>Ga0209693_10000419_pt1 | contig 17114 bp, 13 predicted proteins | sample HubBroMetageWRM3_FD_188345 | JGI IMG/M metagenome (GOLD analysis project Ga0209693, IMG submission 188345) | Warmed soil microbial communities from the Hubbard Brook experimental Forest, New Hampshire - Hubbard Brook CCASE Soil Metagenome WRM 3... | ecosystem: Environmental > Terrestrial > Soil... | reverse complement strand
GGGGCGTAGCGGAGTACCAGGTGCTTGACGCCGTACTCGCCGCCGAAGTCGATCTTGGCTTCGGCCTGGTCGCCGTAGCCGTCGGCGGACACCACCGTGCCGAGGCCGAACTTGTCGTGCGTCACCCGGTCGCCAGGCGCCAGCGCGGGGACGGTCCGGTTGCCGACCGTCGTCACGCCCGGGCGGGTGGCCATCCGCTCGGAAGCCGGCGCGGAAGCCGCGGCCGCCGCCAGGGCGTCGCGCCGCCATTCGATCAGCGACGCGGGGATCTCGGACAAGAACCGGGAAGGGGTGTGGAAAGACGGCCGTCCCCACCAGTTACGGGCCGCTGCCCGCGTCAGGTACAGCCGCTCCTTCGCGCGGGTGATCCCCACGTAGGCGAGCCGCCGCTCCTCCTCGAGCTCCCGCTGGTTGGTCAGCGACCTGGCGTGCGGGAACACCTCTTCCTCCATGCCGGTGAGGAACACCACGGGGAACTCCAGGCCCTTGGCCGTGTGCAGCGTCATCAGCGTCACCATGCCGCCGTGGTCCTCGCCGTCGGGGATCTCGTCCGCGTCGGCGACGAGCGCCACCCGCTCGAGGAAGTCCGCGAGCGTGCCGTCCGGCGCGGAGGCGTCGAACTCGCGCGCCACCGACACCATTTCCTGCAGGTTCTCCACCCGGGTGGCGTCCTGCAGGTCCGGCGAGGTCTCCAGCGAGGCCTGGTAGCCGGTCCTGTCGAGCACCGCCTCGACGAGCTCGGCCACCGGGCCGCCCGTCGCGGCCTGCTCTCGCAGGTCGCCGGTCAGCGCGTTGAATCCGGCGATCGCCGCTGCCGACCTCGCGGCGAGACCAGGCACCTCGGACGGAGAGCGCAGCGCCTCGGCGAACGTGATGCGCTCGCGAGCGGCGTACGCCGCGACGTACTCTTCCGCGCGGTCCCCGATGCCGCGCTTCGGCACGTTGAGCACCCGGCGCAGCGACACCTCGTCCGCCGGGTTGGCGATCAGCCGCAGGTAGGCCAGCAGGTCGCGGACCTCGCGCCGCTCGTAGAACCGGACGCCGCCGACCACCCGGTACGGCAGCCCGACCCGGATGAACACTTCCTCGAAGACACGGGACTGCGCGTTCGTCCGGTAGAAGACCGCCACCTCGCCCGGGATCGCGAGGCCCTCGTCGTTGAGCCGGTCGACCTCCTCGGCGACGAACGCGGCCTCGTCATGCTCGTTGTCGGCGACGTACCCGACGATCGGCGGCCCGGCGCCCGCGTCGGACCACAGGTTCTTCGGCTTGCGGCCGGGGTTGCGGGACACCACGGCGTTCGCCGCGGACAGGATGGTCTGCGTCGAGCGGTAGTTCTGCTCGAGCAGGATCACCGTCGCGTTGGGATAGTCCTCTTCGAATTCGACGATGTTCCTGATCGTCGCGCCACGGAACGCGTAGATGGACTGGTCCGCGTCGCCCACCACGCACAGTTCGCTGGGCGGCACGGAGTCAGGCGAGGACGTTCCGGACGAAAAGAGAGAGCTGCCACCGGAGACCAGTTCCCTGATCAGGACGTACTGGGCGTGGTTGGTGTCCTGGTACTCGTCGACGAGCACGTGCCGGAACCTGCGGCGGTACGCCTCGGCCACCTCGGGGAACGCCTGGAACAGGTTGACCGTGACCATGATCAGGTCATCGAAGTCGAGCGCGCCGGCCGCGACCAGGCGGCGCTGGTACTCGGCATACGCCTCGGCCAGGGCCTTCTCGCGCGCGGTGCGCGCACGGGCGGCGAACGACTCGTAGTCGATGAGCTCGTTCTTGAGGTTGGACACCTGCGCCGCCATGCCCTTCGGCGGGTACTGGCGCGCGTCCAGCTCGAGCTCCCGGCAGACCAGCGCCATCAGCCGCTGGGAGTCCGCCGCGTCGTAGATCGAGAAGTTCTGCGGGTACCCGAACCGCTTCGCCTCCCGGCGCAGGATCCGGACGCACGCCGAGTGGAACGTCATCACCCACATCGACCGGGCACGGCGATCGCCCACCAGCTGCGCGACGCGGAACGCCATCTCGCCTGCCGCTTTGTTGGTAAATGTGATCGCCAGGATCTCGGCCGGCGACACGTCCCGCTCGGCTAGCAGGTAGGCGATCCGGTGGGTCAGCACCCGGGTCTTTCCTGACCCAGCGCCGGCCACGATCAGCAGCGGACCGCCCGCGTGCACGACGGCAGCACGCTGCTGCGGATTGAGGCCGTCGAGAAGGGAATGCGTCGCCGTGGTGGTCACCTGTCCAGACTAGGGGCTGGCACCGACAAAAGGGGGCGACCGCCGCGAGGGCGCGACAGCCGCGCATCCCCTCTACCAGGGAGAATTGACGGGTCAAATGTACCGATTTGGGGGCGATCTTGGTCTCAGGGCGGTATCGTAACTTGCTCACCACCGTAACCCTCAGGGGGTCTTTCATGGGATCGCGCGGACGATCCATCCGGCTCAGAATCTACTTCCTGGTGGCCATCCCGCTGATCACGATGCTTGGTCTCTTCGCATACGTGGCCTATACGTCCATCAATTACTGGCTGACCCTGGACAAGGCGCCGAGTTTGATCAAGGCCACTGACGTGCCGATGACCCGGTTCGTCAGCCTGCTGCAGGACGAGCGGCGGGCCGCGGTCGTCTACCTGTCGCACCCGGACGCCGCCAGCCTGAGCGTGTACCAGTCCGCCGTCATGACGACCAAAGCCGGCGCGCTGACGCTCGGTATCGCCATCAACTCGCCGGGCTCCCAGTCCAGTACGAGCCCGCAGGAGTCCGCCGCGATCACCAGGATGATCGGCTCCGTCAACGGCATGACCGGGCTGCGCACCGCGGTGAAGAACGAGGAGCTCACCCCGCTGGACGCGCTCGGCGCGTACACCAAGATCATCATGGAGCAGTCGGCGGTGTTCCAGGCCGAGGCGAACAGCACGACCGACGCGGCCGCCGCAACCGAGGGCCTCGGGCTGATCGCCACCATCAGCACCCGCGAGGATATAGACGAACAGGACGCGGTGCTGGCCGGGGCGTTGGCGTCCGGATCGCTGACGCCCGCCGACCGGGTGGTGTTCGACCAGGCCGCGGGGCGGCAGCAGGACGACACGGCGCTGTACACCAATCTGCTCACCCCGGCTGAGCTGAGAACCTTCGACGCGGCGCTGAACTCGCTGGCCCCGACGACGGTGCAGAACGACCTGACCACCGTGCAGCAGGGCGTGGAGGGCGGCGCGACGCTGCGACAGCTGGGCCTGACGCCCGCCGCATGGCAGCAGCTGACCGGCGCCGTGGCGAACGGCAACTACCAGGGTGGGCTCTCCGCCTCCGGCGGAGAGCTTAGCTACGTCCAGCAGATCGCGAATGACGCTAAGAGGCGCGTGTGGGAGGTCGCCGTGTTCGGCCTGGCCGGCCTCATCCTCACGCTGCTCGTCTCGATCCTGCTCGGCCGGTCCATCAACCGGCGGCTCACCGCGCTCCGCCGCTCCGCGCTCACGCTGGCCGAAGAGCAGCTGCCCGCGGTGGTGAGCAGGCTGCGCCGCGGCGAGAGCGTGGACGTCGCGGCCGAGGCGCCTCCGCTGCGGGTCGGCAGCGACGAAATCGGCCAGGTCGGCCAGGCGATCGACACCGTGCGGCAGACCGCCATCAGGTCCGCGGTCGACGAGGCGCGGCTGCGGCAGGGTGTCAACGACATGTTCCGCAACCTGGCGCGGCGCAGCCAGTCGCTGCTGCAGCGCCAGCTCACCGTGCTCGACGGCATGGAGCGGAAGGCCACCGACCCGGACGTGCTCGAAGACCTGTTCAAGATGGACCACCTGACCACCCGCATGCGGCGGCACGCGGAAGGCCTGATCATCCTCTCCGGTGCTCCCCCAGGCCGGGGCTGGTCCGCGCCGGTCAAGCTCATCGACGTGATGCGCGGCGCCATCTCCGAGGTCGAGGACTACGCGCGCGTCACCGTTTCCACGCAGTCGCGGGCGGCGCTGTCGGGTTCCGCGGTCACCGACGTGATCCACCTGCTGGCCGAGCTGATCGAGAACGCGACCACGCTGTCCCCGCCGTTCACCCAGGTCCGCGTCTCCGGCGAGGCGGTCGCCAGCGGGTTCGCGATCGAGATCGAGGACCGCGGGCTCGGGATGACACCGCAGCGGATGGCCGAGCTGAACGAGCGGCTCGCCCAGCCGCCGGAGATCAACCCCACCAACACCGAGCAGCTCGGCCTGTTCGTCGTGGGGCAGCTGGCCCGGCGGCACGGCATCAGCGTGACGCTGCGGCAGTCGCCGTACGGCGGCACCACCGCGGTCGCGCTGATCCCTGACCGGCTGATCGTGGACGAGGGGCCGACCGCGATCACCGCGGGCGGTCCCCCGGTGGCGGCCGGGGTGCCGACGCCGAACAGCGGCTACGGGATGAACGGGGCGTACCCGGGTAGCGGGGCGTACCCGGGTAGCGGCACCTATGCGTCGAATGAGGCCTACGGGCCTGATGGTCCCTACGGTTCATACGGGGCCTACGGGCCTTACGGAGCGAGTGAGGCTAACGAGGGCACTGGTGCGGGGACCGGCGCCTTCCAGCAGCCCTACGGCGCCGACGGCTCCGGCCTGCCGGTGCCCGGCTTCTCGCCGTCCGGGTACCCGGGCGGACCGCCGGACCCGGGCAACACGATGGGCGGCCAGGGCGGCTACCCCGGCTACGGCGGCTACCCAGAGCCGACTCCCCCGCAAGCGCCGGGGGCGCCGGGGGCGCCGGGGAACTGGCAGGGACCTGGCGGCCCGCAGGGGCCGGGAGGCTGGCAGGGACCTGGCGGCCCGCAGGGGCCGGGAGGCTGGCAGGGACAGGGCGGCGTGCCGGGAGGAGGCTCGGACATCCGCATCTCCGGCCCGATGCGGCTGCGGAGCGCCATGGGCGGTACGGGGGCGGCGGGGGCGACGTCCGCGCCGGGCGCCGGCCGCGGACGGCACGGCGCCGGCGAGGTGCCAGTGGTCACCGACGTCCCGGTTACCCGGCCCGGCGCACCTGAGGCACCGCCCTTCGACGTCTTCACCCCGCTGCACCGCAGCGAACAGGGCGGCGCGGCGGCACCCGGCACCGGCGACGCCCCCTACCCCCAGTCGTATGCGGACCCGCGCACCGGGACCTCCGATCCACAGCCGTCCTATGGCCCCGGCTACAGGCAGCCGGCAGCCGGGCAGCCGGCGTACGGCGACGGGAACATCCACGGCGACGGCCCGGGTGTCCAGCAGGCGGGCCCCGGCGGTAGCGGCGACACGGACTACAAGGGGCTGCCGCGCCGGGTGCGGCAAGCCAGCCTCGCTCCGCAGCTCCGCTCGTCCACCGCGGCGGGCTCGACCGGTACCGCGGGCGCCAGCGTTCCCCCGGCGGCCTCGGCGTCGCTGTCGGACATGCGGAACACTCTGTCGGCAATGCAGCGCGGGTGGCAGCAAGGCCGGTCACAGGGCCAACGGGACACGGAGGGCAGCGGCGATGGAGACTAACCGGCGGTACCCGGTGAGCCAGCTCGACTGGCTCCTGGACGACCTAGTGCTGCGGGTCGCGCACATCGAGCGCGCCGTGTTCCTGTCCCAGGACGGCCTGGCGCTCGGCGCCTCGCGCGGCCTGGACCAGGCGGACGCCGAGCATCTGGCCGCCCTCGCCGCCGGGTTCCAGTCACTGGCACGGGGCGCGGGCAGGCACTTCGGCGGCGGCGAGGTGCGGCAGACGATCATCGAGATGTCTTCGGGATTCCTGTTCGTGACGGCCGCCGGGCACGGCACCTGCCTGGCCGTCCTGACCGGGGCCCAGGCCGACGTGGGACTGGTGGCTTACGAGATGGCGGTCCTCGTCCAGCGCACCGGAGACCACCTGCAGGTCAACATGCGGACCCAGTCCGCGTTATCTGGCAGCTAGAAAGAAAGGCCCATGCCGTCTAATGACGAGCGGTGGCTCGACGCCGAGGCCGGTCCCGTCGTCCGCCCGTACGCACTGACCCGGGGCAGGACGCGGCATGCCGGGGAGGCCTTCGACCTGGTCGCCACCGTGACCACCACGGGCGGCCGCGTGGCGGACCCGGGGGCGCTGGCGCCAGAGCACATATCGGTCCTGCAGCTCGCGCGGGTGCCCACCACGGTGGTGGACATCGCGTCGGACGTCGACCTGCCGCTCGGCGTGGTCCGTATACTCCTGGCGGACCTGCGAGAACTCGGCCTTGTCGCGATCCGGGCGCCGGTCGCTGCCAAGCCGCAGCAGATTGACAGGAACACGCTGAGGGAGGTCCTCCATGGCCTACGGGCACTATGACGCCGCGGGCATGGCCGCGCGCCGTCATCGCGCGATAAAGATCTTGCTCGCGGGCGGGTTCGGCGTAGGCAAGACGACCCTGGTCGGCGCTGTCAGCGAGATCAAGCCGCTGCGCACGGAAGAGCCGCTGACGGATCGCGGCGCGCGGACGGACAGCATCACAGGCGTGGAGCGCAAGACCACGACTACCGTGGCGATGGACTTCGGCCGGATCACCCTGCGCGAGGACCTGGTGCTCTACCTGTTCGGGACGCCGGGGCAGGAGCGGTTCTGGTTCATGTGGGACGAGCTCGCGCTCGGCGCGCTCGGCGCGATCGTGCTCGCCGACACGCGGAGGCTCGCCGACTGCTTTCCCGCGGTCGACTACTTCGAGCGCCGCGACATCCCCTTCATCATCGCCCTCAACTGCTTCGAGGGCGCGCGCAGGTATGCCGCCGATGACGTCCGCATTGCCCTCGACCTCGACCCGGACCTGCCGATCGTCATGTGCGACGCCCGGTCCAAAGAGTCGGCCAAGGAAGTCCTCATCACCCTGGTCGAGCACGTGCTGTCGGTGGCGGACGAGCCGGTGTCCAGCTCAGGTATCTAGCGAAACGAACGTGGGCTACCGGTCAGCAGCAGCGCAGGACGGCCCAGACGGCCTTGCCGCGGCCCTCCATGGGGGACCAGCCCCAGACGTAGCTGAGCGCGCCGACGATCTGCAGTCCGCGGCCGCTCTCCCCGGTCCAGCCGGGCGCGCGCGGCGCGGGCGCCTCGTTGCTCGGATCGGTGACCGCCAGCATGACCTCGCCGACGCGGCGGAGCAGGCACAGCCGAAGCGCCGACGCCCCGGCCACCCCAGGTGCCCCGGCGGCGACGGCCTGCGGCGCGGCCCGCAGCCCGTGCCTGACGGCGTTCACGACGAGTTCGGCGATGATGAGCTCGGCATCGTCCGACAGGTACCCCAGGTCCCAGCACATGAGCAGCTCACGGACAAACTGACGGGCAGTCCTCGCTTCCTCAGCAACCGGGCTCAGCGGCCTGGAGGTCACCGCGGGCGTTTCCCACCAAGCCGAAGGCACCGGCAGGAATTGCGGAGGAGATGCGGGCGAAGACGGGATACTGACAAGGTCGTCTTCATCGTCCGGCTCGTAAGCAACCCTCAGGTGAGCCAACGCAACCGCTTTCTGCATCGTCATGGGGGGCTGAAAAGCCTTGTCTGTCGCAGTATGTGGGTATGCCTTCCATGTATGGTGCCTGATATATTGTGCAAATGCAAGACCGGATGCACGTTCATTCGGCCCGTGCACCTGAGTCTCCGCACGGGGTTGCTACGCGCGAGCGGGAGCGCTGATTCGACCCAAACCTACGTTACGTGATTAGAAGATCACTTTCAGTGATCTCCTGGTAGGTACTCCAGACAACGTCACGATGTGCCACTGGAAGGAACATGACGAACAGCTACAACGGCATCGCCGCCACCGCGCTCGCCGAGGTGAGTTGGCAGAAGAGCCAGCACAGCAACCCGAACGGGGCCTGCGTGGAGGTCGCACTCCTGCCAGACGGCGAGATCGCCGTCCGCAACTCGCGCTTCCCCACCGGTCCGGCACTGGTCTACACCCGCGCCGAGATAGCCGCATTTCTCGCCGGAGCCAAAGCCGGCGAGTTCGATAATGTGCTCTAATCTACTCGCCAAGCAGGGAGCTAGGCGGCGCACTAAGGCGCCGCAATCGATCGCATAAAGCCACGGGCGATTTCAGAACGTCTATTGAATTGTCACCTAGTCCCCTTTCGCAAACGCATGCTCTCATGGGAAACTGGCGCATGCCCAATGGCAACCTACGGGCTACCGACCAGTAACCAGGAGTAGCGATGCTCTCGTCCGAGGACTCCGCTTGGGAGGTACCGCAGGCTCTGTTCGGACCACGATCCGCGGGACCGACGGTGCAGCGGCTCGTGCTTGGCGGGCACCTGCGACGGCTCCGTGAGCAGGCTCATATCACCACGGAACAGGCGGCCGGCGTTATCCGCGGCTCGCACTCCAAGATCAGCAGGATGGAGCACGGCCGGGTCGGCTTCAAGGAGCGGGACATCGCCGACCTGCTGACCATGTACGGGGTCACCGACGCCGACGAGCGCGAGGCGCTGCTCAAGCTGGCCAGGGAGTCGAATACGCCGGGCTGGTGGCAGGGATACGCCGACATCCTGCCGCACTGGGTCGAGCCGTATTTCGGGCTTGAGGCCGCGGCCTCGTTCATCCGCAACTACGAGCTTCAGTTCGTCCCCGGCCTGCTGCAGACCGAGGGCTACGCCCTGTCTCTGATCCGGCTGGGCAACGCTCCGACGGAGGAGGACGTGCTGCGCCGCGCGGAGGCCAGGATGTCCCGGCAGGACATCCTCAGCAGGGAAACACCGCCGCGGGTGTGGGCCGTGGTGGACGAGGGCGCGCTGCGCCGCCCGATCGGCGGCGCGAAGGTCATGCGCGAGCAGCTGAAGCACCTGATCGACATGTGCGACCACCCGGCCGTCACGCTTCAAGTCCTGCCGTTCCAGGTCGCCTCGCACCCCGCGATGGGCGGGCCGTTCACGATCCTGCGGTTCTCCGAGCCCGACCTGCGCGACGTCGTCTACATCGAGCAGCTGACGAGCGCCCTGTACCTCGACAAGCCGGCGGAGGTCGACAGCTACCTCGAGGTGATGGAGCAGCTCTGCCTGCAGGCCGAGCCCGCGGCCAGGACACCTCAGATCCTCAAGGACGCGCTGAACGGCCTCTAACGCGCCGCAGCCTCAAATGTGAAGGAGCCCCGGGCCTAAGGCCCGGGGCTCCTCTGCTCAGCCGCTACTCGTCGGGCACGAGCGTCGGGGTGCTCCTCGTCAGGGTCTGCTTGCGGAAGTACGCCGGGTAGACGAACCGCATGTAGATGGCGACAAGGAGGCCGAGCAGCGCGGCCACGAAGGCGATCACGAAGGTCCCGCCGACCACCCAGCCCAGGCCAGGAATCGTCCACGACGTGTAGCTGTTCCCTGTCGCCACGTCCCAGTCCAGCCACAGGCTCCACCCGCCGAAGAAGTACATCAGCAGGCCGCCGAGCAGGGGCAGGATGCCCTGCATCCACAGGTTGCGCGCGCTCGAGGTCAGATTCTTGCGGTAGTACCAGGCGCAGGCGAACCCGGTGAGGCCGTAGTAGAACGCGATGTACAGGCCGATCGCGGTCACCGCGTCGGCGATCACGTTGCCCCCGGACAGATAGTTGAAGGGAATGTACAGCGCGATCGAGATGGCGCCCATCACGATCGTCGAGACCGTCGGGGTGAGGTAGCGCGGGTGCATCTTCGCGAACGCGGGGGGCAGCGCCTTGTAGGCCGCCATCGAGAGGGTCGTGCGGGCCGTCGGCAGGATCGTGGTCTGGGTCGACGCCGCCGCCGAGCTGAGCACCATCAGGATCAGCAGCCGGGCGAGGAAGGTCCCGAAGCCCGAGGTGCCGAACACCGCGTGGCCGAGCACCGATATAACGTCGCTGGAGTTGGCCGGGTTACCCAGGCCGATGCCTGTCGTCCCGATGCCGGCGAACGACTGGGCGGCGAGGATCACGACCACGTAGGTGACGAGCAGGATGACCGTGGATAGGATCGCGGCCCGCCCCGGCGTCTTCTCCTTGTCCCTGGTCTCCTCGTTGATCGCGACCGCGGTGTCCCAGCCCCAGTAGATGAACAGCATCAGGATCAGCCCGGCGACGAAGGCGGAGAAGCTCGAGATGTGGAACGGGTTGAACCAGGAGATCGTCGGTGTCAGCGAGCCGGCCGGGTGGTGGCCGGTGCCCACGCGCGTGAGCGCCACCACCGAGAACACCAGTAGCATGACGATCTCGACGCCGAGCAGCACGCGCTGGAGCCTCGCGGACACCTCGATGCCCCGGTAGCAGATGTAGGTCATCGCGATGATCCACACCACGCCGACGAACAGCACCCAGCCGTTCGTCGGGTCGCTGCCGATGCCGTCAGCGCCAAACAGCAGGAAGACGTATTGCCCCGCGACCTGTGCCAGGCTGGCCATGACCAGGACGTCGGCGGCGACGATCGCCCAGCCGCCCGCCCAGCCGGTGCGCGGGCCGAACGCCCTGGCCGCCCAGGTGAACGTGGTACCGCAGTCCGGGTCGGCCTTGTTCAGCTCGCTGTACCCGATCGACGTCAGGAAGATCGGGACGAAGGCGAGCAGCGCGGTGACCGGGGCGCCGAGACCCACCACGGCGACGATAAACCCGAGCGTGGCCGCAAGGCTGTACGCCGGCGCCGTCGAGGCGACGCCCATGACGACGCTGGACACGAGGCCAAGCGCCCCAGACTTAAGGCCTTTGTCTACTGTCTCCTCGACGATCGTCGTCGCGCCCTCCGCAGTCGCCATGCGGCACCCCTCTCTCCGAGATAGCTACGGTTTTAGCACAAAATGTCCACAAAAACGGGGTATTCCGTGGGAACAGGGTAGTCCAACTTCGGAAATAGCAGAACTACCGCAGGCCTCAGTTTGATCAACCTCTCTAGCAGCAGTAGGAACACTGTTCCTTCCAAAAGGCGGCCTGACCTGCGGAAAGCGGGTCTGGTGCTGCCTACGTCAGCCGTTCTACGGTGATCTCACGCGCATTGCCACGGCAAGGAGGCCGCGCATGAAAATTACCGTGAACGTCGACGACGTGCGCTACGACGACGACGTCGAACCGCGCTTGCTCCTCGTGCACTACCTGAGAGAGCAAGCGGGACGTACCGGCACGCCCATCGGCTGCGACACCTCTAACTGCGGTGCCTGCACCGTGCTGATGAACGGGGTGTCCGTGAAGAGTTGCTCCGTGCTCGCCGTGCAAGCCGACGGCGCGGAGATCACCACGATACAAGGGCTGGGCAACGGGACAGCGCACCCGCTGCAGGATGCGTTCCACGAGGAGCACGCGCTGCAGTGCGGGTATTGCACCCCAGGGATGATCATGGCCGCCGTCGACTTGCTGCGGGATAACCCGAATCCGACCGAGCAAGAGGTCAGGGACGGCCTCGAAGGCAACCTGTGCCGCTGCACCGGGTACCAGAACATCGTCAGGGCGGTATTGAAGGCCGCAGGCCGCGCGGAGGTGACCGCATGACCACCGCGGAAACCGCCGCGCGCGAGGTCGGCAGGGCCCGCGCCAGGAAAGAGGACGCCCGGCTGATCACCGGGCAGACCAACTGGACAGACAACATCACCCTGCCCGGCCTGACCTACGTCGCGTTCGTGCGCAGCCCGTACGCGCACGCGCGGATTACCGGGGTGGACCTGTCGGCGGCCCGGGAGGCGTCCGGCGTGATCGCCGTCTTCTCCGGCGCCGACTTCGCCGCCGAGCAGGGCAGCCTGCCGTGCGCCTGGCCGGTCACCGAGGACATCGTGCTGCCAGATCACCCGGCGATGGCGGTCGACACCGTGCGGTACGCCGGCGAGATCGTCGCCGCGGTCGTGGCCAGGGACCGGTACGCCGCCGCGGACGCGGTTGAGCTGATCGACGTGAGCTACGAACCGCTCGAGCCCGTGCTCGACATGGAGGCCGCGGTGCGGCCCGACTCGCCGAAGGTGCACGAGGCGGGCAACAAGTCCTACACCTGGACGCTGGCCAACGGCGACATGGACGCGGCGTTCCGCGACGCGCCCGTGGTGCTCGAGCGCACGTACCGGCAGCAGCGGCTGATCGCGGAGGCGATGGAGCCGCGCGCCGTGGTCTGCACGGCGGTCGGCGGCGAGTACACGATGTGGAGCTCCACCCAGATCCCGCACATCCTCAAGCTCATGCTGGCCCTTGTCACGGGCATCCCCGAGCAGCAGATCCGGGTGATCGCTCCGGACGTGGGCGGCGGCTTCGGCTCCAAGCTCCAGGTCACCGCCGAAGAGGTGCTCGCGCTGCTGCTCGCCCGCAAGCTCGGCCGGCCAGTGAAGTGGACCGAGTCCCGGTCCGAGGGCAACGTCGCGGTGCACCACGGCAGGGACCAGATCCAGCGGATCAGGATCGCCGCGGAATCCGACGGGCGGCTGCGCGCGCTCGACGTCGACCTGCTCGCGGACATGGGCGCGTACCTGATGCTGGTCACGCCCGGCGTGCCGCTGCTCGGCGCGTTCATGTTCAACGCGATCTACAAGATGGACGCCTACCGGTTCAACTGCACGGGTGTGTTCACCACGAAGACGCCGACCGACGCCTACCGCGGCGCGGGCCGCCCCGAGGCGACGTACGCCATCGAGCACATCATGGACGACCTGGCCGCCGAGCTCGGCATGGACCCGCTCGAGGTGCGCGAGCTGAACTGGATCAAGCACGAGGAGTTCCCGTACACCACGATCGCCGGGCTGACCTACGACTCGGGGAACTACGAGGCGGCGACCGCGGCCGCGAAAGAGCTGTTCCGCTACGAGGAGCTCCGGACCGAACAGTCCGCACGTAACGGTGACTCCGCCCAGGTCCGCCTGGGTATCGGCGTATCGACGTTTACCGAGATGTGCGGTCTGGCCCCCTCGCGGGTGCTTGGCTCCCTCAGGTACGCGGCGGGCGGCTGGGAGAATGCCTCGATCCGGATGCTTCCCACCGGCAAGGTGGAGGTCGTCACCGGCTCGAGCGCGCACGGTCAGGGTCACGAGACCGCGTGGTCGCAGATCGTCGCCGACGAGCTCGGCGTGCCGTTCGAGGACATCAGGGTGCTGCACGGCGACACACAGGTCTCGCCGCGCGGGATGGACACCTACGGCTCGCGGTCGCTGGTGGTCGGCGGTACCGCTCTCGTCGTGGCCTGCGGCAAGGTGCGGGAGAAGGCCAGGATCATCGCGGCGGGCCTGCTCGAGGTATCGCCGGAAGACCTGGAATGGGCGGACGGCCGGTGGTCGGTGCGCGGCGACCCAGACCAGGGCAAGGCGATCGGCGAGATCGCGTTCGCCGCGTTCGCGGCGCACGACCTGCCGGACGGCGTGGAGCCGTCGCTGGACTCCGACGCGACCTACGACCCGGACAACTTCTCGTTCCCGCACGGCACGCACCTGTGCGCGGTGGAGGTCGACACCGAGACAGGGTGGGTGCAGATCAGGTCCTACGTGGCAGTGGACGACGTGGGTGTCGTGGTGAACCCGCAGATCGTCGAGGGCCAGGTACACGGCGGCATCGCCCAGGGCATCGCCCAGGCGCTGTACGAGGAGGCCGCGTACGACTCCTCTGGCAACCTGATCACGACGACGCTGGCGGACTACCTGGTGCCGTCGGCCGCCGACCTGCCGTCGATTACGACGGCGCGGACGACCACGCCTTCCACGCTCAACCCGCTGGGTGTCAAGGGCGTCGGCGAGGCTGGCACGATCGCGTCCACGCCGGCCGTGGTGAACGCGATCGTCGACGCCCTGCGCCCGCTGGGCGTGACCGACGTGCCGATGCCGTGCACGCCGGAACGCGTATGGCGCGCCATCCAGGAAGCTCGCGGAGGTGCCCGATGATCCCGGCGAAGTTCGACTACGTGCGGCCTTCTTCTGTCGACGAGGCGGTGCGGGCGCTCGTCTCAGGCGGCGACGACGCCAAGGTGATCGCGGGCGGCCAGTCGCTGCTGCCGCTGCTCCGGCTGCGGCTCGCCTACCCGGAGCGGCTCGTCGATCTGGGCGGCCTCGACGAGCTGCGCGGCGTGCGGGATGCCGGGGACGCCCTGGAGATCGGCGCGATGACCACGCACTACGAGCTGACCAGGAACCCGCTGATCAAGGAGCACTGCGGCCTGATCGCCGAGACCGCGGCGCTGATCGCGGACCCGGCGGTCCGGCACCGCGGCACGCTCGGCGGCTCGCTGGCGCACGCCGACCCGGCTGGGGATCTGCCCGCGGTCATTGCGGCGCTCGATGCGACGCTGGTCGCCCGCGGGCCCTCGGGTTCGCGGACGATCAAGCCGGCGGATTTCTTCGCCGACTTCCTGACCACCACGCTGGCGCCCGGGGAGATCCTCGCCGCGGTCCGGGTGCCCAAGCTCGACGGCTGGGGCTACCGCTACGAGAAGTTCCACGTCACCGCCCAGGCGTGGGCGATCGTCGGGGTCGCCGCGGTGGCGCGCCGCTCCAACGGGCACGTCGCGGAGGCGCGGGTCGGGCTCACCAACATGGGCTCGGTGCCGGTGCGTGCGGCGGCCGTCGAGGCCGCGGTGTCAGGCGCCGAGGCGTCGGCCGCCGCTCTCGCGGCGGCGGCGGCGCACGCCGACGAGGGCACCAGCCCGCCGAGCGACCTGCGCGCCGCCGCGGACTACCGCAGGCACCTGGCCCGGGTCCTCACCGGCCGGGCGCTCGCCGCCGCGGCTGGCGCGTCCTGACCTGGTGTTGTCGCGAGTCCGGGGTGCGGCCTGCCGGCAGGCCGCACCCCGGACTGGTCGTACACATAGAATGCTGAACTAGCAGCGAACCAGGCAGAAAGTAGTGACGAATGGCCATTGAGCTCGACAACTCGTTCACCGTCCCCGTGCCGCCCGAGCAGGCCTGGGATGTCCTGCTTGACGTCGAGCGGATCGCGCCGTGCATGCCGGGTGCCACCGTCACCTCGGTCGAGGGAGATGAGATCGCGGGCCAGGTCAAGGTCAAGCTGGGCCCGCTCTCGCTGAGCTACAAGGGCACCGCCAAGTTCATCGAGAAGGACCCCGCCAGCCACACGATCGCCATCGAGGCGACGGGCAAGGAGACCCGCGGGGCGGGCACCGCCTCGGCAACCGTGCACGCCAGCCTGAAGCCAGACGACGCCGAGGGCCAGACGACGGTGTCCATCCACACATCGCTGAACGTCACCGGCCGCCCCGCTCAGTTCGGCCGGAGCCTGCTGCCCGAGGTGAGCGGCAAGCTCATCGACCAGTTCGCCGCCAACCTGAGGGCGTTGATCGACAGCACGAACCGCCCGGCCGAGGCCGAACCCGAAGCCGCGTCAGCCCAGGACGCGGCGGTGGCAACGGGCGATGCCGCCAGCACGGCGACGGCTGCAGGAACCGCGGCCGCCACGCAGTCCACCGCGGCGCCGGCACAGCCCGTGGCGCAACTGCAGCAAGAGGACTCGCTCAACCTGATCAAGCTGGTCGGCGGCCCGGTGCTGAAGCGGGTCCTCCCGATAGTGCTGGGGGCCGCGCTGATCGCCATCTTCCAGCGCCGCATCCGCGGCCTGTTCAGCCGCTCGAAGTCCTAACCCCGGTCACGCCGCCGGTCCTTCAGCCATCTTGGTATCACTTCTCGCCCCTAGAACCGGACAAACCGGACGCGAAAGGGGCCGGAAGTGATACGAAGACGAAAAGTGATACTAGGTTGCGGGCACCGTCACGCGTGAACCCGGAGGCTGGTCAGCGCAGCAGGTCCTTGCGCATCACTATCGCGTTCACCCCGGACGGCTGGTAGTAGCCGCGGCGCACGCCGATCTCCTCGAACCCGCGCCGCAGGTACAGGCCACGGGCTCGCGGGTTGTCCTCGCGCACCTCGAGGAAGACCTCGACGCAGCCGCGCTCGGCGGCCGCGGCGAGCAGCGCGCCGAGCAGCGCGGAGCCGACGCCGCGGCCCCAGTACTCCCGGGTCACCGCGATGGTCAGCACGTCGGCCTGGGTGCCGCCGGGGACGAACATCAGCCCGGCGTACCCGGCCATGACGCGCCCGCCTGCCGCGGGCGGCGGGCCGTCTGCCTCGGCGATCAGGTACAGCCTGCTCTGCGGCGGCTGGCTGACCTCTTCGGCGAACATCTGCGCGGTCCACGGGTCGTCAGGGAACAGATCGTGTTCCAGGGCGAGCACGTCGACCAGGTCCGCGGGCACCATGCGGCGCAGCCGGGTCCCTGACCCGCCGGCAGGGCCGGGCTGTCCGCCAGGACCGCCAGGGCCGGCCGGATCGGCCGAGCCTGGGGCCCGGGCCATCCCGAGCCTGTCGCGCCACCTGCCGGTCGTCACCGCACTACCAATCCGAGCAGCAGCACGACCTTGAGGGTAGCCGACGCCGGGCCGCCACGGCGGCTCAGTGTACGAGCAGCCCGGTCACCTGATTGGCGACCGTCTCCGCCGCGGTGCTGAGCTGGCTCGGCGACGCCGGGCCGTAGTTGCCTTTATTGGCGTGGTCCAGCCCGTTCATCACCACGGTGACAATGACGTTGCGGTACCTGACGTAGACGGTCGTCACGTCGGTGGTCGCGCCGCCCGCGTTGAAGACCTGCGCGGCCTCGAACGCCACCGTGTCGTTGCCGCCCGGCATGCCGGGCAGGTCGGTGATTGTCGCCTTCGGCTGCCCGCTCTTCGGGCCGGGATCCTGCTTGGCGCTCTCGTCCTGGGCGTAGGCATACTCGGCGGCGAACGTGGCGCTGCCGTCGCCAGGAGCCAGCCCGCTCGGTGAATACGCCTGCATGTTCACCTCGAGAACCCGGTAGACCGGCGGCTTGTCGAGTGTCCAGGTGCATTCGCTCTGCGGGCCGGTGTTCAGCGGCGGCGCCGCCATCTTCAGCTGGCCGGGCAGGTACTGGGTGAGCGTGCCGCCAGGCACCGACTGGCAGGCGTTGGGAACCTTCTGGAGCTCGCCCGGCAGGAATGTGGTGACCAGCGACCCGAAGCCGAGGTTCGCTGAGCCGCTGCCGCCCGCGGTGAGGAAGTACACCACCACCGCGATCACCACGGCCAGCGCACCGCCGCCGACGATGAACAGCAGCCTGCGGCGCTTGCGGCGGTCGGCGCGCCGCTCCCCGCGGGATTCGCTGCCGCGCCTGCGCCAGCGCTCGAAGAACGCGCCCGCGTGATCCGCCTCTGCCGAGGCGTCCACGGCGTCCGGTCCGGCCCAGTCGGGCCGGACCGCCTGCTGCTGCCCGTACTGCCCCTGCG
>Ga0209693_10000417_pt1 | contig 17153 bp, 8 predicted proteins | sample HubBroMetageWRM3_FD_188345 | JGI IMG/M metagenome (GOLD analysis project Ga0209693, IMG submission 188345) | Warmed soil microbial communities from the Hubbard Brook experimental Forest, New Hampshire - Hubbard Brook CCASE Soil Metagenome WRM 3... | ecosystem: Environmental > Terrestrial > Soil... | reverse complement strand
TACGAGCAGGCGGGGATCATCAAGCACGGCGCGATGATGATCAACGCGGTGTCCAACTCGGCGGTGCCGCATATCTCGATCCTGATGGGTGCCTCGTACGGGGCAGGCCACTACGGCATGTGCGGGCGGGCGTACGACCCGCGGTTCCTGTTCGCCTGGCCGAGCGCCAAGTCCGCGGTGATGGGACCGGTACAGCTGGCCGGGGTGCTGTCGATCGTGTCCCGTGCCGCCGCCGCGGCGGCCGGGCGTCCGTTCGACGAGGACGCGGACGCGGCGATGAAGACGGCGGTGGAGAGCCAGATCGAGGCGGAGTCGCTGCCGGTGTTCCTGTCCGGCCGGATCTACGACGACGGCATCATCGACCCGCGGGATACCCGGACCGTGCTGGGCCTGTGCCTGTCGGTCATTCACGGCGCGCCGGTGCAGGGGACGCGCACCGGCTACGGCGTCTTCCGGATGTGATGCGCGTGCTGACGAGCGTGCTGGTGGCCAACCGGGGCGAGATCGCCCGCCGGGTGTTCCGGTCCTGCCGGTCGCTTGGCCTGTCCACCGTCGCGGTGTACTCCGACGCGGACGCGGACTCGCCGCACGTGACCGAGGCGGACGCGGCGGTCCGGCTGCCGGGCTCTGCGGCCGCGGACACCTACCTGCGGGCGGACCTGCTCGTCGCGGCCGCGCTGCACGCCGGGGCGGACGCGGTCCACCCGGGCTATGGCTTCCTGTCGGAGAACGCCGAGTTCGCCCGTGCCGTGCAGGCGGCCGGGCTGACCTGGATCGGGCCGTCACCGGATGCGATCGCCGCGATGGGCAGCAAGATCTCCGCCAAGCGGCTGATGGCGGCGGCCGGCCTGCCGGTGCTGACCTCGCCGGACCCGGCCGCGTTGACCGAGGCGGACCTGCCGGTGCTGATCAAGGCGTCAGCAGGCGGCGGCGGCCGCGGCATGCGGATCGTGCGCGAGCTAGCTGGCCTGCCGGGCGCGCTGGCGGCGGCCGCGTCGGAGGCGGCGTCGGCGTTCGGCGACTCGGCGGTGTTCTGCGAGCCGTATGTGGAGCGAGCCCGTCACATCGAGGTGCAGGTGCTCGCGGACGGCGCCGGCACGATATGGACGGTGGGCGAGCGGGAGTGCTCTATCCAGCGGCGGCACCAGAAGGTCATCGAGGAAGCGCCCTCGCCGCTGGTCGACCGGACGCCGGGGATGCGCGAGCGGCTGCTGCGGGCAGCCTCGCTGGCCGCGTCCGCGATCGGCTACCTGAACGCCGGGACCGTTGAGTTCCTGGCGGACGAGACCGGCCGGTTCTGGTTCCTTGAGATGAACACCAGGCTCCAGGTCGAGCACCCGGTGACCGAGTGCACGACCGGGCTGGACCTGGTCGCGCTGCAGCTGCAGATCGCGGCCGGGCGGACGCTGCCCGCCACGCCGCCACCGGTCCGCGGCCACGCGATCGAGGCCCGGCTGTACGCGGAGGATCCCGCCGCGGACTGGCGGCCGCAAAGCGGCACCCTGCATTCGTTCGCGCTGGCCGGCGTCTCGGCCGAGTTCGCGCCTGTGGCGCTGCCGGTGCCTGTGGCGCTGCCGGTGCCTGTGGCGCTGCCGGTGCCTGTGGCGCTGCCGGTGCCTGTGGCGCTGCCGCCGCCTGCGGTACGGCTGGACTCGGGCGTGGTGGCGGGCAGCCGGGTGGGCGTCTTCTACGACCCGATGCTGGCGAAGGTCATCGCCTGGGCGCCCGATCGGGAGCAGGCGGCAGCGGTGCTGGCCAGGACGCTGGCCACCGCGCGGATTCACGGCCTGACCACCAACCGGGACCTGCTGGTCCGGGTGCTCAGGCACCCGGCATTCCTGGCCGGGCAGACCGACACGGCATTCTTCGGCACGCACGGCCTGGACGCGCTGGCGGCGCCGCTGGCCGACGGCGCGGCGGCGGAATTGTCAGCGCTGGCCGCGGCGCTGGCCGGCGCCGCTGCGCGGCAGCGAGCCGCCCCGGTGCTCGGCGGGCTGCCACTGGGCTGGCGGAACGTGCCGTCCCAGCTGCAGCGCGCCCGGTACGCCGGCCACGACGTCGGCTACCGGATCGACCGCGGCGGGCTGGTGGTCGAGGGCCGGGGCGACGTCCGGCTGGTGTCGCTGCGCCCGGACCGGGTGGAGCTGGAGGTCGCCGGGATACGCCGGGCATTCCAGGTCGCCGACTACGGCGGCCTGGTCTGCGTGGACTCCGCGCTCGGCCCGGTGACGCTGATCCCCGAGGCGAGGTTCGCCGATCCGGCGGCGCACGTCGCGGCCGGATCGCTGCTCGCGCCGATGCCCGGCACCGTGGTCCGGCTTGCCGCGGCCGTGGGTGACGAGGTCGCGGCCGGCCAGCCGCTGCTGTGGCTGGAGGCCATGAAGATGGAGCACCTGATCGCGGCGCCGGCCGCGGGCATCGTCGCTGAGCTGCCGGTTACCGCTGGCCAGCAGGTTGAGGTGGGCACCACCCTCGCCGTCGTCAAGCCCGAGCCCAAGGAGGACCCGCAGTGAACTTCACCGAGACCGACGAGCAGCAGGCGCTGCGGGCGGCGGTCGCCAAGCTCGGCAGCAAGTATGGCTATTCCTATTTCCTGACCCAGGCGCGCACCGGCGGACGGCTCACCGAGTTGTGGCAGGAGGCGGGCAAGCTCGGCTTCCTCGGCGTCAACTTGCCCGTGGAGTACGGCGGCGGGGGCGCCGGCCTGTACGAGCTTTCGCTGGTGCTTGAGGAACTGGCCGCGGCCGGCTGCGGGCTGCTGATGATGGTTGTCTCCCCGGCGATCTGCGGGACGATCATCGCCAGGTTCGGCACCGAACCGCAGAAGCAGTACTGGCTGCCCAGGCTCGCCAGCGGCTCGTCGATCATGGCGTTCGGCATCACCGAGCCTGATGCCGGCTCCAACTCGCACAAGCTGACCACGGTGGCCGCCCGCGACGGCGAGGGCTGGGTGCTCAACGGCCGGAAGATCTACATCTCCGGGGTGGACGAGGCCGAGGCCGTGCTGATCGTCGGCCGCACCACCGACGCCAAGTCGGGGAAACTGCGGCCGGCCCTGTTCGCGGTGCCGACAGACGCGCCGGGCTTCGGCTACCGGCCGCTTGAGATGGACATCGTCGCGCCGGAGAAGCAGTACCTGCTGTTCCTCGATGACGTACAGCTGCCAGCAGACGCGCTGATCGGCGACGAAACTGCCGCGCTGCAGCAGCTGTTCGCGGGGCTCAACCCGGAGCGGATCATGGCCTCGGCGCTGGCCGTCGGCTCCGGCCGGTACGCGCTGGCCAGGGCGGTCGGCTATGCCCGCGAGCGAGTCGTCTGGGACGTGCCGATCGGCGCGCACCAGGGCGTCGCGCACCCGCTGGCCCAGGTGAAGATCGAGCTGGAGCTGTCCAGGCTGATGATGCAGAAGGCGGCCACGCTGTATGACGCCGGCGACGACCAGGGCGCAGGCGAGGTGGCGAACATGGCCAAGTACGCAGCCGCCGAGGCCAGCGTCCGCGCCGTCGACCAGGCCATCCAGACGCTGGGCGGCAGCGGCATGACCGCCGAGGGCGGGCTGGCGGCGATGCTGGCCATCGTCCGTGCCGCCAGGATCGCGCCGGTCAGCCGCGAGATGATCCTGAACTTCGTCGCGCAGCACTCGCTTGGCCTGCCGAAGTCCTATTAGACACCGCAAGGTGCCTTGCGTAACCAGACCGCACCGATCTCCAGGGAGAGATGGAATGTCCGATCGGCTTGTGCAGTCCTCGGTGGAACGGGGGATCGCCAGGATCGCGCTCGACTCGCCGCGCAACAGGAACGCGCTGTCGGCCGCCCTGATGGAGCAGCTCACCCAGGCGCTGGCCGAGGCCGGTGCCGACGACGCGGTGCGCGCCGTTGAGCTCACCCATACCGGGCCGGCGTTCTGCGCCGGCGCGGACCTGACCGAGAGCAGGCAGGGCGGCATGAAGGCCGGGACGACCAGGCTGCTCGCCCTGCTGCGGGACATCGTGACGCTGCCCAAGCCCGTCGTCGGCAGCATCGACGGTCACGCCCGGGCCGGCGGCCTCGGGCTTGTCGGCGCGTGCGACATCGTGCTGGCCGGCCCGGCGTCCACGTTCGCGTTCTCGGAAGTCAGGCTCGGGCTCGCGCCGGCCATGATCTCGCTGACCACGCTGCCGCGGATGGACCCGCGGGCCGCGGGCCGCTATTACCTGACCGGCGAGACGTTCGATGCGACGACCGCTGCCCGGATCGGGCTGATCACCGAGGCAGTCGACGACATCGATGCCGCCACCCACGCGATTCTCGATGCGCTGCGCTCATGCTCGCCGCAGGGCCTGCGGGAAACCAAGCCGCTGCTGACGGCCGGGATACTGGACGCCTTCGAGGCCAGGGGAGAGGCCCTGGCCGAGCAGTCCGCCCGGCTGTTCGGGACGGACGAGGCCGCCGAGGGGATGAGCGCGTTCCTGGCAAAGCGGCCGCCATCCTGGGCGGCAGGCTAGGCGGGACGCCGGCGGTGGGATCGAACCGGGTCGCGCTGCGCGAGCCGCAGCAGGATCGCAGCCGCGTCACCAGGGCAAAGCTGCTCGAGTCCGCGGTCAGCTGCCTGGCCGAGCTCGGCTGGAGCGGGGCGACCGTGGCCGTGGTCGCCGAGCACGCGGGGATGTCCCGCGGCGCGACCCAGCATTACTTCCCGACCAGGGCTGACCTGCTTACCGCGGCGCTGGAGCACATGGCCGAGGTACGCCTGGCCGAGATCCGCACCGAAGCGGCCCGGCTGCCGGTCGGCTCGGCACTACGTTTGGCTCCTACCAGGGATGTCGTCGGGCTGCTGATGCGGCTGTATACCGGGCCGCTGTTCCGCGCCGCGCTGCAGGTGTGGGCGGCGGCGGCCGCCAGCGAGGCGCTGCGTGAGCTGGTCGTCCCGCTGGAAGCCCGGCTCGGCCGGGAGGCGCACCGGGCGGCCATCGAGTTGCTCGGCGCGGACGAGTCGGCGCCGGGCGTGCGCGAGGCGGTGCAGGCGACGCTCGACCTGGCTCGCGGCCTCGGCCTGGCGGACACGCTGACCGACGATTCCCGGCGGCGCGACCGCATCATCGCGCAGTGGGCCGCCATGCTGGACGCCGTGCTGGCCAGTTGTTGCCAATCGCCCGCGGACCGGTCAAGGTAACAGGGGGGACCACTGGTCGCAGAAGCCCGCGGGCTTGCTGGGAGGGACATCATGACGGTGGTGGCACCGCCCCGGGTGGAATTCATTACCGACGCGCTCGCGCACTGGGCCGCGGTTCAGCCGGACGCGGAGGCACTGACGTACGGCGAGACGCGGTGGACGTGGGCGCAGTGGCACGACCGGGTCCGGCGGGTCGCCGGCGGGCTGGCCGCGCTCGGCCTCGGGCGCGGCGACCGGGTGGCGTTCCTGGACAAGAACAACCCGGCGTGCATCGAGGTGTCGCTGGGCGCCGGGCTGCTCGGCGCGGTCAGCGCCGTGGTCAACTGGCGGCTGGCGGCGGGCGAGCTGGATTACGTGATCAACGATTCGGGTGCCAGCGTGCTCTTCGCCGGGGCCGAGTTGCTGCCCGCGGTCGAGGCCATCCGGGACAGGCTCCCGCGCGTCACCGACGTGATCGCGGTGGGCGGGCCGGACGACGCATATGAGGCGTTCCTGGCCTCAGCCCGCCCGGCCGACCGCGGCCGGGAGGTGACCGCGGAGGATCTGTGGCTGGTGATGTACAGCTCCGGCACGACCGGGCGGCCCAAGGGCGTGATGCTGTCGCACCGCAACATCGTCGCGCACACCGAGAACACGGCCGACCTGGCGCCGCTCGGACCGGGTGACCGCAACCTGGTGGCGATGCCGCTGTTCCACGTCGGCGGCACCTGCTACGCGCTGTTCGGCGTCTACGCCGGGGTGCCGAGCACGTTCACCCGCCAGCCGGATCCCGCGTCGCTGCTGGCGGCGTTCGCTGCCGGGGCCACCCACGCGTTCTTGGTGCCCGCGGTGGTAGCCGGGCTGCTCGCGGGGGGCGAGCAGGCGATCGCCGCGCTGAGCGGGCTGAAATACCTGGTCTACGGGGCCGCGCCGATGCCGCTCCCGCTGCTGCGCCAGGCGCTGGCGGCGTGGCCCCAGCTGAACTTCGTCCAGGTCTACGGCCTGACCGAGCTGGCCGGGGTGATCAGCAGCGTGTCGCCGCAGGCCCACAGGGACACCGCACGGGAGGACAGGCTCACCTCCGCAGGGACCCTGGTGCCCGGCGCGCAGGTACGGGTGGTCGACCCGGCAACCGGGCAGGATGTCGCGGCCGGCCAGCCGGGCGAGTTCTGGTTCCGGTCGGCGCAGCGGATGATGGGCTACCTGAACAAGCCCGAGGACACCGCCCAGGCGATCACCGAGGATGGCTGGCTGCGCAGCGGCGACATCGGGCACGTCGACGACGGCGGGTACCTGTTCATCTCCGACCGGGTCAAGGACATGATCATCACCGGCGGGGAGAACGTCTATTCACCCGAGGTCGAGCAGGCCGTGGCCGAGCACCCGGCGGTGGCCGAGGTCGCAGTGATCGGCGTTCCCGACGACCAATGGGGCGAGGCCGTCAAGGCGGTCGTCGTGCTCCTGCCCGGCCAGCAGGCGACCGGGCAGGAGATCATCGAATTCGCCAGGGAGCGGCTGGCTCACTACAAATGCCCAAGCACCGTCGACATCATCGACGAACTGCCGCGCACTCCCAGCGGAAAGGTACTCAAGCGCACCCTGCGCGCCCCGTACTGGGAAGGACGCGACCGGCAGATCTGACCACTGGCCATGCTCGCCACCGCCTTCCTCACCATCACCGCCGCCACCGAGCACGCTCACGACCAAAGATCGCTAGGAGACCTTTGTCGGCGCGTCCGGGTCAAATGCCGCCTCCACGGCGACGTCCTCCACGCCGCGCAGGAGCGCCTCGACCTGCCCATCGGTCAGGCAGGACAGGTCCCACATGATGTGCAGCGACACCACATCCGGCCGGTTCTCGACCAGTATGAGCACCTGCTCGTGCATGTTCTCCCTGGGACCGAGCCAGGTCAGTGAGGTCTCCACCAGCCTCCGCCGGACCTGCTCGGGTGTCAGCTCCAGGTCGGCCGCCGCACCCGAGCGCATGATCATCGCGCGCTGGTCGTTAATCCGGCACGTGATGCTAGCCGGGTAGCCGCGTTCGGCGTCCAGTCGGGCGGCAGCCTTCGTGAGGTCCTCCGGGTCGTAGTACGCGCGCATGCCGGCGGTCAGCGTGGTGGAACGGGCCCGGGCTACCACCTCGTCGACTGAGGTGTCCGCGGCATCGATGGTGACCACCGAATTCTGCGCAACCGGAGCGATGACGTCAGCCATGCCCGGCCTGAACCGGTTGTTCACCATGACCTTTGCCGTCAGCGGATGTATGCCCGTGGCGCGGCCGATGGCCGTCGCGATAACGGCGAGCGTCACTCGGGAAGCATCGGTGCCGGTGCGCCTGGAAATGGCCAGCATGGCCATGTGGGCCGCAGTCGAACTGAACCGGGCCTGCCGGTAGCGCTGCCCTGCCTGACCAGGCGCCCCAGCGGGGCCGCTGAAGGTCTGCGGCGGGATATGCAGGAGCTGCGATTCCCAGTACCGCATCGTGCGGCCGCTAAGCTGCCGAAGCTGCGACGTCTGCTCGCTCCGGGCAATGTCGAGCACGTTCGGGTGCCGGGGCTCCTTGGCCCTGCCCGTTTCGTCTGCCAGCAAGTCTGCCAGCAGCAGGAGGAGCCCTCCGCCGTCGGCAGCCAGATGGGACAGTACGAAGACCAGGTGCAGGCAGGCGCCGCGATGTCTGAGCACCGCCGCGCGCAACGGCCAGTCGTGATGGAAGTCGAACCGCTCGGCCGGCCAGTTAATGTACAGATCATCTCGGTATCGCGCGACGTCGGTCCGATCGGCGTCCTCGGGGAACGTCAGGATGTCCAGGCCGAACTGCCCCGACCCGGCAACCTCCTGACACGGGCGGCCCGCCAGGTCGGCACCGAGACGCATCCGCAGGGCGGCATGCCGGACCAGGAGGCCGTTCACTCGCGCCGCGGCATCCGCTACCGTGCCGCCCTCGGGCAGGTCGATCCGCCCTCGCATGCTGAACTGGTTGCCGCTCTCTCGCATGTCCTGCAAGAACGCCTTCTGGCCCCAGGTCAAGGGCTCGGTGCCGGCCTGCGCCCCGGCGAACTGAACGACCATCCTGTCCTTATCGATCCCGTCAGACATGAACGATTATGGGCAACTACCGACTCCCCGTGTCAATCGATGAGATGGCCGCCGCTGCCGGACTCCTGCGCGGCCCGGCAGGGGAACATCCGGTCAGATATTTATTCACGCAGCGTCGCCACCGTCTGGAGATCGGCCGGGACAGCGCGGACATCACCGCCATCGCAGGCGGTCATTGTCACTGAAGGTAATCGCAATCCCTTCGCCGGGGTGCGGCCACGCAGGGTCCGGTCGGTCTTCAGCATGCCGTTGGTCTTGACGTAAAGTGCCCTTACGAGACTGTTGCCTAACTATGCACAGCTATCCCCTGAATCGGCGGGCCTTCTAAGAACAGAGGACAGTTCGTGACGGTGCTCGACCACGTTCGATCCTGCGTTGCGCGGGCGCCCGATGCGATAGCTGTACAGGACGGCGAGCTGCGGCTGACCTACCTGGAGCTGGCCAGGCACGCCGCTGGTCTGGCGGCCAGGCTCTCGCGGCGCGGAATCGGACCAGACGATGTGGTTGCCGTCTACGCCGACAGATCCGCCGAACTCGTCGTGGCCGAGCTTTCCGTGCTGCTGGCCGGCGCCGCTTACCTGCCGCTCGATCCTGCCAACCCGACCGCGCGGATCGGCGAATTGCTCGCGCTGTCCGGCGCTGCCGCCGTGATCACTACCGGCCCGCTGTCGTCAGATGACGCGCTGCGTGGCCATGATCTCGAGGTCGTAGGCCTGACGGCAGCACCCCCGGAGCCGCTGGCGGTGTCGGCCAGGCTGGACGATGCCTCGCTGGCCTACGTGATCTACACGTCGGGCTCGACCGGTCGGCCCAAAGGCGTCGCGGTCAGCCACGGCAGCCTCACGAACCTGATGCGCTGGCATCAGAAGACTTACCAGCTGAGTCCGCAGGACCGGACGACGCTGCTGAGCAGCCCCGGGTTCGACGTGTCGGTCTGGGATACCTGGCCCACCATTTCCGCAGGAGGGACGCTGGTGGTGCCGCCCGCGCAGGTGCGCACCTCGCCGCCGGACCTCGTCGCCTGGCTCGCTGACGAGCGGATCACCGTGACGCACCTGCCCACCCCGCTGGCCGAGGCGGTTCTCGACGAGCGGTGGCCGTCCCACACCGTACTGAGGCTGGTGCACGCGGGCGGCTCGGCGTTCCAGCGCGGCGTGCCGCCCGGCCTGCCGTTCAGCCTGGTCAACGTCTACGGGCCGGCCGAGTGCACGGTAGCCGTGACGACGGCTGCCCTGCTGCCGGACAGCCCGGTGCCGCCGCCCATCGGGCTTCCCATCGATGGCGTGCGCTGCTACGTGCTCGACGGTCTCGAGGCGGTGCCTGACGGCGAGCCCGGCGAGATGTGCCTGGCCGGCGCGTGCGTAGCACGCGGCTACCTGGGTGACCCGGTGACCACGGCGAGGTCCTTCGTCCCGGATATCACGGTTCCTGGCCAGCGGATGTACCGGACCGGCGACAAGGTCCGCCGCCGGGCCGACGGATCCTTCGAGTACCTCGGGCGGCTCGACGATCAGGTCAAGATCCGCGGGTTCCGGATCGAGCCGGGTGAGGTGGCCGCCGTGTTGCGGCAGCATCCGGCGGTCAGGCAATCCTTCGTGGCCGCCGAGCGGTCCGATTCCGCCGACCCACGGCTGATCGGCTACGTCGCCGCCGAGACGGGCCCCGCAGAACTGATCGCCTTCGTCGCGTCACGGCTGCCGAGCTATATGGTGCCCGCCGCGATCGTCGTGCTGCCGGTGCTGCCGGTGACTCCCAACGGCAAGGTGGACCGCGCCGCGTTGCCGGCGCCGGACCGGGCAGCCGCTGGCCTGGCCGAGGCGGCCGCTGCGCCGCATACGCCGACTGAGCGTGCGCTGACCAAGATCGTGGCGAGGTTGCTGGGGGGTGTGCAGGTCGGTGCCGCGGATGACTTTTTTGCTCTGGGGGGTAATTCGCTGCTTGCCGGACGGCTGGCGATGGAGATCAGTGCTCAGCTGGCCGTGACGCTGAGCCTGGCAGATGTGTACCGCGCACCGGCGGTGTCGGCGATCGCCGCCCTGATTGATGAGCGGGCCGGGCAACGTACCGTGGTGTCAGGCGTGCAGCCGGATGCGCCGCCGCCGATGCCGTCCAGGCTGCCGGTGCGCCAGGCTCGGCAGGGTCGGCTGATACCGCTGTCGCTGCAGCAGCAGCGGGTGTGGTTTTTCGAGCAGTTGGCGCCGGGAAACCTGGCCTACACCATTCAGGCCACCGTGTCGCTGCACGGCGACGTGGATACCGGGGTGCTGCGCGCGGCGCTCGATGAGATCGTCCGCAGGCATGAGATCTTGCGGACCGCGTTCGTCACAGTTGATGGGGTGGCGATGCAGCAGCTGGTCGCGGGCGTGACCGCGCCGCTGCGAGTGCTTGACGTCCCGGCCGAGCTGGCCGAGGAGGTTATCGCTGCCGAGTTTCGCAAGCCATTCGACCTGACCAGGCCACCGCTCGCGCGCTGGGTGCTGGTGCGGCACGGGGATGGCGAGAACACGCTGGTTTACTCGGAGCACCACATCGTGCACGACGGCTGGTCGCAGGGCGTGCTGCTGTCCGAGCTAGGCGTCCTTTACCAGGCCTTCGCGGCCGGTGAGCCGTCGCCATTGCCTGAGCCCGCCGCCCAGTACGCGGATTACGCGCTGTGGCAGCGGGAGTGGATGCAAGGTGAGGTCCTGAAGGCGCATGCGGACCACGGCGCCGCGATGCTGGCCGACGCACCTCACGTCCTGGAGCTGCCGGCCGATCACCCGCGGCCGCCGGTCATGAGCTTTCGCGGCGCGGCGCCGCGGTTCGAGGTTCCGGCCGAGCTGTCCCGCGCGCTGCGCTCGTTCAGCCAGCAGCACCGGATGTCGCTGTTCGCGACCATGTATGCCGGGTTCGCGGCACTGCTGTACCGGTATACCGGTCAGGAGGACATGCTCGTGGGCACGGGCGCGGCGAACCGCAGCCTGCCTGAGCTCCAGCAGATGCTTGGCATGATCGTCAATACCCTGGTGCTGCGGACCAGGGTTCGCGGCCAGATGTCGTTCGCGGACCTGCTCGACCAGGTGCAGCAGACCGTCGTCGACACGCTGGCCTGGCCAGATACGCCGGTAGACGCCGTCATCGACGCGATCGGCCCGGCCCGCGATGCCTCCCGGACCCCGCTGTTCCAGGTGATCTTTACCTTCCACGACTCCGTCGTGCCCGACCTGGACTTCGGCGGGCTCGCTGGCGCTGTCACCGAGCGCGAGAACGGCGCGGCCATGTGCGACCTCACTGTGATGGTGGTGCCGCGGGCCGCGCAGCGGCTCGGCCGCGAGCCCCGCCCCGAGGATGACGACCTGACCCTCGTCTGGGAGTACTCGACCGACCTGTTCGACGAGCCCACCATGAGCCGGATGGCCGCGCACTACCTGAACCTGCTCACCAGCGCCCTGGCCATGCCATCGACCCAGATCGCCGACTTGCGCCTGGTCGCCGACTCCGAGCTGGCCATGCTGGACTCCTGGAGCCGCGGCCCGGCGGCCACCGAGGGCTACCTGGCCGACGCGACGATTCCGGCGCTGTTCGCCGCCCAGGTCCTCGCGAACCCGGACGCGGCCGCGGTGGCCTACGGCAGCACCGCGGTCAGCTACGCCGAGCTGGACCGGCGCAGCAATGCGCTGGCCTGGCTGCTGCGCCGCCGCGGCGTGAGCACGGACACGCCGGTCGCGGTGGCGATTGAGCGCGGCCCCGACCTCATCACCGCGCTGCTGGCCGTGCTAAAAGCCGGCGGCGCCTACCTCCCGGTCGATCCCGGCAGTCCTCCGGCCCGCGTCGCCGCCATGATCGACGCCGTCGGCGCCCGGCTCGTGCTGGCCACCGGCACCACCGCCACCACGATGACGCAGCTCCCCAAGGTGGATGTGGTCCGCGCCGACGGGATCGGCTTGACCGAACCCGCGCTGGCCTCCGGCGGCTTGGCCGGACCGCCGGATACGGCGCATCCGCTGAGCCTTGCTTACATCAGCTTCACGTCGGGCTCGACCGGGGTCCCCAAAGGGGTCGCCGTACCACAACGTGGTGTCATCCGGCTGATCAGCAAGCCGGCGTTCGCGTCGCTCGGCCCCGGCGAGCGGGTGCTGCACCTGGCCCCGGTCGCGTTCGATGCCGCCACGCTGGAGATCTGGGGTGCGTTGTTGAATGGCGGTACGGTCGTGGTCGCGCCGCCGGGTCCGCTGGGCCTGTCGGACATCGCCGCGCTGCTGCGGAATGCCGGCGTGACGGTCGTATGGCTCACCGCCGGGCTGTTCGACCAGCTCGCCGAGGCTGATCTCGACGCGATCGCCGACGTACCCCTGGTTCTGGCCGGCGGCGACGCGCTCACCCCGGACACGGTCCGCGCCGTGCTAGCGGCGCGCCGAGGCCGGCCGCTGGTCAACGGCTACGGACCGACCGAGAACACCACCTTCACCACCTGCCACGTGATGACCGACCCGGGCCAGGTCGGACCCACGGTGCCGATCGGCCGCCCGATCCAGCACACCACCGTGCGCATCCTCGACGACCGTGGGCAGCCGGTGCCGGCCGGCGTGACCGGGGAACTGTATACCGGCGGCGACGGCCTGGCTCGCGGCTACGCCGGGAACGCCGCCGCCACCGCGCGCGCCTTCGTGCCCGATCCGACCGGGCACGGCACCCGCCTGTACCGCACCGGAGACCTGGCCCGCTGGCGCGGCGACGGCATCATCGAGTTCGTCGGCCGTGCTGACGACCAGGTCAAGATCCGCGGGTTCCGGGTCGAGCCCGGCGAGGTCGCCGCCGTCCTGCGCTCTCACCCCGCCGTGCGCGACGCCGTCGTCATCGTCACAAGCAGCGGCACGCAACGGCGCCTGGTCGGCTACGTCACCCCCGCCGACGGCCGGGACCCCAGCACGCTGCGGTCCGCACAACTACGGGACTTCCTCGCCTACCGGCTGCCCGACTACCTGATACCGGTCGGCTTCAAAGCCGTCGACCGGCTCCCCCTCAACGCCAGCGGCAAAGTCGACCGCACCGCCCTCCCGGCACCCGACCACGACACCTGCGGGCCCGCCACGCCGCCGCGCGGCGCCACGGAGGAGCGGCTCGCCGAGATCTGGTCGGCGCTGCTGCCCGGGGACGGCGCCCACGGTGAGATCGGCCGCGAACACGATTTCTTCGCGTTCGGCGGCGACTCTCTGCTGGCGGCGCGCCTGATGTTCCGCATCGGTGAGGTGTTCGGCGTCGAACTGGGACTGGCCGGGTTCTACCAGACCCGAACGCTGGCCGGCTGCGCCGCCGCCATCGACGCGGCCCGCAGCCAGACAGCACCGTCGACCATCGGCCGCAGGACCGGGAAGCGCATCGCAGTGTCGCACCGCGAGCGGCTGGGCAGAGACTAGGAAGGCTGATCGTGGCTGAGTACGACTTCCCCACCTCGCTTGGCCAGCGGTGGATGTGGCTGCTGGCCGAGATGAACTCCGGGGAGCCCACCTATAACATCCCGTGGGCGCTATGGCTGGATGGCGCGCTTGATGTCAGCGCACTGCAGCAGGCCTGGGACGCCGTGCTGGTCCGGCACGAGGCGCTGCGCACAACCTTCCGGAACGAGTCCGGCGTGCCGGTGCAGGTAGTCCACGACGAGCTGACTGCGGACCCGCTAGTGGTCTTCTCCGTAGAGCAGCTCGCGGCCGGCGAGCGGGAGCCGACCGCCCTGGCGATGATCCACGACCTGGCCCGCGCTCCCTTCGACCTGGCCACCGGGCCGCTCGTGCACACCGCCCTCATCCGGCTGTCACCGGAATCTCACGTGCTGGCCGTGGTGATACACCACATCGTCGCTGACGGCTGGTCGTTCCGCATCCTGTTCGAGGAGCTGTCGGCGGACTACGAGGCGATCAGCCGCGGCGGTAGCCCGGTCGCCGCCGAACCGCCAATCCAGTACGTCGACTTCGCGATCTGGCAAGTCGAGCACGCGGCGGAAGGCGGGTACACGGCGGCCGACCGCTTCTGGCGAGCCGAGCTGGCCGGTGCCCCTTCGGCGCTGGCGCTGCCCACGGACGCGCCGTATCCGGCGCGCCAGACTCATCCCGGTCAGGCCGTCAGCACCACCATCGACGGGGGCCTGGCCGACCAGCTCAGACAGCTCGCCACCGAGCACGGGACCACGCGGTTCGCCGTTCTGCTGGCCGCTTATTCGGTTGTGCTCGCGCGGCTGACCGGCAGCGACGACCTGCTGATCGCGGTGCCGATGGCTGCCCGCGTCAAGCGGGAGACCGAGTCGGTCATCGGGCTGTTCATGAACACCGTCGCGATCCGCGTCCAGGTCGACAGGGATGGGACGCTCGGCGATCTGCTGCGATCGGTCCACGCCGCGACGGCGCGGGCAATGGAGTATCAGGATCTGCCGTTCGTCAGGGTCGTGGAACTAGTCAAGCCTGACCGCGACCCGGTACGGCTGCCGCTGGTCCAGGTAATGTTCGCGATGGAGGAGTCGTGGGCCGTCACGGATCGCGGGGGGCTACGCTGGCGGCCGGAGATAGTGGAAAACGGAACGGCCAAGTTTGAGATCGGGCTGACGATCACCGACGCACCGGCCGGGCCCCACGTGCGGATCAACTACAACGCCGCGCTGTTCGAATCAGCCACTCTCGAGCGGCTGGCCAGGAACCTGCTCGCGGTGCTCGCTCAGATGGCGGCTAGGCCGGCGGCCGGAACCAGTGACCTCTTCGTCCTGGCAGAACGCGAAGCCACCGCGCTCGCTCAGTGGAACGCGACGGCGAAACCGTCGCCTACGGGCGACGACGTAACGCTTCGCGACCTGTTGGAGCAGCAGGCGAGGCGAACACCCGACGCCATCGCCGTGGTAAGCGACCAGGGCAAGCTCAATTACGCACAGCTCGACAGCGCGGCCGACGCAATCGCCCAGCGGCTCATCGCGGCAGGAGCGGCTAGTGAATCAGTGGTGGCCGTCCTAGCCGAGCGTTCGGCCGAGCTGGTCACGGCCCTGGTGGGGGTGGTCAAGACGGGCGCGGCGTTCCTGCCGCTGGATCCTGAATACCCGCCAGAACGACTCGCGTACATGCTCGCGGACTCGGGGGCCCAGATCGTGCTGGCGCAGCGGCACATCGGTGACCTGCTGCCTGAGCCCGGTCCGCCGGTCTTGTATCTCGATGAGGACGCAACGGCCTGGCCAGTGCGTGCCGCCGACTACCGCAGACCAGCCCTGCACCTGGACAACGCCGCGTACCTGATCTACACATCGGGCTCGACGGGCCGCCCCAAAGGCGTGATCAACACCCACCGTGGCCTGCTCAACCGCCTGGACTGGATGCGGTCGGCGCTATCGTTCGATGCGACCGACGTGCTGCTGCAGAAGGCCTCGGTCAGCTTCGATGTATCGGTATGGGAGTTCTTCCTGCCGCTGACCGCCGGTGCCAGCCTGGCGATGGCCCGGCCGGGCGGCCATCGTGATCCTGGTTACCTGCGCGAGGCGATCGCGTCGTTCGGAGTCACCGTCCTGTACTTCGTCCCGTCAATGCTGTACTCCTTCCTCGCCGACACCGAAGCGGCGGACGATGATCCCCTGGCAGCCTTTGCCACGCTGCGGCACATCGTGTGCGGCGGCGAGGAACTGCCGGTCACGCTGGCTCGGCGTTGCCTGGAGATGCTGCCAGGGGTAGGCCTCCAGATCACCTACGGGCCGGCCGAGGCATCGATCAGCGTCACCACCTGGCAGGCCACGCTCGCTGCGCTGGCAGGCCGGTCACGCGTTCCTATCGGCGGGCCAGGCAGCAACGTCAGGGTCCACATCCTGGACAACCAGCTGCGACCGGTGCCCATCGGCGCGGTCGGCGAGCTGTTCCTCGGCGGAGTCCAGGTCGGGCGCGGTTACCACCGGCTGCCAGCACTCACCGCGCAGCGGTTTGTGCCCGACCCCTTCGGTCCAGCCGGATCAAGGCTCTACGCGACCGGCGATCATGGCCGCTGGCGTTCCGATGGCACGATCGAGTTCATGGGCCGGGTCGACGGCCAGATAAAGCTGCGTGGCATGCGGATAGAGCTCGCAGAGATCGAGGTCGCGCTGCGCGAGCAGCCCGGCGTCAGCGACGCCGCAGTCGCGGTCAGGGAGATCAGCCCAGACGACAAGCGGCTTGTCGGCTACATTGCCGGGGCCACGGCGCCCGATGCCGCCGCCCTGCGCACCGCCCTGGCGGCCAGGCTGCCCGATCACATGGTGCCGGCCGCATTTGTCGTGCTCGACGCGCTGCCGCGTACCGGGAGCGGGAAAATGGACCGCCGCGCACTACCCGAGCCGGATTGGGGCGCGGTCACCGGTCAGGCCCCGGTCGCGCCCCGGACGCCGACAGAAGCGCGCCTCACGGCGATCTTCGCCGAGGTACTCAGCCTGCCGGCGCCAGTCGGAGTGAACGACAGCTTCTTCGCGCTCGGCGGCCATTCGCTCACCGCGGCCCGGCTGCTGGCCCGCATCCGGGCCGTTTGCGGCGTCGAGCTGCCCCTGCGCACGCTGTTCGCCGATCCCACCGTCGCTGGCGTGGCCGCCGCGCTGGCGGCCGCTGACAGCCGGATGGCGGACGCCCTTGGAGATAGGAGGTAGGTGCGCTATGCGCTTCCCGGTGTCACGTTCCCAGCAGGGGATGTGGTTCCTCGATCAGCTCTCGCCCGGCGAACCGACTTTTCACATCCCGTATGCGGTGTCACTCGACGGCCCGCTCGACGCCGACGCGCTGCAGCGGGCGCTGGATGCCGCAGTCGCGCGCCATGCCGGGCTGCGGACGAGCATCGTGGCCGTCGACGGCGTGCCCGAGCAAGACGTCGCCGACACCGGCACCGTGGTGATCGAACGTATCGAGTTGCCGGAGACGCTGGACGGCGACGAGAGCATTCGGCAAGCTGAGTCGATCGCGGCCGA
>Ga0209693_10000415_pt1 | contig 17228 bp, 11 predicted proteins | sample HubBroMetageWRM3_FD_188345 | JGI IMG/M metagenome (GOLD analysis project Ga0209693, IMG submission 188345) | Warmed soil microbial communities from the Hubbard Brook experimental Forest, New Hampshire - Hubbard Brook CCASE Soil Metagenome WRM 3... | ecosystem: Environmental > Terrestrial > Soil... | reverse complement strand
CCGAAGCTTGAAAGCGAGTTGCTTGCCGTCGCCATTCCACGACCAGCTCGTGGCAAGATCCGGCACGATCGAATCGAAGCTGTTCTTGGCGACGTTCTGGTCGTACATCACCAGATTGTTGAACAGCCCCATGAACGGCACCACCACCGAGACGGTCGCCTCCTCATGGATCGACGCGCTGGGCGGCGTATCCATGTGCTGGATCTTGAGGACGCCGCCGGCCTTCTGTGCCCAGCCGGCACCCGCCGTCGCGATCGCAAACGCCACTACGCCCGCCAGCGCGAAACACCCGTTTTGGATTTTCATGTTGTTTCCTCCTCGGCCCCAAGCCGCGCGTGAGCGGCTCGGAGCAACAGTCGGCGTCGCCTGGTCGATCCCTCCTGCAAGCATCATCGTGAGCCCGCTCGAGCAGCGGGCAGCGGGATTGTAGCGGCTTATTGCCGGCGTCGCAGCCCTTGACCGCGAGGTACGCGCTCCGCATCGTCGGAGCGAAACGCCAGCGCGGGAAGGCATCGCACGATGAAGCGTGGGAATACGGCAAGGCTTGAATGGACTCCCTCGGCGACACTGCCCAAGGCACGGACGTCCTTTGCTGGCGTCGGCTATGACGAAATGGTCGAGCGTGCGCGGCGCCTGGTGCCGAAGATCTCCGCGCGGGCCGAGCAATGCGAGCGGCTGCGGCGGCTGCCGGACGAAACCGAGCGCGACCTGCACGAAGCCGGCCTGTTCCGCATCGCGCAGCCCGCCCGGGTCGGCGGCGCCGACCTCGATGTCGGCATCTTCGTCGATGTCTGCGCCGAGATCGCCCGCGTCTGTCCGTCGACCGCGTGGAACATCGGCAATCTCGCCAGCCATCATTGGATGCTGGGCTACTTCCCGCCCGAGACGCAGGACGAATTGTGGGACGTCTCGACCGATGTGTTGATCGCCACGTCGCTGGCGTTTCCCGCCGGCCGCGGCCGCAAGGTCGAGGGCGGCTACGAGGTTTCCGGACGCTGGCCGCTTTCCTCCGGCGTCGATAATTCGGACTGGAACATGCTGGGCTTCATGCTGCGCGAGCACGAGGACGGGCCGCCCGTCGATCAGCGCTTCGCCCTGCTCCATCGCTCCCAGTACGAGATCATCGACAACTGGCATGCCGTGGGGCTGTGCGGCACCGGGTCGAAGGACGTCGCCACCCAAGCGATGTTCGTGCCCGAGCGTCGGACGATTTCGGCCTGGACGTTCAACGGCAAGCCGCATGCCGGTTCGGCGGTGAACACCACGCCGCTGTTCCGCCTGCCGCTGTTTTCGCTCGGTCCCTATGTGCTGACGGGCGTCATGCTGGGTTGCGCCCAGGGTGCCTACGACTCGGTGGTTGGCGCGGCGCGCAAACGAAACGCCACGACGACTGGCCAGCCGGTCAACGCCAATCCCACGGTGCAGATCAAGGTGGCGGAAGCGAGTGCGCGCATCGACAACGCCGAAGTGATCATGCGGCGGGCCTGCGAGCATGCCATGGCGGTCGTCCGTGCCGGCCGCGAGGCCGAGCACGCCGACAAGGTGCGCTATCGTCGCGACGCGTTCTTCTCCGTCCGGCTCTGCCTGGAGGCAGTCGACATCCTGATGGGTGTTGCGGGCTCGGGCGGCCTCTATACGACCGGCAGCATGCAGCGGCTGTTCCGCGACGCCCATGCCGCCAACGCACACGCGATGTTCTCGCCCGACATCCAGGGCGCCATTTTCGGCCAGCATGCGCTCGGCACCGCCGGTCCGCCGCCGCTGATGTAGATCTCCTCCCCTTCGCGGATGCCGCGAAGGGGAGGTGTCCGCGAAGCGGACGGAGGGGTCATAAGCACCATCGCTGATGCTCATGACCCCTCCGTCGCCGTATGACGGCGACACCTCCCCAGCTGTGCTGGGGAGGGTTGGCTATCCCTCACCCGCCGGGCTAGGATCGTTCCAACAAATGTAGTCTGGGAGGACAACTCATGCCCATCGAGCGTCGCACCTTCAACAAGCTCGCCCTCGCCGGCGCTGCCACGGGCTTCGCCGGCACGGCCGGCGCGCAGGCCAAGCCGCTCACCATCGGCTTCGGCATGGCGCTGACCGGCGGGCTGGCGCCCAACGGCAAGGCGGCGCTGCTGGCGATGCAGATCGCGGAAGAGGACATCAACGCCCGGGGCGGCCTGCTCGGCCGGCCGGTCAAGCTGATCTATTACGACGACCAGTCCAATCCCTCGACCGTTCCCGGCCTCTACACGAAGCTATTGGACGTCGACAAGGTCGACATCGTGGTGAGCGGTTACGCCACCAACATGGTGGCGCCGGCGATGCCGATCGTGATGCAGAAGGACCGCACCTTCTTCTCCCTGCTCGGCCTGGCGGTGAACTCGGAGTTCCACTACCCGCGCTATTTCTCGATCACGCCGACCGGCGGACCAAAGCCCAAGGAGTCCTTTGCCGAGGGCTTCTTCGCCGTGGCGGCCGAGCAGAATCCCAAGCCGCAGACACTCGCCATGGTCGGCGCCGATGCGGAATTCCCGCGCAATGCGATGGAGGGCGCGCGCGCCCAAGCCAAGCAGTACGGTCTCAAGATCGTCTACGACAAGACCTATCCGCCGACGACGGCCGACTACACGCCGATCGTGCGCGCGGTGGCCGCGACCAACCCGGACATTTTCCTCGCCTGTTCCTATCCGCCCGATTCGGTCGGCATCATCCGCGCCACGAGCGAAATCGGCTTCAAGCCGAAGCTCTACGGGGGCGGCATGGTCGGGCTGCAGGCCACCGCCATCAAGACGCAGCTCGGACCGCTCCTGAACGACATCGTGGTCTACGACTTCTGGCTGCCGTGGGCAGGCTTTGCCTCCGACGAGGGCCGCGATTTCGTGAAGAGGTACCAGACCAAGTCGGCCGCTGCCGGCGTCGACCTTTTGGGCTACTACCTGCCGCCGTTCGGCTACGCCCTGATGCAGGTCGTCGAGCAGGCGGTGAAGGGCACCGGCGGCACCGACGACGCCAAGCTCGCCGAGTTCGCGCGCAAGAACACCTTCAAGACCGTGGTCGGCGACATCAAGTTCAACGCCGAGGGCGAGTGGGAGACAGCCCAGGTGATGGCGGTGCAGTTCCAGGGCGTCAAAGGCAGCGACGTCGACCAGTTCCGCGATCCCAAGACCGAAGTGATCCTGTGGCCGACCAAATACAAGACCGGCAACATCATCTATCCGTACGATCCGAAGAAGTGACGTCTTGCCGGACCGCGGGCCTCCAGGCCCGCTCATGATTCCGATGCGGGCCTGGAGGCCCGCGGTCCGGCAAGAGCGCTACGCCCCGAGGTAAAACTCGCGAATCAACTCGTTATTGTTCAGCGCTGCCGCCGATTCGCCTTCGAAGGCGATCTTGCCGTGCACGATCACGTAGCCGCGGTCGGCGATGCGGATGGCCTGGGTGAAGTTCTGCTCGGCCATCAGCACGATGAGGTCGTAGCTCTCCTTCAGCTCCTTGATCTTGTCGATCGTCCGGCTGACCAACAGCGGCGCCAGGCCGACCGAAGGCTCGTCGACCAGCAGGATGCGCGGCGCCGACATCAGCGCGCGCGCCAGCGCCAGCATCTGCTGCTCGCCGCCGCTCATGCTGCCGGCGAGCTGGCGCGAGCGCTCCTTCAGGCGCGGGAAGGTCTCGAAGCAGAAGTCGAGGTTGCGGCCGATCACCGAGCGCGCCTTTGACCGAAAGGCGCCGAGCAGCAGGTTCTCGGTCACGGTGAGCTTGGGGAAGAGCCGCCGCCCTTCCGGCACGAAGCCGATGCCGAGATCGACGATCTCTTCCGTCGACCGCCCGATCAGCTCGTGGCTCGTGCCGTCGATCTCCGCCCGGATGCTGCCGGCCGACGGGCGCACCATGCCCATGATGGATTTCATCAGGGTCGATTTGCCGTTGCCGTTGGTGCCGAGCAGCGCCACCGTCTCGCCCGCGCCGACCTGCAGCGACACGTCATGCAGGATACGCACCGCGCCGTAGCCGGCCTCGATGTTGGCGACGGTGAGGCTACTCGCCAAGGTACGCCCTCACGACTTCGGGATCGCGCACCACGTCCTGGGGCGGACCGTCGGCGATCTTGCGGCCCGCCACCAGCACGGCCAGCCGCTGGGAGAATTCCATCACCGCCCGCATGATGTGCTCGATCATGATCACGGTCACGCCCTCGGCGTTCAGCCGGATCAGGAGCGCGATGATTTCGTCGACCTCGGCATGCGACAGCCCCGCCATCGCCTCGTCGGCGATCAGCAGCTTGGGCTCGGCGGCCATGGCGCGGGCGAGCTCGAGCTTGCGCATCTCGATCTGCGTCAGGTCGCGCGGCCGCCGCTCCGCCTTCGCGGCCAGCCCGACCTGGCCCAGCAGTTCCAGGCAGCGCGCGTCGATCGCCGCGCGGCTGAGGTGGCCGGTCGCCCGGGCATTCACGGTATAGAGGAGGGGAATGCGGATGTTCTCGGCCAGCGACAGGCTGGCGAAGGGCCGCGGCAGCTGGAAGCTGCGCGCCAGCCCGCGGCGCGTGCGTTGATGGGCCGACAGACCGTCCAGCGCCTCCTCGGCGAAGCGCACACTGCCGCTCTCGTTGCGCAGGGTGCCGCAGATGCAATTCACCAGGGTCGACTTGCCCGAGCCGTTCGGCCCGATCAGGCCGAGCCGCTCGCCCTGTTGCACTTCGAGGTCGATCGACTCCAGAGCGACGAAGCCGCCGAAGCGTTTGCCGAGACCGGCGACCTGCAACAGCGCCGTCATCGCTTCCTCTGGAACAGGCCGACGATGCCCTGGGGTGCTGCGATCACGAAGGCGACCATCAGCACGCCCGCGACCAGCACGTTGACGGCCGACGAGATCGTCACCCGCAGATACTCCTGCAAACCGCCCACCAGCACCGCGCCGACCACGGGACCGAGCCAGCTGCCGGTGCCGCCGATCAGCGGCATGGCGATGGCATTCACCGCGTAGTTGAGGCTGAAGCCGGACGCGGGGTCGAGATACGTCACGTAAAAGGGCAGCGGCGCGCCGGCCATGCCCATGAAGCCACCAGACAGGGTCGTCGCGATCAGCTTCAGCTTCAGGGTCGGCACGCCCGAGGCTTCCGCCGCGCCCTCGTCGTCGCGGATGGCGGCAAAGCCGTAACCCAGGGAGGACCGTTCGATGGCGCGCGCCGTCGCCAGCACGATGACGCCCATGCCCAGCATGAGCAGGAACAGATATTGCACGTACTCGCCGCCGATCAGCGGCGCCACCTTGGGGCGCAGCACATAGGCGCCGCGCGCGCCGCCGACAAAGTCCCAGTTGGTGATCAGCGTCTGCACCACCACCGCCAGCGCCAAAGTGGCGATGGAGAAGAACACCCCGCGCAGGCGGAGCGTCAGGTATCCCGTGCCCAGCCCGACCAGGCCGGCCAGCACGCCGCTCACCACGATCATGACCGGCAAGGGCAAGGTCGGCACGAGCTTATGCAGCGCCACCGTCGAGTAGGCGCCGATGGCGAAGAAGGCGGTGATGCCAAAATTCACGTAGCCGGTGTAGCCGCCCAGGATATTCCACGCCGTGCCCAGCACGATGTACTGGACGACCACGTAGCCGATGAAGAAGGCGTAGCTGCTGTCGAGCCATCGCCCGAACGCGAAGATCACGACGGCGACGGCGATCAGCGCCAGGGTGAACGGCACCCCGCGCAGGCCGGGTGCTGCCCCGCTGACGGCAGTCTTATCGGCCAAGGATGCCACTGGGCCGCACCGCCAGGGTGACCAGCAGGATGCCGAACGAGACCGCCGGCGCCCACGACGGGCCGAAGAACGTCGCGGTCAGGCTCTCGGCGATGCCGAGTGTCATCGCCGCGATCACCATGCCGGGGAAGCTGCCCAGCCCGCCCAATACGCAGATGGCGAAGATGCGGCCGATATATTCGCGCCCGATCGAAGGCTCGACCGGCTGGATGATGATCAGGCAGGCGCCGGCCAGGGAAGCCGTGGCGATCGACAGGCCGAAGGCGATGCGCTTGATCTTGGTCGGGTTGGCGGCCATCAGCCGGAGCGCCTGTTGATCCTGCGCCACCGCCTGCACCGCGCGTCCCACGAAGGTCCGTGACAGGAAGAGCTGCAGGCCGACCACCATGACCATCGAAACCAGGAAGGGAACCAGCAGGCGCAACGGCAGGTCGAACAGGCCCAGATTCAGGCTGGGCCCGATGTAGGGCGCCTGCACCGTCCGGTAGTCGACGCCGAAGATCAGCACGAGGGTGACTTCGGTGATGAACAGCACGCCGAAGAAGAACGACAGGCCGCGCAGCGACTGGTCGTCGCGGCGCTCGAACGCCACGTAGTAGACCTGATAGAGCGCCATGCCGAGCAGGTAGAAGGCCGGCAACATGATCGCCGCGGCCAGGATTGGATCGATGCCGAACACCGTATTGCCGATGAAGGCCACGTAGGAGCCGAGCAGGATGAAGGCCGGATGGGCGATGTTGACGACGTCGAGTAGGCCGAACGAGATCGCCACGCCGACCGACACGGCGGCATAGAACCCGCCCAGCAGCAGGCCGGAAATCACCGCATTCATCAGGAGATCGAGCGAGACCGCCATGGCGGATCAGCTCACTCGCATAGCGAACCGGCTGGAAGCTCGCTCCGGCATCGATGTTCCTCCCCCTTGATGTGGCGATATTTCGCCTACGTCCGCCAGTCTGCGCCGGAGCACCGAGGGTTGCCTAGTGTCTTTTTCTCGGACGTCCTTATGATCGCGGCAGCTCAAAGGGACGGAACATGCAGTTTGGACTGTTCGACGGGGCGCGAACCAAGCGCGCCAGCGCCGCCGTCGCCGAATGAAGGATCGGCTGTCGGGCGTACGCGTCGTCGAGATCGGCGGCTTGCCGGCGGGCGCCTATGCGGCGCGCCTGTTCGCCGACTTCGGCGCCGAGGTCATCAAGGTCGAGCCGCCTGGCGGCGATCCCAATCGTTGCTTTCCCCCGCTGATCGACGGCGGCAGCGGCTGGTTCGCCTATCTCAACTACGGCAAGAAAAGCGTCATAGCCGGCAAGATCGATCTCGACGCGCTGTTGCGCGGTGCCGACGTGCTGATCGATTCGACCGGCACCGACCACGTTGGATATCCGCATCTCGTCGTCGTCGATCTCTCCTGGTTCGGCGGATCCGGCCCTTACCGCGACTTCAAGGCCAGCGATGCTGTCTGCCGCGCGCTCGCGGGTTTCGTGCAGTTGATCGGCCCGCAAGAAGGCCCTCCGCTCACCTTGCCCGATTACCAGTCGGCGATCATGGGCGGGCTTGCCGCCTTCATCCCGGCAATGGCCGCGCTGCTCGGCCGGCAAAGCCTGCGCTACGAGGTGAGCGTGCACGAAGCCACCATCGCGCTCGCCGAGTACCAGGCCATCGAGGCCTGGGCGACCGGCACACCGCAGAAGCGCTGGGGTTTCAACCGCTTCACGCCGACCTACCCGATGGGCGTCTATCGCTGCAAGCAGGGCTGGATCGGCATCACCATCGTGACCCCGGCGCAGTGGAAGTCGTTCTGCGAGCTTTTGGGCATGCCCGATCTCGGCCGTCATCCGCAGCATGTCATGGGATCGGAGCGGCTGGTCCACGCCGACGCGCTGGAGGCGCGTTTCGTGCCGCGCTTCCTCGACCGCACGGCCGAGGAATGGTTTGCATCAGGCCTCGAGCTGCGCCTGCCCTTCGCCATCGTGCCCAGTATGGAAGAGGTGCTGCGCTGGCCGGTGTTCCGCGACCGCAAGGCCATCGTGCCCATCAAGATGGGCGACAGGACGGTCGAAGCGCCGGGCTCGCCGTTTCATCTCACGCGCACGCCGGCCAATTTCGGCGGGACGGTGCCGGAGCTCGGTGAGCACAACACCAACTGTCATCCCGAGCGTAGCGAGGGACCTTTCCTGAAGCCTCAAAGGTCCTTCGCCCTTCGGGCTCAGGATGACAAGGTGCGCGCCGACAGGCCTCTGGAAGGCCTGCGCATCATCGACCTGTCGATGGGCTGGGCCGGCCCGATCTGCACGCGCAACCTGGCCGACCTCGGCGCCGACGTGATCAAGATCGAGGCCTGCGGCTATCCCGACTGGTGGCGCGGCGTCGACAACCGCCTCGAGACGGTGACGCAACGGCTCTACGAAAAGTCGTCGCGCTTCAACATCATGAACCGCGGCAAGCGCGCCATCACGCTCGATCTTACGGTGCCCGACGGCGTGGCGCTCGCCAAGGCGCTGGTGAAGGATGCCGATGCGGTGATCGAGAACTACTCGGCCGAGGTGCTGCGCAAGTTCGGCCTCGACTATGCCGAGCTCATCAAGGTGAACCCCTCGTTGGTCATGGCCTCCATGGCGGCGTTCGGCGCGACCGGCCCGTGGCGCGAAACCCGCGCCTACGGCTCGACCCTCGAGCAGGGCTCCGGCCTGCCGAGCGTCGGCGGCCGCGCCCAGGATCCGCCGATGATGAACCATCTCGCCTATGGCGACGCGGTCGGCGGGTTGAACGCCTGCTCGGCCATATTGGTTGCTCTCCTGCATCGGCGCGAGACCGGCGAGGGCCAGTTCATCGACCTCTCCCAGGTGCAATGCATGCTGCCTTTCACTGCCGCCTGGGCGATCGAGCAGTCGGCGAATGGCAAGGTGGCGCCGCGCGCCGGCAACCGCCACCCGTCGTTCGTGCCGCACGGCGTCTTTCCATCGGCCGGTACCGACAAGTGGGTGTCGATCGCCGTCACCGACGACGCCATGTGGCCGGCGCTGGCCGGCCTCATCGGCCTCGATGATCCCGCCCTCGCTACCGCAGTCGGGCGCCGTGCCCAAGAGGATCGCATCGAGTCGGCGGTCGCCGCCTGGACGATGACGCGTTCGCCTGACGAGGCGATGGAGAGTCTGCAGAAGGCAGGCGTGGCTGCCGGCGCGGTCCGCCATCCCATGGAACTGCTGGACGATCCGCACCTCAAGGCGCGCGGCTTCTGGCAATGGATCGAGCGTGCCTATGTCGGCCGCCACCCGCAGCCCTCGCCGCCCTATCGCGAAGACGGTTCTCCGATTGCCGTGCGAACGCCCGCCGCCACGCTCGGCCAATATAACGAGGAAGTCCTGGTCGGCCTGCTTGGTCTTTCCCAGGCCGAGATGGCGCGGCTCGCGCGCAATAGCGTCATCGGCAGCGAAGCGCTGCCGCCCGCCCAGCGCAAGGCGCGAGCGATGAGGGGGTAGAGCGATGGACTTCGACCCCTATTTCGACGCCCATGGAAGTAACCTTTACCCCCTCCCTGGTGCTTACTTATTCGGATCGTCGGTCCGACTTATCCTTTCGTGGCTTAATATTTACTAATTTTATCCTTGACTTTTACTTAAGTGCGGCTTACATATCCTGCTCCGAGATAAGGAGCGGCATCATGGTCATTCACCCGCGACGGACCCCGGCTGCCGCTCGGCCTGCGGCGGCGCTGGGATTGGCCACTCGCTAGCGGAAATTGCGGAAAATGCGGAAATTCGCCAGCGGCTCGCTGAAAACGACCGGCGGAAATGCCGGGCATGCCCAAACCTCTCGCCAGGCGAGTGCAGGCAGTGACAGCGATCATGAAGCTGCGATAGCAAGGACCTGATGGAAACCTTCGACTATGTCATCGTCGGCGCCGGATCGGCCGGCAGCGTGCTCGCCAATCGCTTGAGCGAAGACGGGAACGTCACGGTCTGCGTACTCGAAGCCGGGCCTTGGGACTGGCATCCGTTCATCCACATTCCGGCGGGTTTCATGTACACGCTGGTCAATCCACGGGTGAACTGGCTCTACACCTCGGAGGCCAGCGAATGGACCGGCGGTCGGCGCATCGCCGCACCGCGCGGCAAGACCCTGGGCGGCTCGAGCTCGATCAACGGCCACATCTACAATCGCGGCCAGCGCATGGATTTCGACGGCTGGGCGCAGCGCGGCAACCACGGCTGGGGCTATGCAGACGTGCTGCCCTACTTCCGCCGGACCGAGCGGCGGATCGGCGAGGCGGACGAGACCTTCCGCGGCCGCGACGGCAACCTGCCGATCACCGACCTCGAGTGGCGGGATCCGATCTGCGACGCCTTCATCGAGGGCGCGGTGCAGATGGGCATCCCGCGCAACCGCGACTACAACGGCACGATGCAGGCGGGCGTGAGCTACGTGCAGCGCGTCATCCAGAACGGGCGACGCAAGAGCGCGGCGGGCGGCTATCTGCATCCGGCGATGAGCCGCAAGAACCTCACGGTCCGCACCCATGCGCACGCCACCAGCATCGTCCTGGAAGGCAAGCGCGCCGTCGGCATCCGCTACCGCAAGGGCGGCCGCGATGGCACGCCGATGGAAGTCCGTGCCGCCAAGGAAGTGATTTTGAGCGGCGGCACGGTGAACTCGCCACAACTGCTGCAGATCTCCGGTGTCGGTCCGGCGCCGCTGCTGCAATCGCTCGGCATCGAGGTGCGTCATGCGCTGCCGGGCGTCGGCGAGAATTTGCGCGACCACTACGCGCCACGCTTCGTGGCGCGGGTCAAGAACGCCCAGACCATCAACGAGAAATCACACGGTCTCAAGCTGGTGGGCGAGGTGCTGAAATACGCCGTCGCGCGCAAGGGTATCCTGTCGCTGAACCCCACCCTCGTCTACGTGTTCTGGAAATCCGACGAGCGGGTCGACAATTACGACCTGCAGCTCACCTTCACCCCGGCGAGCTACAAGGAAGGCGTGCAGTCGACCCTCGATGATTTCCCCGGCATGACCATCGCCTCCTGGCAGCAGCGGCCCGACAGCATCGGCTACATCCGCGCGCGCTCGGCCGATCCGTTCGAGCATCCCGTCATCCAGCCCAACTACCTGGTCGCCGAGAGCGATCGCCACGTCCTGCTGGCCGGCATGAAGCTCGCCCGCCGCCTGCTCGCTTCGCAACCGCTCAGCAAATACTACGAACGCGAGGAGTTCCCCGGTCCCCAGGTGCAGTCGGACGAGGAACTTTTAGGCGCCGCCAAGCAGCGCGGCACCACCACCTTCCATCTCATGGGCACCTGCCGCATGGCCCCGGACAGCGATCCGACGGCGGTGGTCGACGAGCAATTGCGCGTGCGCGGGCTTTCAGGCCTGCGCGTGGTCGACGCCTCGGTCATGCCGACCATGCCGTCGGCCAACCTCAATGCCTCGGTGCTGATGATCGCCGAGAAATCCGCCGACATGATCCGCGGCAAGCCGCCCCTGGAGGCGACGGTGTTGAAGGACTGAATGGCCGACGCCGGCAACGAGCCCGCCATCGATGCCGTCGCGCAACTGGTGCCGGCGACGCTGAAGGCCTTGCATGCCCTCGAGTTCGCCGGCCGCCATCTCTCGCCGACATCTCTTCCGCAGCTCATGGAGGCCATGGCCGGTCGCGACGACGAGGTGAATGCGGCTTTGTCGGTTTCGCGCGCCCTCAACTGGCCGGGCCGCCTGGCGCCGGTGCGCGAGCGCCTGGAGCCGGCCGCCGAAGCGGCGGCCCAGGGCATCGCGGGTTTGCGTGCCGCAGCCGAAGCGCCACAGCCGGTCGTCGCCGCCTACCGAGCGCTCCGGAACTACGCCAAGGCGGCCGAAGCGATCTATCCTATGACGGCATTTTTGAAGCCCGTCAGCCAGTTCTTCCTCGAACCATCAGCCCGCACCGATTCCGCCCTGATCGATCGCCTCGCCGCGGTCGATCCGACGCGCGGCAATGTCGGCGTGATGCATGTTGGCGGCCCGCCCGGCACGCGCGGGGCTTTCTCGCTTTACGTGCCGGAGTATTACGACGCGGCGGCTGCCTATCCGCTGGTCGTGGTGATGCACGGCGGCAGCGGCAATGGCGGCGCTTTCCTGTGGAGCTGGGTGCGCGAGGCGCGCACGCGCGGCTTCGTCGTGATCGCGCCGGCGGCCATCGGCTCGACCTGGTCGCTGATGGAGCCTGACGTGGACGGGCCCAGCATCGACCGCATGGTCGAGCATGTCGCGGCCGAGTGGAACATCGACGCGACGCGCCGGCTGCTGACCGGCATGAGCGACGGCGGCACCTTCACCTACGTGCTGGGCCTGCGCGCAGGGTGCCGCTTCACCCATCTGGCGCCGATCGCCGCGGCCTTTCATCCCATGCTGATGACCTTCGCCGACGCCGACCGCGTGCGCGGCCTGCCGATTCATATCGTGCACGGCGCCCAGGACTGGATGTTCCCGCCGGAGCTGGCGCGGAGCGCCGAACGAACGCTGGCCGAGGCAGGCGCCAACGTGGTCTTACGCGAGATCGCCGACCTCTCGCACACCTATCCGCGCGACGAGAATGGCCATATCCTCGACTGGTTCCTGGGGAGAGCGAAGAATTGAGCACCATTGCAAAAGGCGGCAAGGCCCTCTACGGCGCGCCGCTCGGCATCCTGATGCTGGAGGCGCGGTTCCCGCGCATCCCGGGCGACATGGGCAACGCCACGACCTGGCCCTTCCCGGTGCTCTACAAGGTGGTGAAGGGGGCGACGCCCGAGTCGGTCGTGCTCAAGGGCGCCGCGGGATTGCTGCCGAACTTCGTCGAGGCCGCCGCCGAGCTGGTGCATCACGGCGCCGAAGCCATCACCACCAATTGCGGATTCCTCTCGCTGTTCCAGAAGGAGCTGGCGGCCCACGTGAAGGTTCCGGTCGCGACCAGCTCTCTCCTGCAGGTGCCCTGGGTGCAAGCGACCCTGGCTCCGGGCAAGCGCGTGGGAGTCGTGACTGTAAGCGCTTCGTCACTGACGCCGAAGCACCTGGAAGCGGCCGGTGTTCCACTGGACACGCCTTTCGTCGGCACCGAGAAAGGCCGCGAGTTCTTTCGCGTGCTGATCCTGGGCGAAAAGGACGACATGGACGTGGCCAAGGCCGAGCAGGACATCATCGACGCCGGCCGGTCGCTGATGGCCAGCCATCCGAACATCGGCGCCATCGTGCTCGAATGCACCAACATGCCGCCCTATGCCGCGGCGCTCCGCGAGGCGCTGGGCGTGCCAGTCTACGACATCTACTCGATGATCACTTGGTTCCATGCGGGCCTGCGGCCGCGGCGCTTCCCGACGGAGTAGCGGCGACCTGCACCTTCGCGCCGTCAACGAGGTTGACCGAAGGATTGAGAATCACCTGATCATCGGGCTTCACCCCATCTTGTAGTTCGACCTGCGTTCCGAGGTCGCGGGCCACGGCGACCTTGCGCAGGTGCACGACGCCGTTGTCGACGACGGCCACCTGCACGCCGCCGGCGTTGAAGATAATGGCCTCGGCGGGCACGGTGAGGCTCGGCACCTTGCGCGGAATGTGCAGCTCGACCGTGCAATAAATGCCGGCCGACAGCGCGCCGTCGGGATTGCGAATGTCGATCTCGGTCAGGAGCGTGCGCGTGCCAGGCTGCAGCGCATCGGCGATGCGCGTGACATTGCCGGGAAAGGGATGGTCCGGCATTTCGGGCACATGCACGATGGCCTCGATGCCGGGCACAACGCCGAAGGCTGCGTCCTGTGGCACGAAGACCTGGGTGCGGATCACATTGTCCTTGTTGATGGTGAACATGAAGGTGCCGCTGGTCGCGTCGGCCTGCACGAGGCTGCCGACATCGATGTTGCGCTGGGTGATGACGCCATCGAACGGCGCCACGACGCTCTGATAGAGCTTCTGCTGGTGGAGCACCTTCAATTGCGCTTCCTGGGCATCCTTGTTGGAGCGCGCGACCCGGACGGCGGCTTCCTGTTCGCGTAACGTCTGCTCGTCGATGGTGCCCTGCTGGAGGGGAAGCCAGCCCTTCTGGACCACCGGCTTGTCGCGCTCCCAGGTCACGCGTGCGAGCTCACGGGCGGCCTTGCGTTGTTGCAGCGTCGATACGAGCTGCTTCAACGTGGCCTCGGCTTCGACGATCTGGTGATCGAGCTCGGGCGCCACGATCGTGGCGAGCAGCTGGCCTGTCTTCACCCGATCGCCAATGTCGACATTGCGCTCCCCGATATAACCGCTGGCGCGGGCGAAGATGTTGGCGGCAGCGAAGGCGGACGTGGTGGCCGGCAGGTTGACGACGAGATAGGGCGAGCCCGCCTTCACCGTGCCGACGCGGACGATCGGCACGAGGTCACGCTGCTGTTGGGCGGTCGCCGCCACCTGGCGAGACTGCATCAGGTGGCTCCAGGCGCCGGTGCCGATGCCTGCGACCAGGACGAGCAGAACGGCGGCGCTCAGCAGCCGGGCCGTCTTGCGGCCATGCCTGGGCGCGGCAGCAGGTTCAGTCGAGGGATCCGTGGGTTGAGCGTCGGTCATGCGAGCTCCTCTTCGAATACGCCGTGGGCGGCCTTGCCGTCGTTGCTCGAGCGCAGCTTTGCGAACAGGTAGGGCACGACGAGCAGCGTCGTCGGCGTGGCGAACAAGAGGCCGCCGATGACGGCGCGCGCCAGGGCAGCGTTCTGCTCCTCGCCCGCCCCGCCGATCGCCATCGGGATCATGCCGACGATCATCGCCGCGGCCGTCATCAGCACCGGCCGTATGCGGGTGCGCCCGGCATCGATAGCGGCCTGCAGGGCCGTCTTGCCGGCAAGCTGCTGCTCGCGGGCGAAGGTGACCAGCAGGATGGAGTTCGCCGAAGCGACGCCCACCGCCATGATGGCGCCCATCAGGGACGGCACGTTCAGCGTCGTTCCAGTCACGAACAACATGGTGACGATGCCGCAGAACGTCGCCGGCAAGGCAAGCAGCACGACGAACGGATCACCGAAATTCTGATAGTTCACGACCATGAGGCAGTAGACGAACACGGCGGCGAACAGGAGCCCGATGCCGAGATTGACGAACGAGCTGTTCATGCTGTCGATCTGGCCGACGATCTGGATCGTATTGCCAGGCTTCAGTTCCTTACTGAGGTCAGCCACGACCTGATCGATGCGCTTGGCGGCGCTTCCCAGGTCGCGGTCCTGCAGGCTGGCATAGACCTCATAGACCGGCTGGATGTTCGCCTGGTTGGCGTTGGTCGGCACGCTGCTACGCTTGACGGTCGCCACGTTGCTCAACAGGCCGGGCACGGGGCCTTCGCCCGACGACAGAGAGGTGGAAACCGGCGTGTTGTTGAGAGCGTTCAGCGAGTTCACATCGCGCTCGGGCGTCTGCACCGCGATGTAGTAGGGAATGCCCGAGGTCGGATCGGTCCAGAAGTTGGGCGTGACTGCCTCCGACGAGCTCAGCGTGACGTTGAGGTTGTTGGCCACGGTGACGGCATTGAGGCCGAGCTGGGCGGCGCGGGCGCGATCGATGGTGGCATAGAAGGCCGGTCCGTCGACCTCCTGCTGCAGATGGGCATCGACCACGCCCGGAATGGCCGCGATCCGCCGGCGCAGTTCCTTGGCAACGCGCAGGTTGGTTGCCCGGTCGTAGCCCACGGTGCGTACGTCGATCTGGGCGGGCAGGCCGAAGTTCAGGATCTGGGTGACCATGTCGGCCGCCTGGAAGTAGAATACGGTCTCGGGAAACTCCGCCGGCAGGATCTCGCGCAGCTTGCGCACGTAGTCCTGTGTCGGCGCGTGGCCCTCGTTCAGGGCCACCAGGATCACGCCATCATTGACGCCGATCGTCGAGCCGTCGCTGAAGGCCAGGTTATAGGACCGCGCCGGCAATCCGATGTTGTCGACGATCAGGCGGCGATCCTTTTCAGGGATCGCTTCGCGGATCTTGTCTTCGACCGCCTGGAAGATGCGCTCGGTCGCTTCGATGCGCGAGCCGGCCGGCGCGCGCACATGGAGCTGGATCTGGCCGCCGTCGATCGGCGGAAAGAAGTCGCGACCGACGAAAAAGTAGAGCGTCGAGCCGAGCGCCAGCACCAGCACGGCGGCGGTCGGAATGACGAAACGCCGGGCAAGCAGGGTCATCAGCAGCCCGACGTAGCCTGCGCGCATCCGTTCGAAGCCGCCTTCGAAGGCATGATGGAATCGGGCGAACCAGCCGCGCTGGCCAGCGGCGGCAGCTCCATGATGTTCACCCTTGGTCAAGAGGCCGATCATGATCGGCGTCAGCGTCCGAGACAGGCCGTAAGAGGCCAGCATGGCGAACACCACGGCCAGACCAAGCGGCGTGAACAGGTATTTGGCCGGGCCGTCGAGAAAGATCACCGATGTGAACACGCAGCTGATGGCGAGCGTCGATACCAAGGTGGGCACAGCGATGCCGGCCGCGCCATGCAAAGTGGCCTGGGGCAGCGGTTGGCCTTCCTCGTTCAGCAGACGATGGGTGTTCTCGATGGTGACCGTCGAATCGTCGACCAGGATGCCGACGGCCAGCGCGAGGCCGCCCAAAGTCATGGTGTTGATGGTTTCGCCCAGGAAATACAGCACGACCAGCGAGCTCAGGATCGCCAGCGGAATCGACGTCATGACGACCAGCGTCGATCGCCATGAACCCAGGAACAGCAGGATCATGAGCGCGGTGAGGCCGGCTGCGATCGCGCCTTCGCGCAGCACGCCCACGATGGACTGCTTCACAAACACCGACTGGTCAAACAGTTCGTCGATGTGCATGCCGGCCGGCGCGGCGACGCGAATCGTGTTGAGCGCGTCGCGCACTGCGTTGACGACTCGCAGCGTGGAGGCGTTGCCGTTCTTGATGATGCTCAGCAGAACCGAGCGCTGGCCGTCCTTGCGCACGACGTTCTGCTGCACCAGCCAACCGTCATGGACCTGGCCGACGTCCTTCACGAACACGGTGGCGCCGTTCACGACTTTGATCGGAATATTGTTGAGGTCGACGATGCTGGAAGGCGTGGCGTTGGTGAGGACGGCGTACTGCGTGGTGCCGATCTTGGCCGTACCGGACGGCAGGGTCAGGTTCTGCGCGTTGACGGCGTTGACCACGTCGAGCGGCGTCAGGCCTTTCGCCACGAGCTTGGTAGGGTCGATGTCGACCATGATCTGGCGGTACTTGCCTCCGGCCGGCGTCGGCAGAGTTACGCCGGGGATCGGCGCGAGCTGCTGGCGCATGCGGTAGATGCCGTAGTCGTAGAGCTGCTGCTCGCTGAGACTGTCGGAGCTGAGGCTGATCTGCAGCACCGGCACGCTCGAGGCATTGAACTGGACTATGATCGGCGGCTGGATGCCGGGCGGCATCAAGGCGCGGATGGCGTTGGTCCCGGCAACGATCTGCGCGATCGCAAGGTCGATGTTGACGTCGGGCTGAAAGTAGATCTTCTGAACCGACAGGCCCGCCATCGTCTGC
>Ga0209693_10000414_pt1 | contig 17253 bp, 15 predicted proteins | sample HubBroMetageWRM3_FD_188345 | JGI IMG/M metagenome (GOLD analysis project Ga0209693, IMG submission 188345) | Warmed soil microbial communities from the Hubbard Brook experimental Forest, New Hampshire - Hubbard Brook CCASE Soil Metagenome WRM 3... | ecosystem: Environmental > Terrestrial > Soil... | reverse complement strand
GAACCGCCGGTACCCGTTCATCAGCTCCTCGTCGGTGACGACGCCGGCCGCCTTGAACATCGAGTACAGCAGCGGGGACGCGTGCCCCTTGGAGAAGATCAGGTGGTCGTTGGCCGGGTTATCCGGCTGCTGCCAGTCGTAGCGGAAGTGCCGGGCCATCAGCACCGCCATGAGATCAGCGGCCGACATGCTCGAGGTTGGGTGGCCGGACCCGGCCGAGGTGCTGCAGCGGATCGAATCGACCCGCAACTGCTGGGCCAGTTCGTGAATGTCAGCGAGGCTCTGCACGGTCATGGCAATCCTCCGGGCTCGACTGAGGTCAGTTCCAACTGTGCCATGGGACAAATCGCCCGCCGATAGGGGTAGCCCGAGGTAGCCGACAGGGGCAGCCCGAGGGCGGCTTGGGGTAGCCGAGAGGGGCAGCCCGAGGAAGCCGACAGGGGCAGCCCGAGGGCGGCTTGGGGTAGCCGAGAGGGGCAGCCCGAGGGAGCCTCGGGCAGCCCGCTCGCTAGACGCGGCCTGGCTGCTCCTCGATGCCGGGCATTACCCAGGGGTCCGGCATCTTGGCGGAGAAGCTGAGCCCGGGCCGGTCGGCGGCCGTGCCGGTGATCGTCAGCCGGAACGGGCGGACGTACTCGACCTCGCCGGCCGAGGTCAGCCGGAACGCCTGGTCGTGCCCTGGGTAGATGACGTCAGCCATCGAGACCACGCGGTCGATGCTGGCGCGCGCCTCGTCAGCGCTCCAGAACACGAGCGGGCTCTGCCTGCTCAGCGCCACGCTCGAGCGGTGCACGGCGTCGCCGGTGATCAGCGACAGGCCCTGCTCATTCTGCACGGTGATGCCGATGCTGCCGGGCGAGTGGCCGGGGAGGTCCAGCACGCCGACACCCGGGATGAGCTCCTCACCCTCGGCGATCTCGCGGATCTGCATGCGTTCCAGGATCGCGCCGGTCCAGGCGGGGGTCGCCCAGTCGTTCGGGTGCGGGCCTTCGCTGTAGCGGCGCTCACGCGGATGCAGGCACACCGGCGCGTGCGCGAACACGTCGACGTTCTGCACGTGATCCCAGTGCGCGTGCGTCAGCACCACCAGGTCGATGTCGGCCGGGGTCAGTCCCCGGCTGGCCAGCGCCTCCACCAGGACCGTGCGCCTGCCCACGTGCGCCGGGTCGACCAGGATCCGCACCGGCTCCCCGTTCAGGCTGGTTCCCTCGATGAGCGTGACCTGGCACATCGCGATGCGGCCGGCGCTGGTGTTGATCCCGAAACCCTCGAGAAGAACTTCGACGTGCGGGGGTGTTTGCATGCTGGGGCTCCCTTCCGGCGCACATGTACCCAACCGAGCATGGCATCCGCGCCCGCGCGATACTTGCCTCGTGGGTGCCGAGGGTGACCGCGTGCTGCCGGGCAGCCCGTTCCCGCTAGGCGCGACACCCGAGGCCGGCGGCACCAACTTCGCCGTCGCGTCCGGGGTGGCCGACTCGGTGACGTTGTGCCTGTTCGACGGCTCGGGCGGTGAGACCCAGCTGCCGCTGCCGAGCTACGACGCGGGCGTCTGGTACGGGTTCGTCCCCGGCGTCGGCCCGGGGCAGGCCTACGGGTACCGGGTAACGGGCCCGTACGAGCCGGCCCGTGGCCTGCGGTGCAACCCGGCGAAGCTGCTGCTCGATCCGTACGCCAGGGCGATCAGCGGACAGGTCGCGTTCGGGCCGGAGGTATTCGGCTACGCGGTGAACGAGCCGGACCAGCCGAGCGCGCTGGATTCCGCCGGGCACGTACCGCGCGGCCTCGTCGTGGATGAGGCGTTCGACTGGACCGACGGCGACCCGGCTCGGCGGCGCTACTCCGACACGATCATCTACGAGGTGCATGTCAAAGGGTTCACCATGCGCCACCCCGGAGTGCCGGCCGGTCTGCGCGGCAGCTACGCCGGGCTGGCGCATGAGGCCGCGATCTCGCACCTGGTGGACCTAGGGGTGACCGCGGTCGAGCTGCTGCCCGTGCATCAGAGCGTGCCCGAGTCCTTCCTGGTGCAGCGCGGCCTGACGAACTACTGGGGCTACAACACGATCGGATATTTCGCGCCGCACAACGCCTACTCGGCGGCGGTGCGCGCGGGGCGGCCCGGCGGCCAGGTCGCCGAGTTCAAGGCGATGGTGAACGCGCTGCACGCGGCGGGTCTCGAGGTGCTGCTCGACGTCGTGTTCAACCACACCGCCGAGGCCGACCACCGCGGCCCCACGTTCTGCTTCCGGGGCCTGGACAACGCGGCGTACTACCGGCTCGAGGCCGGCGACCCGAGCCGCTACTTCGACACCACCGGCACCGGCAACTCGCTCAACGCCGGGGACCCGGTCACCCTTCAGCTGATCATGGATTCGCTGCGGTACTGGATCACCGAGATGCACGTCGACGGCTACCGGTTCGACCTCGCGGCCACGCTAGCGCGGCAGGACGGCGGGTTCGACGATGTGTCCGCGTTCTTCGACCTCGTCTCGCAGGACCCGGTGGTGTCCCGGGCGAAGCTCATCGCCGAGCCGTGGGACGTGGGCCAGATGGACAGCTACGACCTCGGCCGCTTCCCGGCGCTGTGGCGGGAGTGGAACGGGAAATACCGCGACAGCATGCGCGACTTCTGGCGCAGCCACCCGATCGGAATCGGCGAGTTCGCCACCCGGTTCGCCGGCTCGTCGGACCTGTACGGCGGCGCGGGCCGGCGCAAGCCGACCGCGTCGGTGAACCTGTTCAGCGTGCACGACGGGTTCACAATGGCCGACCTGGTCTCCTACGACGACAAGCACAACGACGCCAACGGCGAGGCCAACCGCGACGGGACCGACGACAACCGCTCCTGGAACTGCGGCGCCGAGGGCCCGACTACCGACCAGGCCATCCTGGCGCTGCGCCAGCGCCAGGCCCGGGCGATGCTCACCACGCTGCTGCTGTCGTTCGGCGTGCCGCTGCTGCTCGGCGGGGACGAGTTCGGCCGCACCCAGCGGGGCAACAACAACGCATACTGCCAGGACAACGACATCACCTGGTTCGACTGGTCAGCGGTGGACGAGGACCTGCTCGCCTTCACCGGGCGGCTGATCGCGCTCCGCACGCAGCACCCGGTGTTCCGGCGCCGCCGCTATCTCGCCGGTGCCGAGGCCTCCGAGCTCCGCTGGTTCACCCCGGCCGGCACGCCGATGACCGCCGCCGACTGGGCCGACCCCAGCGCCCTGTCGCTGGGCATCTACCTCGACGGGTCCGACGACCCCGACGTGGCGCGGGACGGCACCCTGCTGCTCGACGACGACTTCCTGGTCCTCTTCAACGCGTGGTGGGAGCCGCTGGACTTCGTCCTCCCCGCTGCCCGCGACGGGCAGGCATGGCGGGCCGAGATCGACAGCTACGATCCGGCCGCGGCCGCCTCGGCCGGGGATCGTCACGCCGGTGATCGCGTCACCGTCGGCCCCCGGTCGGTGACCGTGCTCCGCAGCCCGCGGCCCGGCCGCTAAGCCAGCCGGCCCGACTCGCTGCTGAAAGAAGGGGCCCTCTCAGGATTCGTTCAGCCTTGTGCTGCAAGGCTTGCAAGTCATGGGGACCGTTCTGTCATCCAGCCTCCGGACGGGGACCTCGGATGCGCCCCAGACGCGGGCGCTTGGCCGCTGGCGGCGCGGCGACGTCTGGGCTGTCGCGATCCTGATCGCGCTGCCCGTCCTCGTCTTCGGTGTCCCCGCGCTGCTCGGGCATTCGGTGCTGCCCGGCGACGACCTGACGCAGAACTTTCCGCTGCGGGTACTCGCCGGGCGGGAGATCCGGAGCGGCCATCTGCCGCTGTATGACCCGTACATCTGGAGCGGCGCCCCGTTGCTGGCCGGCTGGAACGGCGGCGCCGCGTACCCGCTCACGTTCCTGTTCGCGGTGCTGCCGTCGGCCGCGGCGTGGGCGGTCAACATGATCATCACCTGGGCGGTCGCGGGGGTCGGCATGTTCTGCTTCCTGCGAGCCCTCCGCCTCGGCAGCCTGCCGAGCCTGCTCGGCGGGCTCTCGTTCGCGTTTGCCGGGGCGATGTCGGCCCAGGTATCTCATTTCGGCCTGGTCGCGGGCATGAGCTGGGTCCCGGTCGCGCTGCTGAGCGTGCTCCGGCTCTCCGAGACCCGGACCATGCCCTCCCGGCTCCGGTGGACCGGCGTCCTGGCCGGCGCGACCGCCCTGGTGATCCTGGCCGGTGAGCCGCGCGCCGTCGACGACGCCTGCGTGACCGTCGTCATCTACGCGGTGTGGCGGGTCGCGCGCCTCGGCCGCCGCTGGAGGCCGGCGGCCGTCTCCGTCGCGGCGGGCGGCGCGCTGGGCGCCTGCCTCGGCGCGGTTCAGTGGCTGCCCGGGCTGGCCGCTGTCGCCACCTCCCAGCGCGGGGCGGTCTCGATGGCACTCTTCGAGTCCGGCTCGCTATCTACCAAGTGGCTGCTGCTGATGCTGGTGCCGGACCTGCTGGGCGGGTCCGGCTCGTTCGGCCAGCCCAGCTTCTTTGCGACCTACAACCTGACCGAAGTGACCGACTACGTCGGCATCCTGCCACTGGTAGCAGCGGCCGTACTCCTCGGCCGCGTGCGGCTGCGGCGCAGGCCCCCCGAGTGGCTGGTGTGGCACGTGATAGCGCTGGTCGGGGTGCTCCTCGCGCTCGGCGGCCGGACGCCGCTCGGGCACCTGCTCATTCATCTGCCGCTCTTCGGCGATCAGCGGCTGCAGAGCCGGAACATCCTCGTGACCGATCTGGCGCTCGCCGTTCTCCTCGCGTACTGGGCCAACAACCCGCTCAGCGAGAAGAGCCGGCGGTTCCTCCGGGTCCGCCTGATGCGCCGGATCGACCTGGAGACGGTCCTCGGCGTGCTACCCCCGCTCGCCATGATCGCCGTCGTCGTCCTCGGGGTGTGCTGGGGCGCGGGCCTGCTGCGCTGGCTGGGGGTCGGCCTGGCCGCGACGCACGTCGACGGGCAGCTCAAGCCGTGGCTTATCCCCTACGCGCTGATTGGCGCAGCGGCCATCGCGTTCGTGATCTGGGGGCGCCGTGTTGCCCCGCGGCTGCGCTCGCGCGTGCTCGGCGCGTTCGTCGTCATGGACCTGGTGATCTTCACGATCCTCGGAGTGGTCGCGGTCGACGCCGGCCTCGGCCAGGGCGGGTCCGCCGGCGGTCACGCCAGGACGGCCGGTGACATCCTGTCGGGCCAGCCGTCGGCGCTGGCGGCCCGTACACCGACCGCGCACCCGGTCAAGACGCTGGGCTTTGGCGGACGTTTCGCGATCTACGATCCGAACGAGATCGACGCTCGCCAGCTGCCCACGCTCGGCTCGCCCGATCTCAACGACGTCGACGGCGCGCCATCGGTCCAGGGGTACTCGTCGATCGTTGACGGCAGGTACGCATCCGCGACGGGCTCGCACCAGGCGATGGGCGAGGGGCAGGACGAGCTCTCCCCGACGGCCGTGGCCAGCGGGATCCTCGATCAGCTGAGCACGTCGGTGCTGCTCACCGTGCCGGCTTACCTGATCACCGCGAACGGATCCGCGGCGCCTCCGGGTCCGCCGGGCACCGGCGACCGCTCCATCGCAGCGCACGGCCGGACTACCTGGAGCTTCGGCACGTCGCTGACCGTGACCAGGCTCGACGTGCCCGACGCGGACGCGAGGAAGGCCGCCGGGATCCGGATCGGCCTGGAGACGCCGGGCGGATCGACGCGCTGGTTCCCGGCACGGGCCGCGAGCGCGTCGGTGCTCACGATCGACCTCCGCAGCCCGGTGACCGCCGTCGCGGTGATCGGCCAGGCGGGTGGCGAATCCTCCCGCCTCGGCGCTCCGTCCGTCACCGAGGCGGGAGGAACCGTGTTCGTGGCCGACGGCCAGCTGCAGGACGCGCTCACGGCTCCGCAGTGGGGACCGGCCGGGCACGACGGCTCGTTCACCGTGTTCGTGAACCACTTCGCCCGGGCCATGTTCAGCCTCGAGGCGCTCCCGGGCCGGTCCACGACGGGTGCGTCGATTCGGCGGGTGGACGACGCCGACGACTCCGTCGCCGGGTCGGCCGCTGTCGCCGTGCGCTCCCCGGACGGCGTGCGCGTGGTCCGCTCGGTCGCGGCGATTCCCGGCTGGACCGCCACCTGGCATCCCGTGGACGGCACGCCGACCAAACTGGACGTCGGCCGTTCCGGCCTGATCCAGGTGGTGGACGTTCCGGCCGGACAAGGGATCCTGACCTGGAGCTACGTGTCGCCGGGGTTCCGGGCCGGCCTCGTACTGTCTGTCGGGGGAGGCGTGCTGCTGCTACTGCTGCTCGCGGCCGCCCGCTGGTCACGCGTTAAGCTCCGCCGCTCCGAGCGAATGCCGGCCAGCCTCTTAGACGAATGGCCCCCCGACCGGGAGACGGCCGGAGTCTCTTAGTAGTTACGCCAGCAAGCCGCGGCTGATGGCTACGGGCGGCGGGTGCCGAGAATGACGCCAGAGCCGTGGGTCAGCGCGACGGCGGTGAGCCGTGGCGTGGCGAGAAGCGCCTGCCTGACCCCGGCCTGCTTGGCGTGCTGCTCGGCTGGCCAGTCCGGCAGCGGCGTCATGTCGTCGACGATGAGCAGGCCACCGGGACGGAGCGCCGCGATCGTGCGGTCGAGTCCGTCCCACTTCCCGCCCTGGGCGTCGGCGAAGATCAGGTCGAAGCTGCCGCCCTCGCCCAGGACGTCAAGCGCGTCCGCCAGCCGCAGGTCAACAAAGCCGGGCCAGTCGCCCTGCGCGGCGAGCAGGGCGGTGCGCGCGTCCCGCTCCACCGTGGTAACGGTCACATCGGTCCTGGGCAGCAGCCCCGACACAATCCAGGCGGTGCCGACCCCGGCGCCGGTGCCGAGCTCGAGCACGCGGCTCCCCGCGGGCAGGTGCGCCGCGAGGACGGCCAGCAAGCCGCCGACGGCTGGGTCGCACGAAAGGGCGAACTTGGCCGAGGCCGCTCGGGCGACCGCGGCCGCGACCAGTTCCGGGAGTGTGGGTTCCATCAAGCGGTCAACGTAGCAGGGTCCGCGGCAGGGGGCGGAGCTCGACCTAGCCGCGACCTTGAGCGCTCAGCAGGAGCCTGCGGAGCAGGGAGACGAGCTGGTCCTGCTCGTCCGGCCGGAGCACGTCAACGAGCTGCCGCTCGACCCGGTCCTGCAGGCTGATGGTGTTTTCCCAGGCGCGCATGCCCGCTTCGGTGAGCGTGATGAGCACCCGGCGCCGGTCAGCGTCGTCGTGGCTGCGGCGCAAGTAGCCGTCCTGCTCCAGGTTGTCCAGCCGTTTGGTCATGGCCGCAGGCGACAGATCGAGCGCGGTGGCGAGCTCGGTCGCGGTCGCCCGGTACGGTGGGCCGCCGCGGCGCAGGATGTGCAGCGTCTTGAACTCCCACATCTTGAGGGACTGGGTGGCAAGCGCCTGCTCGAGTTCACGCCGCAGGTGCCGGTCGAGCACCTGCAGCCTGACAACGATGCCCTCGACGCGCGGATTCAGGTCTGGCAGCTCGCGGGACCACATCTCGATGTGCTCGTCGACCAGATCCCGCATCGGGCAATCCTAGCGAGAAAGCTTCGATAGACGAAATTTCTCCGGCGAAGTAATGTGCGGCTTCATGGCATCACAGAGACTCGTCACGGAGCCGGATGAGCGGGATGGCGCGCGTATCTCGGTGGGCATCGATGAGATCATCGCCGCCGCAACGGCTCTCACCTGGGCCGCGGGATATGACGTTGCCCGCCGGCTGCTGGACTCCGCGGTTTGTGCGGTCGACGGTGATGCGGCCGCGCGGCATCTCGCGCTGACCGCCGCGGCAACCGCAGTCCACCACGACTTCCGTACCGTTGGCCCGCGCTGGGCGCCGGGAGCGATCGCCGCCGCCGAGGCCGTCACCGAGACCCAGGACCGGTGGCGGCTGGACTTCCTGGAACTGCAGCACGACTACGGCCGCGAGCTGATCGGGCCGGACGGCAGCCCGGCCATCGGACGCGAGGGCCGCGACCCGGCCCGCGCCGCGGCCCTCGGCCTGCGGGCAGAGACACTGGCGGCCTCGGCGGCTGACGTGGCAGACGCGGGCTGGGCCGCGTTCTACCGCGGCCTGATCGACGACAACCTGGCCGGCGACTCCGGCGGCGCCCAGCGGTGGCTCACCCAGGCGCTCGGCGCCGCCGAGGAGGCTGGCGATGACTACCTGGCCGGCGAGGCGCTGCGGCACCTCGGTGATCACGACGCGGAGGCCGGCGAGCTTGCCCTGGCCCGGGCGCGGTGGGAGCGCTCGGCCGAGCTCTGGGCGCGGATCGGGAACATGACCGGCGTGCTCGCCCAGCAGATCATGCTGGCCCAGCTCGCGATCAGGGAGGGCAGGCCTGCGGCGGGAACCGCGATCGCGCAGGAGGTCAGCCGGTGGGCGGGCGCGCTCGGCCTGGTGCTCTACCAGAAGCACGCGGACGCGCTGCTCGCCGGCGAGCATGACTCGGCCTAGGCCGGCCCGGACCGGGCCTCACCCACGAGGTCCTGCCAGATTCTCCCGGTGCGCACGCTCTCCGGCCGCTCGGCGGTGATGTCCGAGCCCGGCCTGGCCTGCCCGTCCTTGACCTTGATCAGGATCCAGCGGCGCTGGCCAGTGCGGGTCAGCGCGAACCCGCCGCGCAGCTTGGCGCCATGCAGGTCGAACGACAGGTGATCCGGCTCGTCGCGCACGATCTCAGCAGGCCCCTCGTCCCAGATGATCACCGCGCCGCTGCCGCGCGACTGCCCTTCATGAACGCCCTCGAAGTCCCCGGCCGCCAGGGAATGGTCCTCGACCGGCACGGCCAGCCGGCGGACCGCGGGATCCAGCGAGGGCCCCTTGGGAACGGCCCAGGACCGCAGCACGTCGCCGACCTGGAGCCGCAGGTCATAATGCAGCGCGGTGGCGTCATGGAGCTGCACGACGAAACGCGATGACGTCACCCTGTGACCGTACGTCCCGCGGGCGTACGCTGGCAGCGATCAACCCATCTTCGGTGATGGCCCCGGTGCGCCGCGAAGCACCGCGTAGATGAGCAACACTGAGCCCTGCTTCGTCTCGGAGCGCCCAGCCGGCGGGTGAGCGGCCCGCAGATCCGGGCGAGGACCCGCAGGGATATTGCCCGCCAGCGCCGTGCCCGCGGCCACCCGTGCTGGAACCACATCATCGCCGCGCCGCTGTGGCCCCTGCACGGCGCCAACCTCGGCACGCTGCTGCGTACCTGCGACGCGGTTGGCGCCTGCCTGGCCGTGCCGCGCCTGCCGTGGGTTCCCGAGGCGCTAGCACGCGGGAACACGCTGCGCCGCCCGGCCTGCGTGCACTGGGCCGGGCGTGACGCCTGCCGGTGGCTGGCGCAGCAGCGGTCGGCAGGATCGCGCATTGTCGGCATCGAGCTCGCCGATGAGGCAATCCGGCTCGCCGACCTGCCGCCCGCCCGGCAGCGCACGATCGCGGTGCTCGGGCACGAGCAGACCGGAATCCCGCCCGAGGCCATCGGCCTGCTTGACATTGCCGTGGAGATCCCGATGATCGGCACCGGCGCAAGCCTGAACGTTGCCGTGGCCGGCTCCCTGGTGCTGTACCGGCTCGCCGGGTTCCTCTAACCCATCCGCTGCGGCGTTCGCAGGTCACCCAGCTACTCGGCGCGGGCGGCGGCTTGCGCGTTGCTGGCGAGGTCCTTGGCTATGCGCACATCGGTCTCGTCCGCGCCGAGCTCCCTCCGGATGATGTTCGCGCCCTGCGCGATGCCAGCGGCCTTGTACAGGGCGATGTTGCGCGGGCAGCCCTCGCGGCCGAAGCCGCAATCCGAGCTGAGGATCAGGTTTTCCGGGGCAACGTACGTAAGCGCCTGGCGGATCTCCTGAGCCACCTGGTCCGGCGTATCAGCCGACAGATCACGGTGGCTTACCACGCCCAGCGCGATCTTCACCCGGCCGGACTCGCGGTATTTGGCCAGGTGCGGAAGGGCTTCCTGCCCGTTGTCCTTCGCCTCTATGGTCCAGACGTCGATGTTCAGCCGCTCCATGAAGATCTCCACCGAGGCCTCGTAGGACCGGGCGCGGTAGACCCGCTGCATGTTCGGGTTCCCCCAGCACGTGTGCGCCCACACTTCAACGTTGCCCAGCCCGTCCACCTCGCGATTGAACGCCTCTATCAGGAAGTCGAGGTCGGGATGCCCGGGGTCGACGGCTGCGAGTGCATGAATCGCGGGCTCCTCCACCTGTATGACGGTGCAGCCCGCCGCCGCGAGCCTGCGCAGTTCGGCGTTCAGCAGCTCGGCCATGTCCTCAACCAGAGCCCGCTGGTCTGCGTAGACGCCGGCGCCGGCCCGCACGAAGTCCGCCAGCGTCTGCGCCGATATCGTGCCGAACTTCACCGGCCGGTCCGTCTTGCTCTGCGCGACTTCCCAGATGCGGTCGAAGTCCATGGGCTTGCTGAGCGAGATCTTCTCGACTGCCTTGGGCCACATCCAGGCGTTCGTGAAGATCTCATTGAGCAGCGTGCCGCGCGGGTACTCATAGAGCTGCTCCGACGGCGGCAGGTACTCGTCCGCCGAGAGGCCGCCTATGCGGTCGAGCGGGAAGTGCAGCCAGGACCTCCCGGCCGTCTCCGGGTCCAGGTGGTAGTCGCCGTTGGTCAGGATGTCCAGCCCGGCCCGCTCCTGATCGCTGATCACCACCGACGTCGCGTCCTGAAACTGCTCGCGGAAAGCGCTGTCGGTCATGCAGATGGAGAAGCGCTCCCCACTGGTGTTGTTGTGGTACCAGGACGGGCGCGGCCATGACCCGGTGACGGTCGTGGGCAGCAGCTTGTCCTTGGTCGCGGTGAGCACGGACCTCTCTCCTTATCGGATGGCTGCGGGTATTACGGCGCGGATAAGACCGACGGCGAGGCGGGAACGGCGCCGGCCGAGCGCTGCGACCGCCGGACCGCCCTGCCGATGATGGTGTAGAGAACGAACGGCACGAAGAAGCCCAGAATCCACGAGATGTCCACGCCGTTGATGTACTTGACGAGAGGGCCCGTGTAATACGTCTGATTGACGAACAGCAACTCGACGATGAGCCCCACGACGTAGACGATGGCCGCCGGGGCCTGCACCAGGCCATAAGGCCCGTTGCGCTCGAAGAACGGCGGTATCTCGTAGTGCCCGTGCCGCACCAGGTAGAAGTCGGCCAGGTTGATGGCGCTCCACGGGAAGAATATGAAGATCAGCACGTCGAGGAAGTTGACGAAGTTGTTGAGGAACGAGTGGTAACCGAGTATCGCGGCGAGGAGTGCCGCCACGACCATGATGACGATCCCGATCACCCGCGGCGTGAGCGTGCGCTTGACCTTGGCGAAGGTGTCGGCCGTGCTGATCATCGACAGCATGCCGGTGTAGGTGTTGAACACGTTGGTCCCGGTGAGACTGATAGCCATGATAACCAGCGCCCAGTCGCCAGAAACGTGCTGGACCGCGCCGTAGAGGCTCGCGGCGGGCAGCAGGCCGGTGATGTACGCGCCGATGATCGCAAACGCGACCGTCGGCAGCACGTTCCCGAGGAAGACGGCCCAGAACACCGGCCAGAAGCGGACGTTCTCCGGCAGGTACCGGGAGTAGTCGCTCACGTTCGGCGCCCACCCGGCGATGTTGATGACGAAGATGACCGTCACGACGAGGAACAGCGCGAGCGACGGCGCGGTCGTGCCGCTGGCCGACTTCGCGAGGTGCCCGTTGTAGGTCAGGGCCTGGATGAGCATCACGATCGCGGTAATGGCCAGGACTATGGTCGCCCAGCGCTGCCACCGGTGCACCCAGTCGTAGCCGAAGATGGCGATCAGCGTGACCGGGATCACTGCTATGAAAGCCCAGACCGGAATGCTGACCCCGGGAACCACCTGGTGCATCGAGTAGGCCTGGATCACGAGCTGCGACGCCATGAAGCCGAACTCGACGACGATGAACCCCAGGAAGAAGATCACCGCGCCGTAGTAGCCAAACTGTGCCCGGCTCTGCAGCAGTTGCGGCAATCCAAGCTTGGGTCCCTGCAATGCGTGCAGAGAGGTCATCAGCGCGCCGAGGACCGTGCCCACGACAATGGCTACAACAGCCCAGACGAAATTAAGGCCGAGCAGAATGGCCAGGCTGCCGAAGAAGATATTGAGGGCAGTGGCGTTCGCGGCGGTCCAGACCGTGAACTGGTCACGTACCCGGCCATGCCTTTCTGACGGGGGAACATAGTCGATCGAGCGTTGTTCTACGAGATGGCTGGTCCATTTCCGGTCGGTGTGCTGCACGGCTACCATCGGTCGTCCCCTCCTTGTGCAGGCATGCGGCGGGCGTCATCGCCCGGGTGGCGGGGAGAGCCGTTGCCGCTCGCGCCCGCTGGGATGTGCCGGGCGCCGCGGTTCAGCGCCTGCTCGAACCAGGCGCTCGACTGCAGGACCCGGAGCACGTCGGCCCGGAGGGCAAGCAGATTGCCCGGCCAACGTCCAAGAAAGAAGCCGTAGTAGTAGGAGAACCGCTGCACGTGGTCGGTCAGCGGGCGCTCGCGCTTCTCCCAGTCCCGCAACGCGAGCGGGATGTCCGCCGCTGGGGTGACCGCGTCCGCCAGGGACATCGCGTTCGTGAAGGCCATGTTCGCGGCCTGGCCCAGGTTCGGCGGCATCGCGTGGGCGGCGTCGCCGATGATCGCGACGTTGCCGGCTGACCAGGCACGGCAGCGGACGTTGACGAGCCGGTCCCACCGGCTGGCCTCGGTGAAGCGCTCGATGACGTCGGCGACGGCCGGGAACTTCTCGCGCCACAGGTCGCGGTCGATCGGCATCTGCCTGGCCCGCTCATCGCTGACCGGAGCGCTCAGGAAGATGTAGTCCTGGCCGTCGGTGCACGGGTTGTACAGCAGCCGCCACCGGTCGTTCCAGTACTCGGTGCACACGTCGTCGGGGTATCCAGGGCTCCGGTCGATGAGCATGCGGATGCCGGCCTCGATGCCGTAGTCGATCGACGCGGTGCACAGCAGGCCCTCCCGCAGCCGGGAGAACGCGCCGTCGGCCACGATGACCAGGTCGGCGCCGTTGCGGTGGCCGGACTCAAGCTCGAGTGTTCCGTCCGGGCTGGCCGCGATCGCGGTCGAGCTGGTCACGATGTCCACGCCGAGCTTCTCGGCGCGCTGGATCAGCGCCTCGTACAGATCGGCCCGCGGCGGCAGCAGCAGCCGGTCGTCGGAGGTCATGGGCCGCGAGAACAGGGTCCGACCGCGGGAGTCGGCGATCCGCCATTCCTTGATCACCTGGGCGCGGGCGACCGCCACGTCAAGAGCCCCCGCGGCCTCGAGCGAGCGCAAGCCGTTCTCCCACAGCCATATCCCGGCGCCGAACATCCGCAGCTCGCTGCCGCGCTCGTGCAGCCGGACGCTCCAGCCGAGCTGGGCCAGCCGGGTGGCGGCCATGAGCCCGGACAGTCCTGCACCGGCGATCTCCGCGTGCCTGGCGGCCATCACGTCTCCTGGAGGAACTTGCCGATCGCGGCGTTCACGGCCTCCGGCTGCTCGAGATACGCCAGGTGGCCTGCCCTGGGGATCTCCACGAGCTGCGCGCCGGGGATCGCGTCGGCGACTCGCCGGTTGTACGGCGGCCGGGTGATCAGGTCCTCATCGCCGTGCACGACCAGGACCGGGCAGCTGATCCCAGGCAGCCGGTCCAAGGTCTGGAGAGCCAGGTCCGCCGCGAAGTGCCCGATGTACCCCGAGCGGCTTCTGGCGCCAGAGACGGTGCCCAGGAACGCCTCGAGCTCCCGCAGGTCCTCGTACCGGTCATCGACCGTCGAGGGCGCCCACATCCAGAACGCGAACTTCCGGAACACGTCCATGTCCTCGGCGTGCTGCAGTGCGTAAATCCGCGATTCGTAGTGGCGCCGCACGTGGTGCTCGATGCTGGTCGATGACCAGGTGGACAGCAGCACGGCAGAGCGCACCCGCTCCGGCCGGGCAATCGCGAGCTCCTGGACGGTCGCCGCGCCGAGGCTGAAGCCGACGAAGTGAGCGTCGGCCACGCCGAGGTGATCAAGCAGCGCGTTCAGGTCCTCGGCCATGACACCGGCCGAGTACGGCGCGTCGGGGCACTCGCTTCGGCCACTGCCGCGCAGGTCGTAGGTGATGCAGCGATACCGGTCCATGAACTCGGGGACCTGGTACCGGTGCCAGGCGTCGCCGTTCATGCCGGTTCCCATGACCCACACGAGCGGCGTGCCTGAGCCGGTCTCCCGGTAATGCAGCTCAACCCCGTTTACCGTCGCCACAGGCATCGGGTCCTCCTCAGGATCGGTCAGCCGGTCACGCGGCCCGGACGGCGAACGCCTCAACCTCGACCGCGAACCGCGCCTCGACCAGCCGCGCCACGATCAGCAGGGTGTTGGGTGGGTAGGCCTGGTCGGGAAAGATCTCCTCGAACGCCGCCTTCCTGGCTTCCATGAACTCGTCCAGGTTGTCGGCGCCCACCAGGTACGTCGTGGTCTTGAAGATGTCCCGCGGGCCGAGGTGCACCGCTTCGAGCGCGGTGACGACGTTCTGGAAGGCCTGTTTCGTCTGGGCGGTGACGCTGCCGTCGCCGGCCAGTTCGCCGGAGCTGAGGATCCCGACCTGGCCCGCGACCGACACGATCTCGGTGCCGGTTGCGATGCTGATGTGCGAGTACCGGCCCAGCGGTTCACCGAGGGTCTCCGGTTTCCTGATGAGCTCAACGGGCATGCTGGCTCCTTCCGGTCAGTCTGATTGGGATGCCTGGCCTTGCAGGGAATCGATGTCGTGCAGCAGGTCCTTGCTGTCGCTCACACTCCACGGCGCCACCGTGTAGGACGGCGAGGGATCGCCGCCGCAGACCATGTCGTAGGTGAGGTCCACCTGCGAGTACACGACCGGCAGGCGGTCAAACTGGAACCGCTTGCCGTCCAGGTCCTCGGGGAAGGTCTGGACCACGCCGTCTTTGATGACATGCAGGATGTTCGCCTTGTTGAGCAGCACCCTGAGGTTGGCGAGCGGATCGCCCCGCACCACCAGCAGGTCGGCGAGGCAGCCGGGCGTGACCTCGCCGAGTTCGCCGGCCAGCCCCATCATCTGAGCGCCATTGCGGGTGCCCGCGGTGATCGCTTCCAGCGGCGTCAGCCCCGCGTAGATCGTCAGGAGCTCGAGTTCCCTGGCGTGCCATTCGCCGTACGGCGTGATACCGAACCCGGTGTCCGTGCCCACCGCGAAGCGCACGCCAGCGGCGTGCGCCCGGTGCAGCGAATCGGCCGTCCGCTCCAGCATCCCGCGCATGCCGCTCAGGTCGCTGGCGGGCGTGCCGGTGAGCTCCGGCCAGTCGCACATGTTCGCGATCAGCAGCAGCGTCGGCACCAGCGTGATACCGGAGCCTGCCAGCCGGTCGATGGTCTCGTCGGTCATGTTGTTGCCGTGCATGATCCAGTCGAACCCAGCGCGGACGGCGGCATCGAGCTCGGCCGAGCCGCGGGCGTGGATCGTGCACTTCTTGCCGAGATTGTGCGTGATCTCAGCGACGTGCTTGAGCTCGTCGTCGGTGAATGCCTGGTACTGCCCGTACGGGCTGTCCGCGAGCTTGATGAGGTCGACGCCGTTCTTGACCTGCTTGCGGATCTCGGTCTTCATCTCGTCGACCGTGTTGGTCAGCACGCCGATGTTGCCCTCGGGAACGCCGACCGATGTCGGGTACCAGTCGGTGAGGCCGTTGCTCGTGGTCAGGTACCGCCCGGCGGCCGTCATCCGCGGCCCGTGAACCAGACCCCGCCGGATTCCCTCGCGAATGCCGACGCCGATGTAGTAGCTGCCGCCCGGCTGGGAGATGCTGGTGACCCCGGCCCGCAGCACCTTCTCCGCGTTCGCGGCCGCGATGAGCGTGCGGAGCTCATGCCCGGTGTAGAGGTCGATCTCCTCTTCGGTCTTGCTCTCGCCGTAGGTCATGTGGCAGTGCGCGTCGATGAGGCCGGGCATGACGGTCATGCCGGCAGCGTCGATCGACTCGATGCCCTCCGGTGGCGCCGCCTCGCCGGGCAGCGCCTCGGTGCCAACGGCGACGATCCGGTTGTTCCGAACGAGCACGTCCGCGAGCTTCGGCCCCGCGCCGGTGCCGTCGATGACGGTGCCGCCATGAATCCTCAGCCAGCGATCAGGCATGGACGCTCTCCTTTGCCATGTCGCGTGGGACCGAGACGAAATGCACGGTGTTGTCGAGGCACCCGATGCCCTCGATCTCGCAGACGACCCGGTCGCCGTCCTGCAGGAATCTGGGCGGCTCGAAGCTGAAGCCCACTCCGCTCGGCGTGCCCATCGCGATCAGGTCGCCCCGCTCCAGCGGAACGATCCTGGAGACCTCGGCGATCGTTTCCGCGATCCCGAAGATCATGTCCCCAAGCTTCGCGTCCTGCCGGAGGTCCCCGTTGACCCAGCACCTGATGGCCCTGCCGTCCAGGCCGGTCAGCTCATCGGGCGACACAATCACCGGCCCCACTGGCGTGGCCGCGGGCAGGGATTTGCCGAGGAACCACTGCTTGTGCCGCCGCTGCAGGTCCCTGGCGGTGACGTCGTTGACGATCGTGTATCCGGCGATGTGCCGCTCGGCATCGGCGGCCGGGATGTGCCGCCCCCCTGCGCCGATCACGATCCCGAGCTCGACCTCGTAGTCCAGCGCGGCTGTTACCTCGCGGTCCACGGTGATCACGTCGCGGGGCCCGCACAGCGACGCGGCTGGCTTCGTGAAGACGATCGGGGCCTCGGGCAAGCCCTCGGTGTCGAGCGCATACGCGTCGATCTCCGCGGCGTGCTCGCGGTAGTTCTTTCCCAGGCAGATCACGTTCCTGGGCGGCAGGATCGGCGGGAGCAGCCGGTCGGGACTCAGCAGGGCACTCCCGGGCCGGCCTGCCGACGGGGATCGGTCTCCCGCGGCGAGTGCGTCCAGCGCCGAGATGCCATCCGGGCTCGCGGCGTCCGCCTCCGGTGGCGCCCAGCGGTACCAGAGCCCATCCCGCTCGGTCGCCAGCACGGCACCGTCTCCGACCGCGACCTTCCCCACTCTCACCTCGGCTGCCGTCCCTTCTGCCGGAGGGTCCAACGCGGCCGCGGGTCATGCGAGCCACCCCGGATAAGCGTGATCAAGTTCTCGCGAGCTGCAACGTTACGCCCCTGTACAACCATCATGCAAGATATAATCCATTATTCTTAATATCATTGATTTATCTATGT
>Ga0209693_10000411_pt1 | contig 17348 bp, 15 predicted proteins | sample HubBroMetageWRM3_FD_188345 | JGI IMG/M metagenome (GOLD analysis project Ga0209693, IMG submission 188345) | Warmed soil microbial communities from the Hubbard Brook experimental Forest, New Hampshire - Hubbard Brook CCASE Soil Metagenome WRM 3... | ecosystem: Environmental > Terrestrial > Soil... | reverse complement strand
GCGGGCAGCATCCTGGGCGGCTTCGGCTTCGCCTACATGGGAAACACCTACCTGACCGTGTACGCCCATTTCCATCTCGGCTACACCCGCAGCTTCATCTGGGCCGTCGGCGCGCTGGGCGGGCTGGCAAGCATCGTGTCCGTCGTGCTGTCGGCCAGTCTGTCCGATCGAGTTGGGCGTCGCCCGATGATGTTGCTGGGCTGGTCGGGATGTGTGCCATGGGCGCTTGCGGTGATGCCGTTGATGGACACCCACCAGCCCGTTCTGTACGCAATCGCCATCGTCGGCATGTCCGCGATCGCCGCGATCGGCTCCGGACCTACCGGAGCCTTGATTCCCGAGCTGTTCGCCACTCGTTACCGCTACAGCGGATCGGCATTGGCGGTTAATACCGCCGGCGTCTTCGGTGGCGCATTGCCGCCGCTGATTGCCGGAACACTGCAGGCAACCTATGGCAGCTGGGCGGTCGGTCCGATGCTGGCCATCCTCGCTGCGGCCAGCCTGGTGTGCACCTACCTGCTCCCTGAAACCAAGGGAACAGCACTCCAATCCACTCTGGGTGCCGGTGTAGCAGCAGTGCCTTCCGAAGCTTGAGGTGTCCGGAGGCAGCCGATAGCTCAGTCGGCGTAGCCGGGCCCGAACCGTCTCGAATTCCTTGACCGCGCAGGGCATCTGGTTGGTCGGCAGCTAGGCATCGGTAGGGCTTTGCTCCCATGCGGCCACGACTGAACATCCGCGCCAAAAATTGCCGGGCATATTACATGCGCGTTACTGGAGTATTTCTGGTGGATTTTGGGAAAGTGGCGTTCATGGGCTCCTTCTTTGCCCTGCCACAGCACATAACCACCGCCGAACCCACAGTGGTCGGCTTTGTTTGCGTGAGGAGAAATTCATGTCTTTCGTAACTACGCAGCCGGAAGCGTTGACGGCTGCGGCGAGCACACTACAAACCCTCGGCACATCAATGGCTGCTCAGAATGTGGCGGCAGCAGGGCCCACCACAGGCGTCGCTCCCGCAGCCGCCGACCCGGTATCAGCGCTGCAGGCCGCACAATTCTCTGCCTACGGCACCTGGTACCAGCAAGTCAGCGCCCAAGCCACGGCGCTTCACCAGATGCTGGTGAACACCCTGGGCACGAGCGCCGGTTCCTATGGGGAAACCGAAGCGGCCAACCAGACCGCCACCGGTTCAACGTCGTTATCGGGCCTGCTCGGTGGGCTGACCGGGTCTGGGACGTCCTCGTCGGCGCTTTCCGGGGCGACCGCGGCTCCGGCGCAGGTGTCGTCCTCGACGGGCGCCACCATCGCGACCCCGTTCACGTGGTTCCAAAACGTCGGCGCGGCCGCGTCCGACTTCATCGCGCTGGGCCAGGGCCAATTCCTTCCCGGCGCGGTGAACTGGGAGCCTGAATGGCCGGCCGCAGCGGGCGCCCCATTCATGCCGACTGCCCCAATAGCGCAGGCGGCCGCCGCGGGTGCCGTTGGGGGCCCGGTCTTGGCAGGCGTGGGTCGGGCGTCCTCGCTGGGCGGGTTGTCGGTGCCGCCCAGCTGGGCCACGGCGGGCGTACCTGCGGCCAACGCCGCGCCCGCGACATTGACGGGCGCGGGCTGGACCAGCGCTGCGCCACATACCCCGCCGGTGACAACGATGCCGGCCGGCGTGCCGTCGGTGGCCTCGGCCGGGCGTCCGGGCTCAGGCTTCAGCGGCTTCGGCGCGCCACGCTACGGCGTCAAGCCCACCGTGATGCCCAAGCCGACCGCCGTTTAGCACGTCGGTACCACCGAAATTCACTAGCCAGAAAAGGACGAAAAGAAATGACTTTCGATTTCGGAGCATTACCCCCAGAGATCAACTCCACACGCATGTACACCGGCCCGGGGGCGGGGCCGATGATGGCCGCCGCGGCGGCGTGGAACAACCTAGCGGCCGAATTGAATACCACCGCCGCTGCCTCCCAGTCGGTGATCTCGACGCTCACCGACGACGAGTGGCGGGGTCCGTCCGCGGCGGCGATGGCCACCGCGGCCACGCCCTATGTGGGGTGGATGCACACCACCGCCGCGGCCGCGCAAAACGCGGCCAACCAGGCGATGGCCTCCGCGGCCGCCTATGAGGCCGCGTTTGCGATGACGGTGCCCCCACCGGTTGTCGTGGAAAACCGGGTTCAGCTGGCGGCCCTGGTCGCCACGAATATCCTCGGGCAGAACACCCCGGCGATCGCAGTCACCGAGGCTCATTACGGCGAGATGTGGGCCCAGGACGCCGCCGCCATGTACGGCTACGCGGGCTCGTCGGCCAGCGCTGGCAAGTTGTCCCCGTTAAGTGATCCGGCGTCGACCACCAATCCTGGCGGACTCGGTGGGCAGGCCGCCGCGGTCGCCCAGGCCGCTGGCACCACCGGCACGTCGGCCGGACTGCCGCAGCTGGTGTCCGCGCTCCCCGCCGCGACGCAGTCGCTGTCCGCTCCGGTTTCTGCAGCAGCGGCACCGGCTCAGGCCTTGGACGATTTCTTCAGCAACGATCTGGTGGCGGCCATCCCGAACGGGATTTTTGATATGGGGGCCTGGAACGCCTTCAATGGGATCACGACCGGGGTTTTGTATGCGCATACCGCCGATGCGGGCCTTCTCAGTCATAGCCTTCCCCTCGCTTACGGCGGGATGGGCATCGCGGGCTGGCCAGCTGGCTCCTCGGTGAGTGCTGCGAGCGTCGGTGGGGCGCCGGTCTTGGCGGGGATGGGCGAAGCGTCCTCGGTCGGCAAGTTATCGGTGCCGGCCAGTTGGTCCGCGGCCACTCCGGCTGAGCCCGCTGCTGCCGCACCGCTGGCGGGCTCGGGGTGGACTGCTCCCGCCGAAGAAGGCGGCGGCATGAGCACGGTGGCGGCCGGTATGCCGGCGTACGCCTCGGCTGGTCGCGGAGGTTACGGCATGGGCCCGCGCTACGGCGTCAAGCCAACCGTGATACCCACGAAAGTGCTCGTCTGACACGCCTAGTTGGCGTGCAGGTCTTCGTTGAGCGCGATGCCCCGACCGTCGCGGGACGTCACCTCGACCGCGCCCGTCACCGAATTGCGCCGGAACAACATGTTGCTGCCGCCGGAGAGCTCACGGGCCTTGACCGAATTCCCGTCGGGCAGCGCGACTTTGGTGCCCGCGGTGACATACAGGCCGGCTTCGACGACGCAGTCGTCGCCCAGTGGTATCCCCAGCCCGGAGTTGGCGCCGAGCAGGCAGTGCTTGCCGATCGAGATCACTTCGGTGCCACCGCCGGACAGCGTGCCCATGATCGACGCGCCGCCGCCGATGTCCGAACCGTCGCCGACCACCACGCCCGCCGAGATCCGGCCCTCCACCATCGAGGCGCCCAACGTGCCTGCGTTGAAGTTCACGAAGCCCTCGTGCATCACCGTCGTTCCCGACGCCAGATGCGCGCCCAGGCGCACCCGGTCGGCGTCGGCGATGCGCACGCCGGTCGGCACGACGTAATCGACCATGCGGGGAAACTTGTCCACGCCGTACACCGCGACCGGGCCGCGGCGGCGCAGTCGCGCCCGCACGATCTCGAAACCCTCGACCGCGCAGGGCCCGTGGCTGGTCCACACCACATTGGTCAGCACCCCGAACAAGCCGTCGGCGTTCAATCCGTGCGGCGCGACCAGTCGATGCGAGAGCAAATGCAGTCGCAGGTAGGCGTCGTAGGCGTCGACGGCCTTGTCGTCCAGCGAGCCGATCACGGTGCGCACCACCACGGTCTCGACGTCGCGGTCGTCGTCGCGTCCGGCCAGCGCCGCCAACTCGTCGGGAACCTCGGCCACCGATAGCCGCACCGTGCCGCCGTCGCCCGATTCGATCAATTCCGGTGCGGGGAACCAGGTGTCGAGGACCGACCCGTTGCCGGCCAACGTCGCCACACCAATGCCTGAAGCTGCAGTCACGTGCCCCACGCTACTTTCCCGAGCCGAGCAGACGTAAAGGCCCCCAACACGCCGGTGTGAAAGGAGCTTTTACGTCTGCTCGGCGTCAGAGGTCGCCTACTAGGCTGGGATTGTGCTGGACCTACGCGGCGACCCGATCGAGCTGACCGCAGCTTTGGTCGACATCCCCAGCGAGTCGCGGCAGGAAAAGCGCATTGCCGACGAGGTGGAAGCCGCGCTGCGGGTGCAGACTCCCCAGGCTTTGGGCTTCGAGATCATCCGCAACGGCAATGCCGTGCTGGCGCGCACGGCGCTCGGTCGGCCGACTCGGGTGCTGCTGGCCGGGCATCTCGACACCGTCCCGGTCGCCGGCAACCTGCCGAGCCGCCGAGACGGTGATTCGCTACACGGCTGCGGTACCACCGACATGAAGTCCGGTGACGCGGTCTTCCTTCATCTGGCCGCCACCGTCACAGCACTGGCGCACGACCTGACGCTGGTGTTCTACGACTGCGAGGAAATCGAATCCGCGGCAAACGGTTTGGGGCGCGTCGAACGTGAGTTACCCGACTGGCTGTCGGCCGACGTGGCGATCCTGGGTGAGCCAACCGGTGGCTACATCGAGGCAGGTTGTCAGGGCACGCTGCGGGTCGTCGTCCACGCGACCGGAACCCGCGCGCATTCGGCGCGATCGTGGTTGGGCGACAACGCCATTCACAAACTTGGTGCCGTGCTGGACCGGCTGGCGGCTTATCAGGCCCGCAGTGTCGAGATCGACGGCTGCACCTACCGCGAAGGACTGTCGGCGGTGCGTATCGACGGCGGCGTTGCCGGCAACGTCATCCCCGATGCGGCGTCGGTGACGGTGAACTTCCGCTTCGCGCCCGACCGCTCGCCGGAGGCCGCGCTGCGCCATGTCCACGAGGTTTTCGCTCGCCTCGACGTGCGGATCGAGCAGACCGACCTTGCCGCCGGGGCGCTGCCCGGGCTGTCCAAGCCTGCCGCCAAAGCCTTGGTCGAGGCCGCCAACGGGCAGGTGCGGGCGAAATACGGGTGGACCGACGTGGCGCGGTTCGCCGCCAGAGGCATTCCGGCGGTCAACTACGGACCGGGCGATCCCAACTTGGCGCATACCCGCGACGAGCGGGTGGCGGTCGACCAGATCACCGCCGCGGTGACCATGCTGCGGGCGTATCTGAGCAGTTAAGCGTGCTGCGCCTGTGCCGACGCGTCGGCGGCCGCAGGATGCATTCCCCGATCCGCCAACTCGGCGGCCACGTCGGCCAGCGCTGCGGCATCACCGTCGGCCAGCGCGCGGGCGTGGGCCAGCGTGAGCCTGCCGAGCACGCAGTCCACCTCGATCGACAGCCGTTCGGCCCGCTGCACCGCACGGGTGTCGCCGAGCCGCGCCGCGTCCTGCAGCGCGCGCAGTGCGATCGCGGATTGCCCGCCGCGTTCTGCGGCCTGCACGGCCTGACGGGCGGCTTCGATCGCGCCGGTCGAGTCGCCGCGAGCAGCTCTCGACCAAGCCCTGGCCAGCGCCAACTCCGGAGCGAACAGCGTCGATTTCAGGCCGTGTCGAGACTCAGCCCGGCTGAAGACCTTTGCGGCCTCGAGGTGTTCACCTTGCTGGGCAAGCGCCTGAGCAAGCAGCGTCAACGACAGCGGACCCCATGAATAGCCGGTCCGCGCCAACGGATCGGCAGCGTGGCTAAGCAGCTTGACGGCGGTGTCGAAATCACCCTGGGCGATTGCCACGTAGCCCACCAACGTCTCGCCGATCGCCCGGCCCGGCTGCTGCAGCTCGGCGAAGTCGGTGTGGCGCTGCGCCAATGCGCGGGCTTCGTCGAGCCGCCCGGCCATCAGCAGGGTGGTGATCCGGCCGAAGCCGCTGGTGAATCGCAGCAGACCGGGATGGTCAGCGGCGGTCGCACGTCTGGCCAGCGTCTCGACGTCGTCGAATCGGCCGGTGCGCGCCGAGCTCAGCGCCGCCGCCGACGCCGCCCACCCCACGGCAACCTCGTCGGCGTGCGGCGACGCCAACACCTCGCCCGCGATCCGCAGCGTACGCAACGGAGTACCGGCATTCATCGCGAAGGTCGCCGTGAGCGCGTCGAGTGTGGCCTGCCCCGCCGGCGCCGAGATCCGGTTTCGGATGGTCTGCAGGAACGCCGTCGCCCGCTCCGGCTCGCTGAGCATCCAGAACTGGTTGGCGGCCCGTGGCAGTGCCCACGCGATCAGCTCGGACCGCGACAACTGCTCGGGATCCACCGCGGCCAGCACCGCGTCGGATTCTCGTCCGCGGCCCTGCCAGGCCAGCGCGTACGCCAGCGGCAGCCGCGCGGCCAGTCCGCCTGAGCGATCCAGCGCGGCCCGCGCGAGCTGTTCGGCCAGCGTCAGCTCGCCGAGCCGCAGCGCATGCTGGGCCGCAGCCACGATGTCGGCTATTGCGCCAGGGGCATCGCTTTCGACGGCCAGCGCCGACAGCCGCAACTGGTCGCCGATGCGGCCGGATGGACGAGTCGCCGATTGCTCGACCAGCGATGTGCGCAGCGCCCGTGCGGCGTCCGGTGCCAGCGCGGCGCGGACGCGGTCGGTGTAGAGCGGATGGGCGGCGTACACCATTTCCCGGTCATCGGAAGCGACCGCGCCGGCGGCTTCCGCTTCGTCGACGGCTTGCTCGCCGGCCAGCGCCGTCAGGTCGCCGCGGGGCAGTGGTTCGGCTAACGCGAGATAGTCCAGCACCATGCGCGCCGGCGCCGGCAGGCCGGCCAGGTAGCCGTCGATCAGGGCGGGCAGTGGTGGGCCATTCTCCAACTCGCCGCCCTGGACCAAATGTCGCAGGTACAACGGGTTGCCTTGACTGCGTCGAAACACCTCGTCGGTGATCGCGGCATCCGGCGGCGCGCCCAGGGCCGATTCCAGCAGTGCGGCGGTCGCCGGCTCATCCAGCGGCTCGACCTCGACCACGGTCAGCAGCTCATCGGCCGACAGTGCTGCGACCGCGTCGGGCAGCTCGGTGTCGGCACGGACCGTGACGACCAGTCGCGCCGAGCGACTCAGCGCCAGTTGGTACACCAGCGTGGCCGACAGGTGGTCGAGATGGTGTGCGTCGTCGACCACGAACAGCAGCTCGCCGCCGTCAGCGGTCAGCGATTCGTGCGCGGCCCGCAGCAGCTCGGCGGGCCTGCCGGTCTCGTTGATGTCGAGCAGGGCGCGGAACGCGCCGAACGGCACGATCCGGCCGGTCGCAGTGCCCACCACCCGGCGCATGACAGTCGAGGGCTTAGCCGCGGCGAACCTTTCGGCGGCACTGCGCGCGAGCAGCGTCTTGCCGGCGCCGTCGACGCCGACCAGCACCACGCCGGAGCTCTGGGGGTTGTCCAAGGCGGCCGCGATCGGTTGCAGGACGGCTTCCGCCGGCGCGGTAACCCAAGCAGTCGGCACCGCCGGATTTTATGGCGCGCACCCCTGGCGGGATGCCAATAGGCCCAAATGCACTCGGCGGCAAGGCGGTCTACTGCGTCTACTAGGTCTACTAGGGTTTCGACTGTGCAATCCAAACGCGATGCACCGCAGGCGTGGGCGGTCTGTGTGTACTGCGCGTCCGGTCCCACTCACCCCGAGTTGTTGGCGTTGGCCGCCGAACTCGGCGAAGCGATCGCCGACCGGGGCTGGACTCTGGTCTGGGGCGGCGGCAACGTCTCCGCGATGGGCGCGTTGGCCACCGCCGCACGGGCCCGCGGCGCCTGGACGGTCGGCGTCATCCCCAAGATGCTGGTGCGTCGCGAAGTCGCCGACACCGATGCCGACGAGCTGATCGTCACCGACACCATGCGGGAGCGCAAACAGATCATGGAGGACCGCGCCGATGCGTTCATTGCGCTGCCGGGCGGCATCGGCACGCTGGAGGAGCTGTTTGAGGCCTGGACCGGCGGGTATCTCGGTATGCACAACAAACCGGTGGTGATGCTGGACCCGGCCGGACATTTCGATGGGTTACGGGCGTGGCTGCACGGACTGGTCGACAGCGGTTATGTGTCGCAAGCCGCGCTGGACCGGCTGGTGGTAGTCGACGAGGTGAGCGCGGCACTGGCGGCCTGCACACCCCGCCGAGCGGGTTAGGCTGGCCGCCATCTGTCGTCGCGCGAATCGAGGGATAACAGTGTCCGAACACGACTCCGGGGGGGCCCGCACGTCGGTCGGGCTGATCGATATCGCGACCCGGGTGCCCGGCTTGTTGACGGACGCTCCGGTGATGATCCGCGGGGTGCTCACCGGGCTGCTGGCCCGGCCGACCTCCAAGACGTCGATCGGCAAAGTGTTCCAGCAACGGGCCGCCCGGTTCGGCGACCGGGTGTTCATCCGGTTCGGCGAGCAGCAACTGACTTACCGCGAGGCCAACGCGACCGCCAACCGCTATGCCGCGGTGCTGGCAGCGCGTGGTGTCGGTCGTGGCGACGTGGTCGGGATGATGCTGCGCAACTCGCCCAATGCGGTGCTGATGATGCTGGCCGCGGTCAAATGCGGCGCGGTCGCCGGGATGCTCAACTACCACCAGCGCGGCGAGGTTCTCGCGCACAGCCTGGGGCTGCTGGACGCCAAAGTGCTGGTCGTTGAATCCGACTTGGTTGAGACGGTGGACGAGTGCGGCGCGCCCGGCGTCGCGCCGACGACGATCGAGGAGGTGGAGCGCCTCGCCGCCACCGCGCCCACGACCAACCCCGCGTCGGCGTCGGCGGTGCTGGCAAAAGACACTGCGTTCTACATCTTCACGTCCGGCACCACCGGGCACCCCAAGGCCAGCGTGATGACCCATCGTCGGTGGCTTGCCGCGTTGGCGGCGTTCGGCGGGCTGGGTTTGCGGCTGAAGGGTTCCGACACGTTGTACAGCTGTCTGCCGCTGTATCACAACAACGCGCTGACGGTCGCGGTCGGATCGGTGATCAACTCGGGATCGACGCTGGCGCTGGGCAAGTCGTTTTCGGCATCGAAGTTCTGGGACGAAGTGATCGCCAGCCGGGCCACGGCGTTCATTTACATCGGTGAGATCTGCCGTTATCTGCTGAACCAACCCCCCAAACCAACCGATCGCGCGCACAAGGTGCGGCTGATCGCCGGCAACGGGCTACGGCCGGAGATCTGGGACGAGTTCACCTCGCGGTTCGGCATCGCGCGGGTCTGCGAGTTCTACGCTGCCAGCGAGGGCAACGCCGCGTTCATCAACATCTTCAATGTTCCCAAGTCGACCGGGATTTCGCCGACGCCGTTGGCGTACGTGCGGTACGACCACGACACCGGCGCGCCGCTGCGCGGCGAGGACGGCCGGGTGCAGCGGGTGCCCGCAGGTGAGCCCGGTCTGCTGCTCAGCCCGGTCAACTGGCTGCAACCGTTTGACGGTTACACCGACCCGGCGGCGAGTGAAAAGAAGCTGGTGCGCAACGCTTTTCGTGATGGTGACTGCTGGTTCAACACCGGTGACTTAATGAGCCCTCAGGGCATGGGCCACGCCGCCTTCGTCGACCGGCTCGGCGACACCTTCCGCTGGAAGGGCGAGAACGTCGCCACCACCGAGGTGGAACGCGCGCTGGGGTCCGACAAATCCGTCGAGGAGTGCACTGTCTTCGGCGTGGAGATTCCGCGCACCGGCGGGCGCGCCGGAATGGCCGCGGTCAAGCTGCGCGACGGCGCCGAGTTCGACGGGAAAGCACTCGCCCACACCGTCTACGACCAGCTGCCGACGTATGCGCTGCCGCTGTTCCTGCGGGTGGTCGAAGCGATGGAGCACACCACCACGTTCAAGAGCCGCAAGGTGGATCTGCGCGACGAGGCTTACGGCCCTGACATCGAGGACCCGCTGTATGTGTTGGCCGGCCGCGACGAGGGATATGTGCCGTTCTACGACGCATATCCGGACGAGGTCGCGGCCGGCAAGCGACCACAGGGCTAGTCGCGGTCACTTCGCTCTCAATAGCCACACCAGCACCGTCAGATGGGCGTGACACGCTGCCGCGAAGCGATGTCGTATGCGATGTCACTCGGAGTCGCCAGTCGGCGTCGGTTTCACCTGCGATGTCAAACCAAGGAGGGTACTAATCCCTCCCGCAGAAACTGCAGAGGCTGTTGAGTCTCGTGAGGCTTAGCTGTGCGCCCTGAGCGCCGCCTGAATGGCGGGGGCAGGCACCATAGACAGGTGCAGTCCACACTGTGTGGCCGTCCGGTGGCCGGCGACCGCCCGCTGATCATGGCGATCGTCAACCGCACCCCGGATTCGTTCTATGACCGCGGCGCCACCTTCGGCGACGAAGCGGCCCGGGATGCTGCGCACCGAGTCATCGCCGAAGGTGCCGACGTCGTCGACGTCGGGGGTGTCAAGGCGGGCCCGGGGGAGATCATCGACACCGAAACCGAGACTGCTCGGGTGGTGCCCTTTATCGAGTGGCTACGCGATACCTATCCCGACCAGCTGATCAGCATCGACACCTGGCGTTCGGAGATAGCTCGAGCTGCCTGCCGGGCGGGCGTGGACCTGATCAACGACACCTGGGGCGGCTTCGACCCCGCGATGCCCGAGGTGGCCGCCGAATTCGGAGCGGGCCTGGTCTGCTCGCACACCGGGGGTGTGCCGCCGCGCACCCGGCCATTCCGGGTGAGCTATGGGACAAGCACTCGCGGTGTGGTGGATGACGTGATCCGCGAAGTCACCGCGGCGGCGCAGCAGGCCGTCGCCGCCGGTGTGGCCCCCGATCGCGTGCTGGTTGACCCGACCCACGACTTCGGCAAGAACACGTTCCACGGCCTGGCGCTGTTGCGCCATGTGGAAGATCTTGTTAACACGGGGTGGCCGGTGTTGATGGCGCTGAGCAACAAAGACTTCGTCGGGGAGACTCTGGGCGTGGATCTGACCGAACGGCTGGAGGGCACCCTGGCAGCCACCGCGCTCGCGGCTGCCGCCGGCGCGCGGATGTTCCGCGTGCACGAAGTCGGGCCCACCCGGCGGGTGCTGGAAATGGTGGCTTCGATCAATGGGCAGCGGCCGCCCATGCGCACGGTGAGAGGACTCGCATGACGGCATCAGAGCTTGTCGATCTCGCCACTGAAGGGGCATTGGCCGCACTGCCCGGCGACGTTTGGTTGTCCGACCGTAGTTGGACCCGTCCGCATTGGACGGTCGACGAGTTGGTGGCGGCGAAGGCCGGACGAACCATCTCGGTGGTGCTGCCTGCCCTCAACGAGGAAGACACCGTCGAATCGGTGATCGAGAGCATTTCACCGCTGGTCGGCGGGCTGGTCGACGAGCTGATCGTGCTCGATTCTGGCTCCACCGACGACACCGAGATCCGGGCGATCGCCGCCGGTGCGCGCGTCGTCACCAGAGAACAAGCCTTACCCCACATCCCGCCGCGGCCCGGCAAAGGCGAGGTGCTGTGGCGCTCGCTGGCCGCCACCGATGGCGACATCGTGGTGTTCGTCGACTCCGACCTGATCGACCCGCACCCGATGTTCGTGCCGCGGCTGCTCGGGCCGCTGCTCACCGAGGACGGCATTCACCTGGTCAAGAGCTTCTATCGCCGGCCACTGAACGTGAGTGATGCCAGCGGCCGAGAAGGCGCCACCGGAGGTGGCCGGGTCACGGAGCTGGTGGCGCGCCCGCTGCTTGCGGCGCTGCGACCCGAGCTGGGCTGTGTGCTGCAGCCGTTGGGCGGCGAATATGCGGCCACTCGCGAACTGCTGACCTCGGTGCCGTTTGCGCCCGGCTACGGCGTCGAGATCGGCCTGCTGGTGGACACCTATGACCGGTTGGGCCTGGACGCGATCGCGCAGGTCAACCTCGGTGTGCGGGCGCACCGCAACCGGCCGCTGGCCGAGTTGGGCCCGATGAGCCGCCAGGTCGTCGCGACGCTGCTCTCGCGCTGCGGCATCCCCGACTCCGGGGTGGGTTTGACCCAGTTCTTCGTCGACGGCGACGGCTATACCCCGCGCACCTCGACGGTGTCGCTGGCCGACCGGCCGCCGATGAACGCGCTGCGGCCCCGCTGAGCAGCCCGGTGGCGATCGCCAGCGCGGCGAAGCCGGGCGCAGCGGGTCGCCACCAGAGAGCTTGAGCGCTGCTGTCGCACCGATAAGGCAATATCGGTGACGTGGCATTGGTGTTGCTGTACGTAGTGGTGCTGGTCCTGGTCGCGATCGTGCTGTTCGGTGTAGTCAGTTTGCTGTTCGGCCGCGGTGAGCCGCTACCGCCGCTGCCCACTGGGACCACGCCGACAGCGCTGCCCGCCTCCGGTGTCACCGGCGCCGACGTCGACGCCGTCAAGTTCACTCAGACGCTGCGCGGCTACAAGACCAGCGAGGTGGACTGGGTGCTGGACCGGCTCGGCCAGGAGCTCGACCTGCTGCGCGGCCAGCTGTCATCGGTGCATGCCGCGGCCGCCGCCGATGTGGATGCCGACGACGGAGATGTCGGCGCCCACGCTCAGGACGACCAGGAGCCGAGATGACCGTACTGCCCGACGACGGGCTGGTCCGCTGCGACTGGGCCGTAGGTCGGCCGGGCCCGGACTTCGCGCTCTACCGCGACTATCACGACCAGGAATGGGGCCGGCCCCTGCACGGGCGGGTGCCGTTGTTTGAGCGGATGAGTTTGGAGGCCTTTCAAAGCGGCCTGTCCTGGCTGATCATTCTGCGCAAGCGGGAGAACTTCCGGCGTGCGTTCGCCGACTTCGACATCGAAACGGTCGCCCGCTACGGCGATGCCGACGTGGCCCGGCTGATGGCCGACGAGGGAATCGTTCGCAACCGCGCCAAGATCGAGGCGACGATCGCCAACGCGCGTGCCGCCGCCGACGTCGACGACCTCTCCGAGTTGCTGTGGTCGTTCGCACCCGCGCCGCGGCCCCGGCCCGTCGACACCTCCAAAGTCCCTGCGGTCACACCGGAATCCACCGCCATGGCACGCGAGTTGAAACGGCGCGGGTTTCGATTCGTCGGGCCGACCACCGCGTACGCATTGATGCAGGCGACCGGGATGGTCGACGACCACTTGCGAACTTGCTGGGTCCCTTCGCCGCGGTGAGGAAGTCAGTCCCGGCAGCCGATCGAAACGCCGACCCGGAGGTCATGTACACCTGTAGGCCCGGATAGGGAACAATGGAAGGGTGAATTTGCAGTTCAATGCCCGGGATGGCTGGAATTCCGCTGGCGGGGCATGCCCGGCGCTGACCAGGTCCGCGACGGCGGGCCAGCTCGAACGTGGAGGGAGCACTCGATGGCCGCGATGAAGCCCCGGACCGGAGACGGTCCACTGGAAGCGACCAAGGAGGGGCGCGGCATCGTGATGCGGGTACCGCTGGAGGGCGGTGGTCGACTCGTCGTCGAGTTGACACCCGACGAAGCCGCCGCACTGGGCGACGAACTCAAGGGCGTCACCAGCTAAGCCAGCTTCCGGTAGATCTCCAGCGTCTGTTCTGCAATGCGCGCCCAGGAGAATTCCGCGATGCAGCGCTGCCGTCCCGCTTGGCCATAGCGCTCCGCCTTTTCGGGATCGGCGATCAGGGCGTTGACCGCCTCAGCGATCCTGGTCTGATAACCGTTAGCGTCGTCGGGGTCGTAGTGCACCAGCGAACCAGTCACCCCGTCGGCGACCACCTCGGGTATGCCACCGACGTCGGAGGCCACCACCGCCGTGCTGCAGGCCATCGCTTCCAGGTTGACGATGCCCAACGGCTCATACACGGACGGGCAGACGAAAACTGTTGCAGCCGAGAGTATCTCGCGTATCTTTCCGATCGGGAGCATTTCCCTGACCCAAAACACGCCGGTGCGCTTGTGGGCCAGCTCGGCTACCCCGGCGGTGACTTCGGCGGCGATTTCCGGCGTGTCGGGCGCTCCGGCGCACAGCACCAACTGCACGTCGGGGCCGAACTGGTGTGCGGCCGCCAGCAAGTGTGCGACGCCTTTCTGCCGGGTGATCCGTCCGACGAATGCCACTATCGGCCGGCTGCGGTCGACGCCGAGGTCGGCGAGCACCGACTCCTCCGGGAGGGACCCCAACGGGCCGGCCGGATGCCACACCTCGGTGTCGATCCCGTTGCGCACGACATGTACCCGGCCGGGATCCAGCGTCGGATAGACCCCCAACACGTCGTCGCGCATGCCCGAGCTCACGGCGATGACGGCGTCCGCGGCGGTCACCGCCGTCTGTTCCACCCATGACGAGATCCGGTAGCCGCCGCCGAGCTGCTCGGCCTTCCACGGCCGCAACGGCTCCAGTGAATGCGCGGTCAGCACATGCGGGACGTCGTAGAGCAACGAGGCCAGCTGCCCGGCCAAGCCGGTGTACCAGGTGTGGGTGTGCACCACGCTGGCCTCCGCGGCGGCGTTGGCCATCACCAGATCCGACGACAACGTCGACAGCGCCGGGTTCGCGCCGCGCAGCTGCGAGTCCGGCTGATACGTGAAGGCGCCCGCCCGGGGCGCGCCCATGCAGTGCACGTCGACCTCGCACAGCTTGCGCAGTTGCGCGACAAGCTCGGTCACGTGCACCCCCGCGCCGCCGTAGACCTCCGGCGGATATTCCCGAGTCATCATCGCCACCCGCATACCCGGCACGGTAGTAGTCCCTGCCGGACAGCGCTGGGGGCCACCCGCTTGCGGGGGACAGGCCACCGCGTCGGATTCATCGAAATGGGTTGATGGACAGTCCGTCAGTGTGGGTATTCAGAAGAATGAGCTGGCAGCGGTTGACAGCGGCCGATAAGTTTGACCCATGAGGGAAGCGCCACACGCCGTGCTGGGCATCGTCCTGGCCGGTGGGGAGGGCAAGCGGTTATATCCGTTGACCGCGGACCGGGCCAAACCCGCGGTTCCTTTCGGCGGCGCCTATCGGCTGATCGACTTCGTGCTTTCCAATCTCGTCAATGCCCGCTACCTGAGAATCTGCGTTCTCACCCAATACAAGTCACATTCATTGGACCGCCATATTTCTCAGAACTGGCGGCTGTCCGGCTTGGCCGGTGAGTACATCACCCCGGTTCCGGCCCAGCAGCGGCTCGGCCCGCGTTGGTACACCGGCTCGGCCGACGCGATCTATCAATCGCTCAACCTGATCTACGACGAGGACCCCGACTACATCGTGGTTTTCGGCGCCGATCACGTGTACCGGATGGACCCCGAGCAGATGGTCCGGTTCCACATCGACAGCGGCGCAGGGGCAACGGTGGCCGGCATCCGGGTGCCCCGGGCCGAGGCCAGCGCGTTCGGGTGTCTGGAGGCCGACGATTCCGGACGCATCCGCAACTTCGTCGAGAAGCCAGTTGAGCCACCCGGCGCGCCCGACGACCCGGATGTCACTTTCGTTTCGATGGGCAACTACATCTTCACCACCAAGGTGCTCATCGATGCGATACGTGCCGATGCCGACGACGATCATTCTGATCACGACATGGGCGGTGACATCATTCCGCGGCTGGTCTCCGACGGAATGGCCGCGGTCTACGACTTCTCCGACAACGAGGTGCCCGGCGCCACCGAGCGCGACTGGGCCTACTGGCGCGACGTGGGCACGCTGGATGCCTTCTACGACGCTCACATGGATCTGGTGTCGGTGCATCCGGTGTTCAATCTGTACAACAAGCGCTGGCCGATCCTTGGCGCCTCGGAGAACCTCGCGCCGGCGAAGTTCGTCAACGGCGGCTCGGCTCAGGAGTCGGTGGTTGGGGCGGGCAGCATCATCTCGGCGTCCTCGGTGCGCAACTCCGTATTGTCTTCGAACGTCGTCGTGGATGACGGCGCGATCGTGGAGGGCAGCGTGATCATGCCGGGCGTCCGGGTCGGCCGTGGCGCGGTGGTGCGCCACGCAATCCTGGACAAGAACGTCGTTGTGGGGCCGGGAGAGATGGTCGGGGTGGATCTGGAGAAGGACCGGGAGCGCTTCGCGATCAGTGCCGGCGGCGTTGTCGCCGTGGGCAAGGGCGTCTGGATCTAGGGCTCTGCGGCGAGCAGACGCAAAAGCCCCTTAATGTACGGCGTGTCGGGCGCTTTTGCGTCTGCTCGCCACGGCATCACCACACGTAGGGCAGCAAGCGGTAGTGCACCTGCTGTTCATACTCGCGGTAGCCGCTGAGTTGTTGCTGTAGCAACTCTTCTTCATCGCGGATTCGAAACGCGAGCGCGAGCAGTGCAGGTATGACGAAGACAAGTCCCCAATACGAGTCGAGCGCAAGCGGGACGCCGACCATCATGATGACATTGCCGCTATACATCGGATGGCGCACCAGGCCGTACAGTCCGGTGGAGACCAGCGTCTGCCCCGACTCGACGGTGATATTGGCTGCCGCATAACCATTTTGGGCGACCACCAGCATGGCAACGCCCAGTCCGACCGCGACCAGAATGTCGCCGACCACGGTGACCGTCGTTGGCACTGGCGACCAGCCGAATCGATGGTCCAAAGCGCTGACCACCAACATGGCCGGAAAGCAGATGAACACGACGGTGCTGACGATCTGCTGCAACGTTCGGGTCTCCGCCAACGGCCCGGCATGCATGCGCCGCTCTAGCGCGGCCGGGTTCTTGCGTACCAAGTAAACGCTGGGGATCCACGTATAGAACGCGAATACCGCGAGGAAGACCCATGCCTGCCAGTAATGGAACGTCCCCGCCGGCAGGAATAGCATCAATCCGAAGGCCACCAGGCCCAAAGCAGCTGAAACTGCTCCTTTAACAAGGGTTTTCATGAAAGCCTCCTCAGGTCTGCACGTCGCGACGGCGGAAGGCCGCCATTCCCAGTGCGATTAACGCGGCGTCGATCGCCAACAACCACAGCAGTGGAACCGGCGTGAACGCGCCGCCGGTGACCCGCGGAATGTGCGCGAACGGCTCCAGGTCGAGCAGCCACTGGGGAAATCCCGACAGCGAGCCGATCAGGTACAGCGCGACGAATCCGACCAGCACCCCCCACGCCACCGGGCTGAACCTCGGCGCAAGCCCGAACAGGGCGACGGTCACTGCGGCGGAGAGCCACACGGCGGGCAGCTGTACCGCCGCGGTAGCGACGACCATCGAAAGCTTGCCGCCGATGTCGTGGGCAGCGACGCCGTAGGTCAGCCCGGCCGCTGCCCCGGCAATCAACATCGCGACGGCCGAGCCTAGCAGCGCGATTGCCAGATGGCCTGCCAGCCAACGGCTTCGGCCCACCGCGCCGCCCAGCACCGCCTCGGCTCGCTGGCCGGCCTCCTCTTGATGCGGCCGTAGGCTCAGCGAGATGGCGAATGCGGCCGCCATCATGCCCAGCATGCAAAACGCCACCGCGATGAAGGCCTGCTCCAATACAGTGGTGCCGCCCATGCGCTGGACAATGTCGTGGGCCGTGCCGCCGCCGAGCTCGTCGCCGATGCCGTGCACGACGCTGCCGATCAGCAAGCCGTACAGGCACAG
>Ga0209693_10000410_pt1 | contig 17355 bp, 14 predicted proteins | sample HubBroMetageWRM3_FD_188345 | JGI IMG/M metagenome (GOLD analysis project Ga0209693, IMG submission 188345) | Warmed soil microbial communities from the Hubbard Brook experimental Forest, New Hampshire - Hubbard Brook CCASE Soil Metagenome WRM 3... | ecosystem: Environmental > Terrestrial > Soil... | reverse complement strand
GCGGGTTGACAACAGAGCAGCCCGCGGGGACCGTCGTCGGTCCCCGCGGGCTGCGTGCTGGATCTGTTACTTGATGGTGTAGCTGTACGGCAGACCGGCGAGCTCGTTGGTGGCGAACTGCCCGTACGGCGGGATGTTGTTCAGCAGGTCATCCACGTAGAGCGTGCCGTTCACCTGCGTGCCCGAGGCGCCGGACGGCGTGATCGTGACATCGATGGTGGCGGTCTGGCCCGGGTTGATGATGACCGGCGTGAACGTGACGGACGGGTTGGTGGCCGCCTGCTCGACGTCACCGGTGGACGAAGTCACCGACGTGTCGAACTGCTTGGCCACCACCGTCATGGACGAGCTGACGGTGCCCGCAGGCGCCGGCCCCGAGTACGGCCCGCACTCCGTCGGCGCGGAACCCCAGAAACCGTTCTGGATGGCGCCACCCGACGGGGTGTAGCTGGCCGATTCGGTGGTCGCGCACAGCGGCCCCGCTCCCGGGTTGGCGCTCGAGAGGTCCGGGTCACCATTGAACGGTCCCCAGTCGAACATCATGGGCAGCGACGCCGTCGACGTGGTGCTGGCGCTCGACGCCTCGGTCGGCACGAACCAGTCCGGCTCGTTCCCGGCCAGCGGCAGGGCCGCGCTGCTGACCTGCGGGTCCTGGCCGGCCAGCGTCATGGTGGCCGTCTGGTTCAGCCGCGGGTCGACGAAGAACTCTTCCGCTTGCGCGCCGTTGTTCTTGATCGTCACCGGCACCGTCACCGCCTTGCCCGCCGCCAGCTTCGTGCTCGCGCGGTCCGGCAGACCGGCGGCGCTGACGCTGACGTTGTTGAACGCGACGTTCCCGGTGAACGGCTGCGAGATCTCGTTCCCGGCCACGGGCTCCGTGAACGCCACGATCAGCGTCCAGGTGCCCGGTTGCGGGTTGAGGGTGTACGCGGTAGCCGTCAGCGTCTGGGTGTTGTTGACGCTGTTCTGCGCGAAGCCGAGATCGTCGCCATCCGGGCTGACCAGGTACTCCGCCACCGGATCGCTCGCGTCGTTCGTGAGCGAGACGTTGGCGGTGATGTTGTGCACGCCGTTACCGACGTGGAACTCGTAGTACTGCTCCTGTCCCTCGCCCGGTCCGCCGGACCCGTTTGGCCGTCCGTTGCCTCCGGTCAGCGTGCCGCTGAAGGCACCGCCCGACGCCGGGTTGATCTCGGAGCGCAGCGTGACCGGGATAGTGCTGGTCCCGCCGACGCCGAGGTTCGAGGTGAACACGATCGACCCGTCCGCGTCTCCCGGCGAGGAGGGGGTCGTCGCCGTCACGTGGAAGGTCCGGCTCTGACCGGGCCGCAGCACCGCCGTCGACGGTGACACCGACCCGAACGAGGCGAACTTCTCGGTCGAGACCTGCCAGCCGACGGTTCCGTTAGTACCGCCAACGGATGCCACGTCGCCCCACAGGACGCCGGTCCACGTGCCCGGGGTGGGGTTCACGACGTCCGCGGTGTCGAAGTTGCCCACGCCCTGCGGGAACGAGTGCGAGGCGAACCGGCCCCTCGGGTCGATCAGGATCATCCGGACCCGGGAGTTATTGCCGTTGGCCGGGTTGCCGGGATAGAAGTCGTCCGCGACCAGCCGGTTCTCGCCCGCCGGGACCTTGAAATGGAACTCCGCGTAGTTGTTCTGGATGCCCTGGTAGTTCGCGAACTGCGGGCTGGTCGCGTCGTTCAGCACGGCGGTGCCGCTCTGCACGTTCGTGTCCGCGCCGAAGTCGCGGCCCCGGGCGTTGACCAGCTGCGGCACCGCGCCGGTGTTGGTAACCGACACGTTCCAGCTCTCGGTGCTGCCGGGCAGGCCGACCGCGTTCAGCGAGTTGGCCGACTTCAGCAGCGTGGAGCCGTGCGCGGAGCCGCCGTTGATCGACTCGGCGAGCTGAACCGCCTTGTAGGCGTTGACCAGGCCCGCGCCCTGCTCATCCGCGGGCGCGCCGAGGTCGGTCGCGGTGCTGACCAGGATCTGCTTGACCAGGGCCGGCGTGGGGGTCGCCCCGCCGTGGGTGTTGCGGTAGGCCTGGATGACCAGCGCCGCCACGCCAGCGGTCAGCGGCGAGGACTCGCTGGTGCCGCCGGCCTCCTCGACGCCGGGCCCCGTGCCGATCGGGCTGGCGCATCCCTCGTAGATCGCGATGTCGGTGCTGCAGGACGCCCAGCTCAGCTCGGCGGGCGCGACCAGGCTGACCGTGCCGCCGGTCTCGTTGAAGCCGCCGGAGCTCAGCGCGCTGATGTTGTTGCTCAGCCAGCCCGTGGTGGCGAAGTAACGCGCCGCCGCGTAGTTGGTCTGTGCGTACCAGCGGTCGTCCGTCGACCCGCCGACCGAGATCACGTTGGGGTCGGTGGACGGGTCGCCGATGGTGCTGGTCGAGCCGGCGTCGCCGCTGGAGACCGTGACCGTGACGCCGGCCGCGACCGCCGCGTTGTCGAACAGCTTCATCGCGTCGAGCGCGGTCACGTCCGGGAACGGGTCGGAGCCGAACGACTCGTTGATCACGTTGACGTGATCGGTCTGCACCGCGTAGTTGATCGCCTGGTAGAAGTTCGAGTTCGTGGTGTCCTCGAACGAGCCGAACACGTCCAGGCCAACCAGGCTGGCGCCGGGGGCCACGCCCTCGATCCGGACGTTGCACGCGGTCGGGTAGGGCTGAGCGTCGAAGTTCTGCACGTTGTAGACGTGGATGCCCTGCCCGGCGATCGAGTTCGCGTCGAGGAACGCCTCGTCGCCGCTGGTGACCTGTCCCGGCCCGTCGCCGCTGAAGTCTTCGTAGTCACCGCCAGTGGCCTTGTCGAATACCGACGTGCCGTTGGACCGGATGAAGTTGGTGTTGTTCGGGTCGAGCCCGTCGGCGATCCAGGCCACCTTCACGCCGGCACCGGTGAGGCCCAGCGAGCGCGCGGTCGGCTGGTTCGGGTTGTCGGAGTCCACGCCCATCAGCGACAGGCCCTCCGGGTCGAGCTGTGCCTTGCCGCTGGAGCAGGCCCCGGGGATCACGTTCGGCGTCAGCGACGTCGGCGCGGCCGACGTCCGGGTTACCGTCCTCGCCGCCGCGGTGGTGGTGGTGGTCTGCGACGGGGCGGCCGTCTCGGGCTGGGCCAAGCGGATGATCGAGTCCGGGATGACCTCGGCCACCGACGAGCTCGCCTTCAGCCGGGCCTCCTCCCCCTTCGAGACCGTGGCCGCGAACGAGTTGACCAGGGTGTAGCTCTTGACGTGGGTGGCGTGCACCTCGCGCAGCTCACTCATGAACGGTGCCTGCTGCCGCGTGATCGTCCCCGCGCGCACGGTGGCCGCGTGACTGCCCTCGTGGGCAACGGCCGGCTGGTTCCTCATGATGACGACCACGTGCTGGTTGACGTTCTGCGACAGCTGAGCGGCCTGCGCCGACGTCATCGGCGCCAGCGCCACGTTCGACGCCGATGGCGCCGCGGTGGCCGCCACGGCGGCGACCGACTGCCCGGCCACGAGGGCCGGCACCGATACCGCCGCGATCACAAGTGGAATGACCCTGCTCCTGGCGTGCGCCCGCAAAGCACCGCCCGTCATGCGTCCTTGCATGCTTGTCCCATCTCGTAGGCGGCCGAGGGCAGCCGCACAGTGAGCGGGTCCCAGCCCAAGGTGGCCGGGGCGGCCGGGACCTTAATGACATACAAGCTCGGACGCTAGCAGTCCTGAAGGAACATGAAAATTTCCTTGTATATAACTTTTCAATTACGAATACATGGTCTAGGCCGGCAAATGACCAAACAGCCGGTGAAGCGCCCGCTCGGTTGTGCCGGAATAGCGTGGAAATCGACCTGGTGTCGCTTTAATGGGCGCACTATTGTCGCCTCGTGGGCGATGACGAGCCCGGCATCAACGGGTGGTGCGACCCCCGCTTCGTCGGCGTGCGCGAGGCGTTCGCGGCCAACTTCGCCGAGCGCGGCGAGACCGGCGCCGCGGTCTGCCTTTCTGTACGCGGAACCACGGTCGCCGACCTCTGGGGCGGCGTGGCCGGCCGCGGGCCGTGGCAGCGGGACACGCTGGTCAACGTGTTCTCGGTGGGCAAGGGCCTGATCGCCGCGTGCGCGGCCAGATTGATCGGCCGCCGGCACCTCGACCCCGATGCCCCGGTGGCCAGGTACTGGCCGGAGTTCGGCGCCGCTGGCAAAGGGGCCGTTACGCTACGCCAGCTGCTCAGTCACCAAGCCGGGTTGCCGGCGCTGCGGGCTCCGCTGCCGCGGGGCAGCATGCTGGACTGGCGGCTCATGGTCACCGAGCTCGCCGCAGAGCCACCGTGGTGGCCGCCCGGCTCGGGGCACGGATATCACGTGAACACGTTCGGGTTCCTGGCCGGCGAGGTGATCAGGCGGGTGACCGGAACCTCCGTGGGCACAATGCTGCGGGACGAGATCGCCGGGCCGCTCGGCGCCGACGTGCACATTGGCCTGCCCGCGACCGAGCACGGCCGGGTGGCCGATTTCGACTGGCCGGATCCGGAAGCCGTCATTCCGCCCCAGGCTGCCGCGCTGCCGCCGGACCTGCTCATGATCCGCAACGCGTACGCCAATCCAGCCGACCTTTCCGGCATGGGCGTGGTCAACACGCCCGCCTGGCGCCGCGCCGAAGTGCCGTCCGCGAACGCGCACGCCTCGGCGGCCGGCATCTCCCGGGTGTACGCGGCGCTGGCCGACGGCGGCACCGTGGACAGTATCCGCGTGATCGACCCCGGGGCCCTCGCCGACGCGGTGGCGCAACAGGTCGACGGCGAGGACCTGGTGCTGCGGCGGCCGTCCCGGTTCGGCCTTGGCTTCCAGCTGACCCAGCCGGAACGGCCGCTCGGCCCTGGCCCCGGCGGGTTCGGGCACTTCGGCGCCGGCGGCTCGGTCGGCTTCTGCGACCCCGACGCGGGCGTCGCGTTCGGCTACGTCACCAGCCAGATGGGCCCGCGCTGGCAGAACCCCAGAAACCGCGCCCTGATCAACGCCATCTTCACCTCGCTGTAAACCCAACCCAGCACCGCCCCCCGCACCCCATAACCCCGGCCACTCACCCGCGCCAACACCCGGCCACTCACCCGCGCCAACACCCGGCCACCCTCCGAACCCGGACATGCCGGCCCGCGCAAGCCCGGCCACCCCCGAACGCCGCTGCCCAACCCCGCATCAGGCTCCCCACCCGCCTGCGGACGACGATGAATGAACCAAACGACGGCCTATATAACCCGTCGTTTGGTTCATTCATCATGGTTACCGGGCCTCGGCGGGCTGGCGGCGAGAGCTTAGTCGTCGGTTGGGCGGCGCAGGCGCTTGATCTCGGACCGGCGCTGCTTCTCGGCCAGCCGCCGCTCCCGCGCCGCGCGGCTCGGCTTGGTCGGCCTACGCGGCTTCGGCGGCGGTGCGGTCGCGTCGGTGAGCAGCGCGGACATCCGCTCGGCGGCGGCCTCCCGGTTCCGCAGCTGGGATCGGTGCTCCGACGCGGTCACGGTGATCACGCCTCCAGTCAGCCGGCCAGCGAGCGCCCGCTGCGCCCGTTCCTTCAGCGACGGCGGGAGCGCCTCGGAGCGGGCCAGGTCAAAAGACAGCTCGACCCGGCTTTCCGTGGTGTTCACGGACTGCCCGCCGGGACCCGGGGACCGGGAGAACCGCCAGGACAGCTCCTCCGGCGGGATCACCCGACCGCGTACGGTGACGTCGAGGCTCATGATGGCTGCCCGGCTCGCGCCCGGTCCAGTGCCTCAGTCCGCGCGAGGGCGATGTCTGCGGGGCGCCACGGATCCCAGGGCGGGTCAAGAACTTCCGTCCCGCCAGGTGGAATCGCCGCGTCCGTCACCTCACCTGCTTACCACGGACGGCAGCCGTCACCTGGCCAGGGCCCGGAGCACGTGCTCGAAGTGGCTGAACGGGGGCGGCTCGACCTCGGGCTCCTTGGCCTGGTCGTCCCACCGGCGGACCCGGATCGCCGCTGCCGCGTACGGTTGCGCCTCGAACTCGGCGAGTTCCGCTCCCTGCATCGGCCCGCCCTGGACGCCCAGCGTGTAGACCGATGCGGGCGACAGCGCGGCCATGTACTCCGGCTCGGTCGCACACAGGTAGCGCTTCGCCGCGACGTGCAGCCGGACCGGCTCGGTGACCTCCGGGCCGAACCACTGCGCCAGCCAGGAGGCCCCGGCCTCACCGTGCCTCGTGTCCGTGCCGCTCATCAGCTCGTGGCCGGTCATCGTCACGGCGAAGTGGCCCACGTCGTGCAGCAGCGCGGCGGCGATCAGGGCGCCCTCGGCGCGGTCCCGTTCGGCTAGCATCGCCGCCTGGCGCATGTGCGCGGCCTGGGTCACCCGCTCGCCGAGATACTCGGCCGCGCCCTCGCTCGCGAACTTCTCGGCGAGGACCCGTACCGCGTCGTCCGCGCTCACCTGCGCACCTCCGGCACGGCACTCATCTGCGCACCTCCGGCACGGCACTCATCTGCGCACCTCACGCACGTCACTCATCCGCGCACCTCCGGCACGACACTCATCGCGTGGCCTGCCCCCGCCTGAGCACGGCCAGCGTGGAAGCTACGCCGTCCAGGTCGGCGTAGCAGCCTTGCAGGTGGCGCTGACCCGCGGCGGCGAAGCCGGTCCTGGCGTGCAGCATCCGGGTGTTGTCGAACACGACGCAGTCGCCAGGCGCGAGCCGGAAGGTCAGCATCAGTTCCGGCCTGATGATCGTCTCGGCAAACGCGCGGTACGCGGCGTAGAACGCGACCGTATCGTCCGGCGACCCCTCCCGGCCGAGGCGGAGCGGCTGCAGCGACCGGTTGTTGAACCTGACCTCGCGGATCTTGCCGCGCGGGTCGGCCGCGATCATCGGCCGGGTCGCGTGCAGCTCTGCCGTGGCGTCCGCGTATGCGAACGTCACCGGGGTCCTGGTCAGGATCTCGAAGGCGGCTGGGTCGGCGGCCCGCAGCAGCGCGGCGGCGTTGAAGCCGTCGACGAGCCCGGAGTCGCCGCCCTCGACGGCACTGGCCAGGCAGTGCAGCAGCTGGACCGTTGGCACCGGATCCCGGTACGGGTTGTCGGTGTGCGGGGCGATCGGCAGGCCGGTGAACGCGAGGTTGGCCGGCGTCGCCTCGACCCGGACGTCGAACAGGCGGCCGTAGTTGGTCTCCCTGACGTAGCCCATGCTCCCGGCCACGGTCAGCACGGTTCCCGGCTGGCACGGGACGTCGCGGAGCAGGAAGAACCCGTCCCGCAGCAGTGCGGCCAGGCACTGCTGGCGGATCGCCGGGTCGGCCAGGTAGCGCGGCCAGTCGTGGCCGCGCAGGCCGGCCACGGCGCCGGGATCGGCAGCGGCCCAGAGCCGCTTCGCCTGCTCGGCGCGGTCGTCGTCGGGTGGGCGGCGCTGCTCGGCCAGCCATTCCCTGGAGAACACGGCCCGGTGACCGTCCGGGCCGAAGACGACCTCGACGGCGCCGCCCGCGACGGTGGTGCTGGCCACCGAGACGTCGGCCGGCAGGTCGGTCACGCTGCCCAGCCGCTGGCCGCTGCTCACGTCCCGGCACTCGGCGCACTCGCAGAGGTCCCGCAGCAAGATCGCGGGGAAACCGTCGAGCGCGGGGTTGTGGCCGACGGTCTTCATGGTCCTTCCAGCGTGGGCCGGCCCGGCCTCGGGCGCAACACGCACCGCTGTTTGTTCGGCGGCCCGATACGCACCAGGTCACCGGCGTTCATCCCGGCGCCCGCCGCGCTGCCCGGTTGCAGCCGACATCGGCCGACCGGGGAGCGAACCGCGCCGCGCCAGTGCGGCGACGGCCCCGGCCTCCCCGGCCGACCGACCGATGCGGCAACGCTCCGGACGAGATCTGTCCGTCAGCGGCCGGTACGGGACCTCAGGAATGGCAGGCCGAGCGGAAGGACGGCGACGACCGCGGCGGCCAGGCCGATGAACGCGCCGAAGCTCCAGCCCCAGTTGACCGACGCGAACGCGTTCGAGGCGCCCGCGGGCTTGAACACAAAGGAAAGAACGGTGAGCACGAAGATCGCGGCGGTTGCCACCAGCATTGCCTGCTCGTGCCCCACCGGGAGCCTGAATGGCAGCTGCTCGAAACCAGCGCGCAGGACCTCCTGCGCGAGCACCGCGATCGCGAGAATGAGCGCGATGTACATGTAGCCGTGCCACAGCCCGTTGACGGAAGCGCTGAAGACTCCATCGCTGACCGTGAACCACGGCAGGAACAGTGAAATGACGAAGACAATGGTGGCTCCGCCGACCACCCGGTCATTGCGCGTCAGCCGCTTAATATCGAGGTTGAATGCCGGGGCAGCGGCCGCTTGCCCCACCGCCCGGCCCGGCGCCCCAGGCCCGGCCCCTAACGGGCCGCCCGGCCCGGCAGCCGCGTACGGCCCGCCCGGCATGGCTGCCGTGCCTATGCCGCCTGGCCCGGCCGACACCGTGCTCACGCGAACGTTGGCCCCCTGAGCCGTGCTCTGCGGCGCCCCGCACCTGGGGCACGCCGCAGACCCTTCGGCAACGTTGTTGCCGCACTGCGAGCAGATCATGATTCCCGCCTCTCGGATTGGCCGGAGCCCCCTGCTCCGTGCCATGCCTGCCGATCCGCCGCTGCCCGTTTCTGCCCCTTAGTGCCCCCATAGCGGGTGAGCGAGCACCGGCATGCGCCGCAGCGGGATTTCGGTACCACTACAAAGCTTCAACGGATGCCAGAGACGTTTGGACGGGGTAATCCCTGATTTTCTTCCTGGGACGGACTCTGGGGTTCGAATTTGAGCACCAGCCGGTCCTCGACCGGCCGGTATCCGAGGCGCCGGTATAGGGCGTTGCTCGTCGGATTCGCCAGGTCGGTGAATAGGGCCACGTAAGCAGCCCCTGCTTCGAGCGCAGCCTGGCTGACCGCGGCGGTGACCGCCCCGCCGTAGCCGCGCCTTCGGTGCTCCGGCGGCGTGTAGACGGGCCCGACGCGGACCACCCCCTCGGCCGGTCGCGAGCGCCCGGCCAGCGAGACCGCGGCGCCGCCGGCCTCCCACAGGGTCAGGCCGCCGTAACTGATCCGGTCCTCGACCATCCCCCTGCCAGGTTCGCCGAGGTCGGCCAGTTCCTGCCGGAACGCGTCGAGCCACGGCTCGAGCAACCCGCGGTCGGCGGCGCTGGCGACCCGCGCGGCACCGGGTGGGCGCGGATCGGGCGGCGTGAGCTGCCCGAGCTGGAACAGCCGGGAGCGGCGGAATTCCCGCCAGCCGGCGCCGGCCAGCGCGGACCACGCGGCGGCGAACGCCTCGGCGTCACCGCGTTCCGCGTTGACCCCCGGCAGCTGCCTGCCGCGGCCGGCCAGCGCCTCGGCCAGGTCGCCGGCCGAGTTCGCGGGCAGCCGGGTCAGCAGGACCGGATACGGCGGGGTGTGCATCAGGGCGGCCGTGACCGGGCCGGCCGCCGGCCGCCACCAGCCGAACAGCGGCGCGACGTCGCCGAAGGCGGAAGGGCCGCGGACCCTGAGCAACTCGAGCGCGACGAGCTGGATCGTGTTCTGTACCGGGCGTGAGCGCAGGAACCCGCCAGCGATCGCGAGGTAGTCGTCCAGGTTTCCGGTCAGCGTCCAGGCCATACCCCATGGTCCGGCTCAGCCCGGTGCAGCACATCACATTTTTCGCAGTGAGCTGCGAACCGTTCCGGAACGGGGCACTGCGTTGGTAACGTCCCGGTCTACGGTCGGTCATCCGGCAGGCTGGAACTACCGGGGAGGATCTGTGAAGGGCTTCAGGCAGTTCTTGTTCCGCGGCAATCTCATCGACCTTGCCGTGGCCGTGGTCATCGGCATCGCGTTCAACACGGTGATCCAGGCCCTGATCGCGGACATCATCACGCCGCTCATCGCGGCCATCGGGGGCAAGCCGAACTTTGCCACGCTGTCCTTCACCGTCAACAAGAGCCACTTCTACTACGGCAGCTTCATCAACGCGGTGCTGGGGTTCGTGATCATCGCACTGGTGATCTACTTCCTCGTGGTTGGCCCGGCGACCAGGATCACCGCGATCGCGAGCCGCAAGAAGGACGCGACCGAGCGGGACTGCCCCGAGTGCCTGCAGAGCATTCCGATCAAGGCCACGCGCTGCATGTACTGCACCGCTGAAGTGCCGCCGGTCGCGCAGCCGACCCCGGCGAGTTAGGTACCTCCCGGGCTGCCGGGCTCAGCCGTAGTGCTTGAGCCGCGGCCACAGCTCCGGCCAGCCGGCGTCTGGGCCGGTGCACACTCCGATCTGCAGCGGGGTCCAGTTGTTCTGGACGTGGTAGGGCGCGTGATAGGTGGCCAGCAGCCGGCAGCTCGTGAAATACGGACGCAGCCGGCCGAGGGCGTCTACGACGAGAACCGTGGTGTCGGCTGCCCTGCCGGGGCCCCACATCCAGTAGGCGTTGTGCCCGGATAGCACTGGGGGCAGGTGATAGCCGGCGCCAAGGACGCCGAGGGCCGCCGCCTCGCCGTAGTACCCGGTGAAGACGGCGGTAGGCGGGTGACCGGCCCTGGTCAGCGCGGCGTCCTGCGCCGCGACCGCGCGGGTGAGCTGCGGCCAGCCGATCGTGTCGCCGAGGTCAGAGCTTTGCTGCGCCGTGGTGGACAGCGTATGCACGGCAGTGACCGGCACGACGGGCAGGGCATCCGGCAGCAGGACGAGGCCGACCAGGGGCGCAGCGATCAGCAGCGCCGTGCGTACCCTGGGCCGGCGGCCCCGGGCGACCCACCGCTCGGCCGCTGCCGAGCCGGCCGCGAGCACGGCCGGGGCCATGCCGTCGGCGTAGTACCCCTTGCCGGGTATCCAGGCCACCACGTAGACGAGCACGAGCGTTGCCGCGACCGCGATGAACCGCAGGTCGGCGGTCCGCCACAGGCGCACGAATCCGGCGATGACGACCGGCGTCACCAGCAGCCCGATGTCCACTAGCTGGATTGGCAGGCCGGCGGCATAGTCGCCGGTTGAGCTGTTCTCGCTGCGCAGCGCCGCCGCCATGGCCAGCTGCGGCCAGCCGTTGGCCGCTTCCCAGACCAGGTTCGGGGCCCAGATGACGGCGGCGATGGCTGCGCCGAGCCAGGGCCACCGGGTGCGCAGGACCTGGCGATGCGCGGAAGAGACCAGCACGCCGATGGCGATCCCGGCCAGCAGCACCAGCATCAGGTTGTCGTTCTCCAGCCCGAGCCCCGCGGCAACTCCGGCACCAAGCCACCAACGCGGCTGCCCGCGCAGCAGCGCGGTGGCCACGCAGAGCACGACCGCCGCCCAGAAGAGCAGGTCCAGCGGGGTGGTGTTGTCCACGTGCACGGAGGTGAAGATGACCGGGGCGCACGCGGTGGTCAGCGCGGCCAGTACCCGCCCGAACCTGCCCGCGCCAAACAGCGCAGCGCACCGGGCGGCGATGACCACGACGGCGCCGCCAGCCAGCGCGGGGATGATCCGGACCGCCGTCGGGCTCACCCCGAGCACGCTGGTGACGATCCTGGTCAGCAGGGGGGCGAGCGGCGGCTGGTCCACGTAGCCGAAGGCGAGATGCCGCCCGGCCTCGATGAAGTACAGCTCGTCCTGCATGAAGCCGTATCTGCCGCTGACCGCCAGTTCCACCGCAACCAGGGCGGCCGCGATCAGCCAGGCGGGCAGCGGCACGCGGTCGGCCGACGCGGTGGGCCGCAGCCGGGGAAGGCGCGCGCCGACCCCGACTTCGGCGTCCTTGATGCCAGGCCGATCCATGGCGCCCCTCCGCGGTTGGGGAATGTTACCTAAAAGTCATTTCTGCTCTGCGGCGCGGCCGGGAAGGTCGCCAGCCTTCTCAGCTTGGCGACCAGACGTACGGGGTGGTCATGGCGAGGCAGGTGAAGCCGAGCCGTTCCAGGATCGGCCGGCTCATCGGCGAGGCGTCCACCTGCAGGTACCGGTAGCCGCGCGCCGCCGCCAGACGGGCCCGGTAGCCGACCATGGCCCGGTAGATCCCGCGGCCGCGCCACTCCGGCAGGGTGCCGCCGCCCCAGAGCCCGGCAAAGTCGGTGGAGTCGAAGGAGACCCGCGCAGAGCAGACCGGCGTGTCGCCCGCCATCGCCAGCACCAGCACCATGAACTCAGGAGATTGGCGCAGGTGCCCGAGCAGCGAGTGGCGCAGCTGCGGGTCGGGGCCGAACACCCGGTCGGACACCTCGATCATCAGCTCGATGCCGGCCTCGTCGGTGACTGGGACCATCCGCACGCCGTCCGGCAGCACGCCGTCCGCACCATCGTGCGCGGTGATCTGCCCGGTCTCCGCCACCATGAGCGCCTCGGCGTCCTCCGCGACGAATCCGGCGGCGAGCAGCCGCTCGCCCAGGTCGGGCGGCTGGTCGTAGCCGTAGGACTTCCACTCGAACTGCTCACCGCGGCCGGCGAAGTACGCGACCTGCTCCGCGATGGCTGCGTCGGCCGTGCCGGCGTCCAGGTCGGACCAGGTGACACCGGACCAGCCCTCGCCGCCGACCATGGACCAGCGGACGACCGGTCCGGCCCGCTCACCGAGCGCGCCGGAACCGTCCGAGTGCAGACCGCGCCGCACCTGCGCGTCGTACTCGGACAGAACCGCGGCCGCGTCGAGACTCACCACGGCAGGTGATCACGCCGGGCCGGGCCGACGCAACTCACTTCGCGTCGGCATAGCAGCCGACCACCGCCGTCGCCATCGGGAACCGCACCTGCGTCACCCCGAACACGGCGCGCCCCGCCTCGGCGGCGGACTCGTCGACGGCGGCAACCACGTCCGGCGCCATGGCCTCAGGGCAGTGCACCAGGACCTCGTCGTGCTGGAAGAACACCAGGTGCGGCGCGTGCGGATCCCAAGCGCCCCCTGGTGCCTGCCCCAGCGCCGCGAGCCGACGGCGCAGCGCGGCGAGCAGCACCAGCGCCCAGTCCGCCGCGCTCGCCTGCACCACGAAGTTGCGGGTGAACCGGCCCCGGGCCCGGGAGGCGCGGCCGGCCCCGGGATCCCGCTCGGCCTCCGTGTCGCCGGACTCCTCGGTGACGGCGCGCCACGCGGCCGACGGCGGCGGGCAGGTCCGGCCGAGCACGGACCTGACCACCCGGCCCTCCTCGCCGGCCCGCGCCGCGGCCTCCACGTAGCCGGACGCGGCGGGGAAACGCCGCCGCAGCACCGCGAGCAGCTGGCCGGCTTCGCCACCGGCCCCGCCGTACATGGCGGACAGCAGCGCCTTCTTGGCCTGGTTCCGGTCCCCGCCGAAGACGCCGGCCAGCCCTTCGTACAGGTCACCGCCGGCCGCCGCCTCGGCGAACGCGCGGTCCCCGGCCAGCGCGGCCAGCACGCGCGGCTCGAGCTGCGCGGCGTCGGCAACCACCAGCACCCAGCCGGGATCGGCGACCACCGCGCGGCGCAGCACCCGGGGGATCTGCAGCGCCCCGCCGCCGCGCGACGCCCACCGGCCGGACACCACGCCGCCCACCACGTACTCGGGCCGGAACCTCCCATCCCGCACCCAGGCGTCCAGCCAGGACCAGCCGTGCGAGGCGTGCAGCCGGGACAGCTCCTTGTATTCCAGCAGCGGCGGGATCACCGGGTGGTCGATCTCGCGCAGCACGGAGAACCTGGTCGACGAGACCCGGATCCCGGCGCCGGCCAGCGCGCGCACCAGCTGGGTGGGCGAGTCCGGGTTCACCGGCCGCCCGCCCAGCGCCGCCGAGATCTGCCCGGCGAGCTCGGTCAGCCTGGCCGGGCGGGTCCCCGCCAGCGCGGCAGGCGGCCGTGGCCCCAGCAGTCCCGCCAGCACGTCGTCGTGCACGTCGGGCCGCCATGGCATCCCGGCGAGGCTCATCTCGGCGGCCACCAGTTCACCGGCCGACTCGGCGGCCACCAGCGCGCCGAACCGTGCCGGGTGCTCGTCGGCCCCGATCCGCCGCATCTGGTCCGCGTGCACCGCGATGAGCGCGTCGAGCGTCGCGCCCGGGTCCGCCGTCTCGGTCCCCCCGGCCTCGAACAGCGCGTCCTGACGGTGCCGCCCGCCGGGCCAGGTCGGCCAGCCGCCAAGCGCGCCCTCCTGCCCGCCGGCGACCGCGGCGGGCCCGGTGGGCACCGGCACCCCGCGCAGCCGCGCGTCGGCGGCGGCCAGCGAGGCGGGCTCCTCGGCGCGGCCATCGCGGCCGAGCAGCAGCCGCTCGGCGAGCGTCACGTCGTGACACCGCGCCACCCGTACTCCGCCGCGCAGCAGCGCCGGGTAAAGATCGGCACCGCTGGGCCACACCCACCGGATGCTGCCGTCACCGGACCGCTCATAGTCGGCCACCGCGCGGCAAAGATCGGTGGCTGTTACGCGACGCACAGGCCGGCTGCCGTCGGCCGAGAGCTCGCACAGCAGGCCCCCAGCCGGCCGCCCATCCGTCGTCATGGGCCCCGGCGCGACAGCTACCCGCACATCACCAGATTGTGCTGCACGGGTCTGACATCCATGACCGATCGGTGCTCCGGCCCCGGCCTCGAAACGCTGGCTGGTGTCTGGGACCCGGCCCGGTAGCTGGGCGAGCCGGGTCCCAGACGTGCTGCCGCGCTACGCGGCGGTCTCGCTCATCCGGGCTGCGCGCTACCAGAGCCAGATCCCTGCCAGTTCCCGAATCCGTGGTGATCCTGCTGCAGCAGCGTCAGGTCGGCGACGTTCGTCGCCGTGACGGTGCTGCCGCTGACCGTCGCATACACCGAAGCCTGATTGCCCACCTTGACCGAGCCGATTCCGTCGCGCTGCGCGTCCACCGTCGTAGAGCTCGTGACCACGTAGGTCTTTGTGAAGCCGTCCGAGCTCTTCAGCGTGATCGCCGTGACGCTCACGGCCGTGACCTGGCCGTCCTGCACATCGACGGTCTGGTAGCCACCCCCGGACTTGGCGACAACGAACTGACCGTGCAGCATGCCGAACGGGCCGAAGGCGGCCCGGCGGAAGCTGTGGTGCCTTCCGGGCTGCCCGGCCGATGCCACAGGGACCGGATTGGCCGTCACCGCGTTCTGCGCGGCGGCGGGCGTGCCCGAGTTGCCCGCGGCAAGAGCGGCGCCGCCGCCGGCCAGCAGCGCGGCTGCCGCAACCCCGGCGAGCAGGTAAGGGCGCCGGGCGGGATTGCGCAGGCTCATCGGCCCGATCGGCCGCGTCGCGTCCACCGGGCCCAGTTCGATGATGTCTTCGTGCTCTGCGGGGTCGGGCCGGTCCGGCGGCATCCACCAAGCCAGGTCGTTGTCTGACGACTCGTCCGTCATCGGAAGACGGCTCCTTCCGGGCGCGGGGCTGCACACTCCCAGCGGTAGCGTCCCGTGTGTACCTGAACGCACGCTGAATGCCAGCACAGACCGCGCTGCAACGTCAGCCGCCGATCCGCGTCCCGCACCATCGTGCCTGGGCTACCCATGATGAAGCATCTCGCTCCCCCCGGCGACCCGTGCGGCGACACCGCCGATTTCATGATCTTGGTTGTTTCCCGCCCGCTCATGGCGCGGGCCAGCTACCACCATCATGAAACAGTCCCGCTGGTCCTGGCGGACCAGCGGGACTGGTGAGACCGACTGGCTGTTCAGCCGAGATATGGGCGGTCCGGGCGGCTCGAAGGACGCGGCACACGGCGGTGTGACGCCTCACCCGGAAGCTCGCCAGCAGCCCATCCGGCCAGTTCGGCGGCCAGGTCCGCGAGGTCGGCGCGGTCCTTCCCCTCCTGCTTGCTGCTGGCTCCCTTGGCAGCTCCCCCCGTGCGCTTCTGCCTCGGCAGCGAATTGCTGCCGGGCAGGCGCCGGGTCCAGCCCCCAGAAGAACGGCCGGCCTGGGCCGCCTCGGTGGCCGCGTCCGCGATCTCGGCCGCGTCATCGACTTCGCCGCGGGACGGCGCTGGCTCACGGCGCGGCCGGAACGCAACCAGGCCTGGCTGCCCTTCATCCGGCCCCTGCGGCTCGCCGTCGAGGCCGTTGGTCCCGGCCACCGGGTCCGGCTCGGCCATGCCAAGCCGTCCCACCGGCGTCCGGGGGTCGAGCGGATCGGGACGGCTGCCCTGCGGTCCCTGCCCGGCGGACAGGTCATGCGCGGCCGGGCCCGCCGGTACCTGGCTGGGTACGTGAACGCCGCGGGCGCGATCCCTGGCGCCGGCGCTTGCTTCCGGCCGGGCACCCTGCGACGTCATCGCGGCGTAGACCGGTCCGGCGCAGTCGTGCCGGTCGAGCAGCGCGGCGAGGTGCTCAGCCTCGGCGGCCGCGATTCCGAATACAACGCGCGGCTGGCCCCATGGCTCCTCAAGCGAGTAGCCGACGTAACTGGAGACCGGTGGCAGCGGATCTGCGCCCAGGCCGTGCATAGTGCGCCAGCGGTCCCAGGCCCGCTCTAGTTCCGTCGCAGCCCGCTGGGCACGCAACATTAACTCTGGATCACGCATGGTGATCACTCCCCCTCTGAAGCGACGGCACGCCTCGCCATATGGCGGGCCCCCCCGAGCCTGCGCACATTGCTGACGCACGGCACGCGAACCACGTGCAAGCGTGCGATTGCCATGTGCGGACGCCTGTCCGCCACCGCCGGTTCCCCTCGCCGAGGGTGGCAGCGACCAGTATGGCGGAGGCCCTGCCCCGGGAAGAGTGATTACGAAAAGTTGACTACTGATTACTCAGAGTGAAGACTGGCGTTAGCCGAACCACCACGGACGACGCCATGGGGAGGCGGAGTTCATGCGCTGCCGTCGCGACGTGCGCCGCGATCTACGCTCTAACCGCGCTATAACGCCTTAAAGGGTGCTTACCCTGGGGGGCCGGATCGACCCCGGCTCCGTCCGCCAGGCCCGTCGCCTGGTCCGGACTACGCCCCGTGATGCGGCGTTCCCACCGCCGGGGCCGACCCCCCCTTGTTTTACTGCTTCCGCTTGGCCGCCTGTATGCGCACGTGACCGTGCGCACGTTTCCCTGGCTGGGACAGCACCAGGTCTGCGGCCAGGCGTCACTCCGAACGCTGCTGCGGGATTCCCGCGAGCAATGCGCGAACTTCTGTCTCCCTGTACCGGCGGTGCCCGCCGAGCGTACGTATGGAAGTCAGCTTCCCGGCCTTGGCCCACCGTGTGACGGTCTTCGGGTCAACCCGGAACATGGTCGCTACCTCTGCTGGGGTCAGCAGAGGCTCGGCCTCTGGTGTGCGTGCAGACATGTTGACGGCCTCTCCTCCTGGACCGGTACTACGATCCTACGTTTTATTGTGCATGGCTCCATTGAGGAGCCTGCCGTGGATGTCCCATATGGTCTACTCAGACCATATTGCCATCACCAGCGGTGACAAGTCGACCACCAGGAGCAAAAGATTCTCCACACCTCACCCCGTTGCTCCATTGAT
>Ga0209693_10000409_pt1 | contig 17386 bp, 17 predicted proteins | sample HubBroMetageWRM3_FD_188345 | JGI IMG/M metagenome (GOLD analysis project Ga0209693, IMG submission 188345) | Warmed soil microbial communities from the Hubbard Brook experimental Forest, New Hampshire - Hubbard Brook CCASE Soil Metagenome WRM 3... | ecosystem: Environmental > Terrestrial > Soil... | reverse complement strand
GATCACGCCGGTGATCTCGTCACCGTCGACGAACACGTGGGCGACCTGCAGGTCGCCGTGCGTGAACACCGGTGTCCACGGCCGGAGCGCAGCCTCGGCAACCCGGCGGTCGCGCGTGACCAGGCCGGCGGGAAGGACGCCGTTCGTGACGAGCCACTCGCATTCGCCGTCGAACTCCGACGCGATCTCCTCAAGGCTCCGGCCGGGCCATGGCGGCAGCGGCGCGTCGTGCAGCATCGGATCGCGGTCACCTACCAGCCCGCCAGCCGGTACTGGCCCTTCCAATGGGCGGAAACCGGCATCTACCTCGTCCTGTCCCTCGCCCTGGCCGGGTACTGCTTCCGGCGGCTCAGCCGCCTCTCCTGAAAAGGGCCGCCAACGAGAAACGATCCCGAAGGCCATCCTCGTCCGCATCGAGCGCCACTAGTGGGAAGAACCCCACCAGCATCGGTGCGGACCAGTTGGGAAGAGATTCGCGCCCAGTACGGGCCCTAAGGCATGTACCGGTGGGAGTACGACCGGTCATGAGCGACTGGTGGCGCCCGCTCCGTTGGCCTCAGTTCAAGGTCTGGGACTGAGGGCTGCTAGGTGCTCGGCAGCGGACAGGCGCACCTCGTCCCCGACCTCAGGGTCACTGGCGATCGCCACGCAAGCCGGCCCAGCCGCCGCCGGGACGGCATTGGCAAGCAACTCAGCAGCGGACAGGCGCACCTCGTCGCCGGCTGTCCGGTCGCAGGCGATGGCCGAGAACTCTTCGGCGGCGGCCTGGGGGTCGTGTTCGGCGAGCTGCTCGGCCGCGCCGATGCGGTCCTCGTCGTCTTCGTACATGGCGATGTCGGCTTTCTATGTGAGATCAGTTCCCGTTATCCGAGACGGCCAGCCTGGCCGCTTCAGGAGAGGCAGCGCGGGCAAGAGGTGAGGAGCACCCGGGCGCTGGGTGGCTTGATCTTGCTTCGCAGCCTGCATTAGTCCAGTCTGGCGACGCAGGCCAGCCCTAGACCATCCGGTAGACCCCCCTCTAACCCCGGGCGCTAACCCCCCACGCTTGTCCCTGTCGGGCACGAAAGCGTGACGCATCATGAAGATCATCAGTACGCGGCGGCACGTGGTATGTGGCACGACCGGCCTCTTCGTCCCCAAGCCAACTAGCGGTGTGGGTTATCGGGACGCCGCTCAGTCTGCACGCGTCAGGCGGTAGTCCTAGGGGACCTGGTGTCTGGTTTGGCGAGCGCCGTATTCCTTGCGCCGCAGCTCAAGGGGCACACGACTCGCGAAAGCTCCTACGGCCACCGCTATCGCCCAGAGGATGGCAATGACGAGAAAAACTTGTGTCTCGTCTCCGGGGATGACGCCGCCAGCGCTCGCCGCGACCGCCACGGAAGGCACACCAGTAACGACGATGCCGATCGCAACACCGGTTAGCAGCGTGCGGCGACTGTTCGACTGTGCTGGCTGCTCGCGGGGCACAGGTCCGAAGCGTGCGTCGATACGTACGGTGATTTCCCGGTCGACTCGCTCCAAGAAGGACTCGATCACCGCGTCGCTGTATTCGGGGCCAAGTTCCTTGTGCGTCTCGGCGGCGGCGCGGATCTCCTGTGGATCAAGCGTGCTCATGGGTGAGAGCCCTCCCGTACAGCCACGACCAGGGCCTCTGAAAGACAAGATACATCTCGTGCGGAGCTTGTCAGCGCTGCGAGGTCCGCCCGCGCGTCTTGGCCCTGGCCTCTGGCCTGGCCCTCGCCATCAGGCCCGCTAGGCCGGTAGAGGCTCCGGGGTCACGGCCCGCCGCAGGCGCGTCCCACGCAGTGGGATGCGAAGCACCGTTGAGGCTGAAGGGACCGGCCCGGGTAGTTGACAGGCCCGGCATAGCCCAAGTTGGCACAGCAAGCACAGACGGTGAGCCGCCGCCGCCGCTCATCTATGGGAGCCGTTGCCTGCCGCCCGATGACCGCGACGGTCCAGAAGCGACGGTTGTCAGGCTGGGCCAGTGCTACCGGATAGAGGGGGATGTTACTTTTGCCCAGGGCTAGGCACGATCGCCTCGGAGGACCTATGCAGCGAGGGCGGGCACTCTTCTGGACGATTGCCGGAAGCGCAGTTGCTGTACTGGCGGTAGTAATAGCATTCATTCTAGTCAACTCTGACGCGCCGCCAAAGGCAGCTTCTTCGCCCACGCCATCCATTTCGGCCAGTGCAAGCTCCCCAGCTAGCGAGTCAGCCCCAGTAGTGATTCCGAAGACTTCCAGCACGTCCTCGTTCTCATATCTGTCAGATCTGGTACCTTCCGGGAATCTCGGCGACCTAGTGAACTCGGGTCCGGTCAAGATAGACGGATCAATTTACCCCAAGAGCATCTTGTTCTATTGTAACGTTGGCGACCCAACTGCCTTTCCTGCATATAAGCTAGCGCATAACGCTCGCCGGTTCCAAGCCACTATTGGACTTGGAGCCACGTTCCCGCCACATTTCGGAGCGGCCGTAATACTAGTTGGCGATGGGCACACTCTCCGGACCTTTACTGTCAGCGCCCTTAGGCCGAAAACCGTCGATGTCAATGTAACCGGGCTCCATACCCTCCAACTCGAATGCTTCGGCTCCGGTCAATCTCCGTCGGCCGGTTGGGCCATTTCTGTAGCGTGGGGCAACGCACGTATCCTAGAACGACATTGACCGCGGAATGGCGGGTCGTGCTCGCCGGTCTTCGACCGGGCAATTAGCCCGAAGGCGAGCGCCATTCCGTAGCGATGGAGCGTATGGGCCACTCCACCACCCGGGCGGCGCTGACCTACCTGCATGCCAGTGACGAGCGCCAGCGGGCGATCGCTGAGGCTATAAGCAAGATCAGCGCGGGCGAACTAGGACGCCGCGGGCCTGTCCCATCGGGCACGCAACGGGCACGAAAACGGCGGAACGCGTCGTATAGATCATCAGAGCTTTCGCCCGCAAGCGGCCCGCGCCCCGAGCGCGACTCGAACGCGCGACCTACTGCTTAGGAGGCACCTTCCCAACATCGCCCGGCATCGCCGGGTGTCGCCTGACATGGCATCTGCCGACGGCGATAATCGCTCGACGTGGCCTGATATAGCTCTGTGTCTGTGGTCGTCGGCTCCCCGTTTGGCTCCCCAGGATCTGGTTAGCCAAGCTAACGTCCGGATAATCAGACTTGGGCGAATCAGCAACTAGCGGTGTCATCCGCGCGAGTCTCCAGCCAAACACGCTGCTGTGATGGGCGCGACAGGCAGCGGAAATCACAAGTGACCTTCCTGACGGCCGCCGTTACTCTTGTTTGATGGAGCTGCTTGGCCGGCTCCCAGAGCTAACTGCCTGCCAGGCGACGCTATCGGGGGACCGGCGTAATGCCGCCGCTGCCATCATTGCCGGGCCGCCGGGTATCGGCAAGACGAGCTTGTGGCGGGCCGTTGCCGACTCGCAGTCGAGCGACGCGGTTGTCCTGCGCACCACGGGCGTACCGGGGGCCCGGGCGGGGCTGGCCAACGTCGCCGACCTGCTGGACCCGGTTATGGATGCCGCGCTGCCGTTATTGCCAGCACCGCAGGCCAGCGCCCTGAGGACGGCGCTGGGCCAGATGTCTCCGCAGGCGCCGGTCACGGACATGCTCCTCGAGCGGGCCATCGTCGGGATGCTGAGCGGCCTCGCTGCGAACGGGGTCGTCATCGCTGTCGACGACGAGCAGTGGCTCGACAAGGACTCCCGGCGGCTCCTGGAAACCGCAGTTGTCCGGCTGGTCGGCGTGCCAGTGCGCTGGCTGGTCAGCGTCCGGTCGGAGCAGGCTGCCAGCGGCCTTCCCCAAATGCTCTGGCATGAACTGGGTGCGCGCGCTGCCCGCATCGATGTCGCCGAACTTGACGCTGTCTCGCTGTCGGAGCTGATCATGGCCCGTTTTCCCGGGCAGTGGTCGCCTGGCCTGCTGCGGCAAGTAGTTACGCTTGCCGCGGGTAACCCGTATGCGGCGCTTGAGGTGGCCCGGGAGACAGCCGCGTGCGGCGTGCAGGACGGCGCGACAGCCCACGTCCCGCCGAGCTTGGCTGTCGCGGTTCGCAGCCGTCTACACCGGCTCGGACGGCGGGCCCTGGCCACCGTGCAGGCCGCCGCGCTCACGGCCGTACCGACCCGGGCCCTGCTGCGTACCATCATGCCTGGGCCCATCGACGAGGCCGTCAACGAGGCGCTGGCTGCTGGCCTCCTGCAGGCGTCCCCGCCCGATCCTGTGCTCCGGTTCAGCCATCCGCTGCTGCGGGAGGCTGCCGAGGGCATGCTGACCGATCCGCAGCGCCGCGAGCTGCACCGGATCATCGGCGCCGCAATGGATGACCCGTATGAGGCCGCATGGCACCTCGCCTGCGGCGCCGAAGAACCCGACGAGGACCTGGCCAAGCGCCTCGACCTCGCCGCTGAGGACGCCGTCGCGCGCGGGGCAGTGGCCCGCGCCGCGGCGCTGGCGCGGGCGGCGGTGGGGCTAACCCCCGATCAGGACAGCCCGGATGGATGGCAGCGCCGCCTCCTGTGGCTGACCGCGCTCACCGCCGCTGGCGAATTCGACCAGGCACGGCGGAACAGCAAGGAATGGGCGACGCGCATCCCGGACTCGTTGCGAGGAAGGCTCAGCGTCCTGCGGGCACAGTTGGCGGCCGATATCGAGGAGAGGTATCAGCTGCTCGTCACGGCGCCACAGGACCTCGCAGGACACGACCCGCTTCACGCTGCACTCGCCTACGCCCAAGCCTCCATCGCCCTCGGCGTCATGCTAGGACGGCTGGACCAGGCGCGGCCCCTCGCGGCAGCGGCGATTCCGCACGCGCACGCGGCCGGTTTCCCGCCCCTGCTGCGCGGGGTGCTGGCCGCCGACGGGCTGCTCGCGGCGCTCGCCGGGGAGTCCGGCGCCGGCGGCCAACTGCGCGAAGCGATGCGGCATCCCGGCTTCGCCGACAGCGTCTACCCCTATAAGTCACCCGAGACCGCGCTGGCCCTGTGGCATCTGTGGCGTGGCGAGCCCGACCAGGCCCGTGAGCTGCTGCAGGCCGTCATGACCCTCGCGCAACGAGCCGGGTCCGGCGACTGCGTTTTCAGCGCGAAGCTCGTCTTGGCGGACGTCGAGTGGCGCGCAGGCAACTGGGCCGCGGCCGCCACGTACGCGCAGGAAGCGGCTCGCTGGAGCCGGGAAAGCGGCAGCGGGCGGACGGGACCCCCGGCCTGCGTTATGTCGCTCGTCAAGGCCGGTTACGGCGACGTGGAAGATGCCCGGGCCCTGGCGGCCCGCGGGCTTGGCGAGGCCGAAGCCCAGCGGGACTGGGCCTATGCCACCCAATGCCGGTGGGCCCTCGGCCAGCTTGAACTCTCGGTCGACGACCCGGACGCGGCCCTGCGCTGGCTTGATCCGGTCTCCGACATGCTGCAGACCACCGGAATTGGCGAACCCGGGTGCTACCCGTTCACACCCGACCTCATCGAGGCGTGGGCCGCGACCGGGCACCTCGGTGCCGCCGCCGACCGGCTCGCCTGGCTCAGGGATGCGGCTCAACGCCTCGATCACCCGTGGGCCCGGATCACCAGCGGACGCGCCGAAGCGGTGCTTCGCCTGGCGGAACGTGATCCGGCTAGGGCGGTCGATGCGGTTGGGCGCGTCATCGCGGAGGCCCGAGAGCTCCGGCTCCCGCTTGAACTTGGCCGCTGCCTGCTGGTCCTGGGCACCGCGCAGCGCAAGGCCCGGCAGCGCCGCCAAGCCGGCGTCTCTCTAGACGAGGCCACTGCCACGTTCGGCCGCCTTGGTGCCGGGCGCTGGCAGGAACTGGCCCAGGCGCAGCGGGCGCGGCTCGCGCCCGGCGGGGACGACGCGCTCACAGCGACCGAACAGCGAGTTGCCGAACTCGTGGCAACCGGCCGCAGTAACCCCGAGATTGCCGCCGCTCTGTTCATCAGCGTGAAGACCGTTGAGGCCAACCTCACCCGTATCTACCGCAAGCTGGGCCTGCGTGGCCGGGTCGACCTGACACGCCACAGTCGAGGGTAAAGCCGGCTCGCGGCGAGGGTATTCCCCGATGCCGGCAGTGGACCTGGTCGCGCAATCTGATGTGCGAACGGTCCGTAACCGCGCATCCATGGAGGAAGTTATGCCAAGCGCGAATGAAAGCGCACTCACCAGCGTGTACGTCCGCTACACGGACACGGCCGACCACGGCGGCATCTCAGAGGAATCGATCAAGGACAATCAGTCGTTCGACCTGTGCCTGGACCTGGAGGCGGGACAGACCATCTTCAACTCCGGCGCCGCATACAACCTGTTCGTGGTCCTGAACGACCTGTCCGACAGCTCGACGACCGTCTACAAGAACTCCCAGGGCGGCAGTCTCGGGGACCCGAAGTGGCCGACGATGGACACCACGTTCTCTTGGACGATTCCGGCTGGCAGCATCCCGCTGGCGGACGACCACGTCTACCAGGCCACCGGCGTGATGAGCGTAGGCAAGTCCGACCCGATCGTGGACGTGGATCAGAGCGCCCTGTTCATCGTCACCCAGCCCTAGCACGAGTCGGGTGGGCGGTTAGGACCCGGTCCCGGCCGCCCACCGTCCGAAAGGAGGCCATCGATGTCCCGGTATCGTCTAGGCGTCGTCGCAGGCCTGCTGCTGGCCACGCTGAGCGGACTCGCGGGCTGCAGTAACCACGCTGGTTACCCCGTCCAGGCGGCCTATGCGATGCCTGGGCCCTATGCGACGACCTCGGCCACGGTCGTCGGCGCCAGGGGTACGGCGATCTACGACGAGTACTACCCGGCCAGATACGCGGCGCTGGAGTTCAAGAGCCCGATCGTGACGTGGGGGAACGGGACCGACGGAAAACCAGCCGACACCGCCGTCTTCCTGAGCCATCTCGCCTCTTACGGGTTCACCGTAATCGCGACAACCCTTCCCAACACCGGCAGCGGCAGGGAGATCGACGCAGCGGCCCGCTATCTGGTGGCCCAAAACGGCGTCCGGGGGAGTGTCTTCTACGGTCACCTGGACGTGGCCGAGGTCGCCGCGGTTGGTGCGTCGCAAGGCGCGACCGGCGCGGTCCGGGCGGCCACGAACGATCCTTCGCTGTTCAAGACGGTGGTGACGTTCTCGCTTCCGAACAAGTTCTGGGCCAGGCCCAATCCCGACTGCCCGACTAGGGCCGCCTGCATGGCCAACCCCGCGGCGCTGACTTGTCCTGTCTTCTTCATTTCCACACACGGGCCGTTTGACGCGGTCATTGCGAGCCCGGCGACCGAAAGGGCTTACTTCCGCAGCACAAAGGTTCATGCCGCGCTCGGCATCATCCTGTTCTCCGGCCACAAGCTGGCTGACCACCCCTCGATCGCCACGAATCCCGGCGGCTTCCTCGGCTATGCGACCGCCTGGCTCGAATACCGGCTACGCGGCGACACTATCGCCGCCGGCGCCTTCACCGGCGCCCACCCAGAACTGCTCTCGAACACTAACTGGCCTGGCAGCGCTACCAAATTATCTAAACGGCAGGCATGACATCGAGATCGGCAGGGAGTCTCAGCATGAATTATCTGGAGATTGACCTTGGCGGCGGCGAGCCTCTGATAGTCGAGCATGAGGGTGGTGACGAGATTGTCGAGGCTTCCCGCCTAGGGGACGTCGCGCGACGGGGGATACAGACATTCGACGGCGCGATGGACTCCCTGCGCGATGCCGCCGAAGTAGCGGTGGCCCGCGTGACGAACCTCGCCTGCCGACCAGATCAAGTGACGGTCGAGTTCTCGGTGCAACTCGGCTCTGAGGCGGGCGTCGTTATCGCGCGGGCTGCAGCGACCGCAAACATGAGCGTCAGTCTCACATGGTGTGGTAATGGAAAGGAGGCCGACAATGGGAAGCATTAGCTCGTCGGTAGTTCGCGTGAGGGACGCGGCAGGCTCAGTAATAGGGGCGGGTTTCCTGATAGATCACCGGCATATTGTGACCTGTGCGCACGTTGTGCGTCGAGCTCTTGGTATCGCCCATGACGACGAGATCTCTGGTGGAGATCATGTCACCGTGGAATTTCCGTTCATACGCAGCGGGCCTGTCTCGATGCAGGCAACTGTTAAGCGCCTGCCCGACGCTAGCTCTGGGCCAAGGGACATCGCCGGGCTATCTCTAGAGGGGCAGGCGCCGGAGGGAGCCGATCCGGTCCGTTTGGTCACCGCGCACCCACTGTGGGGCCACCCCTTCCGGGTCGTTGGCTTTCCGACCGGACACGAGCGGGGCCAGTGGGCTTCAGGGTACTTGCGGGAACTCGTGGGCGGTGACTGGCTGCAGATCGAAGGAGACCGGAACGCTGGAGCCCGGGTTCGTCAGGGGTTCAGCGGCAGCCCGGTGTGGGATGAGCACCTCATGGGCACCGCAGGCATGGTGGTCGCCGCAGAACGCGAAGACCGCGACCGAGTGGCCTACATGATCCCGGCCAGCAGCATGGTGCAGGACTGGTCAGAGGTGCTGGCCGCCCAGTCGATCCCGCCCTGCCCATACCGTGGCCTGCGTCCGTTCAGCGAGGACACCGCCGGTGACTTTTACGGCCGCGACGCTGAGGTTCAAACGGTGCTCGATGCCGTTGAGCACCATGGGCTCAGCACGATGGCCGGGCCATCCGGCTGTGGTAAGTCGTCCCTGCTCGGTGCGGGCGTGGTTCCGGCTATCAGAAACACCGGCTCGTACCTGGTCGTGCAGATGCGCCCGGGCAGTGACGCCTTCACCAGCCTGGCGGTCGCGATCAGCGTCGCTCTGGAGGCGTCGCCAGCGGCCGACCGGTGGATAACAACGCCCACTGAAGTGCTAGCGATGCTGCCAAAGCAGAGTTTCCGGGATTTCGCCGCAGAACTGCTGCGCCAAGCGCAGCGGGAACGACTCTTGCTAATCGTGGACCAGTTCGAGGAACTCTTCACGCTGGTCCGCGACAGGGCGAAGCGCGACGAGTTCGTCCAGTTGCTTCTAGAGATCGGCCAGGACGCGGGCGGGGTCCAGCGGCAACTGAGCGGCCTTATCGCGATCCGCGCGGACTATGAGACGAGGGCACGAGCAGAGTCGCCTGCACTCGACCGGCTGCTGACCAGCAACATCGTGCGCGTACTGCCGATGGGCGTGACCGAGCTCCGAGAGGCGATCGTCCGCCCGGCGGAGCGAGCGGGCGTTTCTTTTCAGGAGAGCCTGCCCGGACAGATCATCAAAGATTTCCAGAGCCAGCCGAACGCCCTGCCGATGCTGCAAGTTCTGCTCATGCTGCTATGGGAAACCCAACAGGAGAGAACGCTCGCTGTTGAGGCTTACCGGCAGCTTGGCGGCGTCGAAGAGGCTCTCACGGGTTACGCGAATGGGGTGTATGACAGCCTGACGCACGACGATCAGACCAGGGCGCGCCGGGTCCTGCTCCAGCTGGTCAGTCTGGCCGAAGGGTCGCCACAGGCGCGCCGCCCGCTGCTGGAGAAGGAAGTTCGGCCCGGCGACTGGGCCGTAGTCCAGCGTCTCGCCGATCAGCGGTTGCTCTCCATGGACCAGAACGACGACGACGAGACGTCCGCGGAACTTGTACACGAGTCGCTGAGCTGGAGCTGGGAACGGCTACGCGAGTGGATTGCCGAGGCCGAGGAGAAACTGCGTCGATCGGATGAGGAGGCTGACCGCATCGCCATGCGGTTCAGCCTCGGTGCTGGCGCAGCCAACCTGCTGCCTCCGCCACTCGACACGATGGCTGTGGCGTCCGCCCTGGCCCTGATGGGGAGCCGAATGGCGAAGGCCTACGGAGTCAAGATCAACCGCGAGGTCCTCCGGACCGCCGGTATATCGATGGCGCAGGGTGTCCTTGCGCCCATAGGGGCCAGCTGGGGCGGGACCGAACTGCTCAAGGCGGTGCCTGGCATGAGCGTGTGGGTTGGGCTCCTTATCCAGCCTCCCATCGTGGCGGCCATCACCTATGCGGCGGCGGAAACATGGAAGTACTACTTCCATGTGGTCTCCGCAGGCGGTCGCGGGCCAGACAACGCGGGACTGCGCGAATTCATCAGACTTACCCTCAGCAACCGCATCCGCCAGGTCAAAGTCAAGCTAAACACCGGGGAGACGTGACAGACACGGCCTAACGAGGTAGGAGACTGAGCGCTGCCGGCCGGAGTGGAACTCCAGGACGCCGCCGACTTCCTCAGATCTGGTTGGCTCCCCGCGGGCGGGGCGCGAACATACGTCCTATTTTGTGGCCGACGCTGAGCCACACCCAGCCACATCGGGCGACACCACCCGCGCGGCGGTACCCACTGAGGAGCAGCTGCTCGCAGGCAGTGATTCCTCGTACCGAAATTAATTTTGAAAAGTCTGACTTAAATGCGTATTTGCGCCCCGAGCGCGACTCGAACGCGCGACCTACTGCTTAGGAGGCAGTTGCTCTATCCGCTGAGCTATCGGGGCCAACCTGGCCAGGGCGGCGACCTGCTGGCCGGACCCAAGCCTAACCGGTCAGCGGCAATCCCGCCGTGGCCGATGCGCGGCACGCTGGCGCGTTGCCAGAGCGAAGCCGGGCCGCGAGGATGGCCGGAACGAGCCTAGGGGAGCTCGAAGGGAAGCTTGATGCCGTCGAGCGCGTGCGGGCAGGGGCAAGTCCGGTCGTCGGGGAGGTCGGCGATCACCTTCATGAGCACGTCCCTGAGCCGGCCGATGTTCTCGGCGAACACCCGGAACACCTCGGCCTGGGTGACGCCCTCGCCCTCCTCGATCCCGGCGTCGGTGTCGGTGACCAGGGCGATCGTCGTGTAGCAGAGCGCAAGCTCGCGGGCGAGAACGGCCTCGGGGAGCCCGGTCATCCCGACCAGGGTCCAGCCTTGCGCGGCGTACCAGCGCGACTCCGCGCGGGTGGAAAACCGCGGGCCCTCGATGATCACGAGCGTGCCGTCCTCCACCGGCTCCCATCCCAGGGACCGGGAGGCCGCTATAGCGGTCGACCGGCCGACCGGGCAGTACGGGTCAGCGAACTGAACGTGCACCGCGGTGCCCTCGTCGTAGAACGTCTGCACCCGGCCCGAGGTCCGGTCCGCGAGCTGGTCTGGCACGGCCAGCGTGCCGGGGCCGTACGTCGTGGTCAGCGAGCCCACGGCGCTCGGCGCGAGCACCTGGCGGACGCCGACGGAGCGCAGCGCCCACAGGTTCGCGCGGTACGGGATCCGGTGCGGCGGGTACCGGTGGCCACGGCCGTGCCTCGGCACGAAGGCGACCCGGCGGCCGGCCACCTCGCCGATCGTGAGCGGATCGCTCGGCAGGCCGAACGGGGTCTCGACCACCACCTCCTCGGCGGCGTCGAGGAACTCATACAGCCCGGAGCCGCCGATGACGCCGATGCTGGCCAGATCCCCGGCCACGGCAGGTCAGGCGACCTTCGAGCCCGACGAGGAGGATGAAGACGAGGAAGACGACGAAGAGGACGAGGTCGACGAAGACGAGGAGGAGCTGACCTTCTCTCCCGACTTCTTGTCGCCACTGCCGGAGGACTTGTCGCCGGACGAGGTTGCGGCGTCGGCCTTCTTGCTGTCCGACGACCCGTTCGCCGATGCCGCCGCGGGCTCGGAGCTCTTCTGGCTGGCGCGGCTGTCGGTCCGGTAGAAGCCCGACCCCTTGAAGACGATGCCGACCGGGGAGAAGACCTTGCGCAGCTTGCCGCCGCATGACGGGCACACCGTCAGCGAGTCGTCGGTGAACTTCTGCACCACTTCAAGCCGATCTGCGCAATCGGTGCAGGCGTACTGATACGTCGGCACATTTCCTCCCTCTGCGGCTAGCACTCGCCGCGTGCAACTGCTAAATGTTAGCAACAGCTAGCGCAGCCTGGTGATTCCTTGACCCGGCTGCGCCGCCATCCGCACCGGCTGGTCAAGCGGGCCGGCCGGAACCTCCTCGAGCAGCTCGTCGTCGTAGATCAGCGCGATCGTGGGAATCGCGGCGCCGACCCGGGCCAGCGCGCGGTCATAGGAGCCTCCCCCGCGGCCCAGCCGCATGCCGCCGCGGTCCACCGCCAGCGCCGGCACGATCACCAGGTCGGCGCTGGTTATCGCCGTCACGCCACGCGGCGGCTCGGTCGGCTCGAGGAGCCCGCGCGGCCCCGGGCCCAGCGAATCCGGCCCCTCGTACGACGCCCAGTCCAGGTCGTCATCGGCACGCAGCAGCGGCAGCAGCACGTACGTGCCGCGCTTCCAGAGCGCGTAGATCAGGCCCCTGGTGTCGGGCTCGCTGCCGACCGACACATAGGCGGCCACGGTCCCCGCCATCTGAATCTCCGGCAGCCCGAGCACCACATCACGAAGGGGGCTCGCGGTGGCGTCACGTTCCGGAGGGTCAATATTGTTACGCTTTGTAAGCAGTTGACGCCGCAGCGCCATCTTACGCGACCGCGTGGTGACCTCATCGGGGTCGGTGCGGTCCACTGCGTCCTCCGGGATGCGGTTAGGGTTCTCAGCATGGCCGAAACAACAGCCACTGCCAAGGAAGCGATCACCAAGGCCGTCATTCCCGCCGCGGGCCTGGGAACCCGGTTCCTGCCGGTGACCAAGGCGACGCCCAAGGAGATGCTGCCGGTCGTCGACACCCCGGCGATCCAGTACGTGGTCGAGGAGGCCGTGTCGGCCGGGATGCACGATGTACTGATGATCACCGGCCGGGGGAAGGGCTCGATCGAGAACTACTTCGACCGCAACCAGGAGCTCGAGGAAGTGCTCGAGGCCAAGGGCGACGAGGACGGGCTCCGGCTGATCCGCGCCTCCAGCGAGCTCGCGGACATGTACTACGTCCGCCAGGGCGCGCCCAAGGGCCTCGGCCACGCGGTCCTGTGCGCTGCCGAGCACGTCGGCGACGCACCGTTCGCGGTGCTGCTGGGTGATGACCTGATCGACCGCCGCGACCCGCTGCTGCAGCGCATGATCCAGGTCAGGCGGCAGTACGGGGGCAGCATTGTCGCGCTGATGGAGGTCGAGCCGGACCAGGTGTCGGCGTACGGGGTCGCGGTGATCAAGCCGACCGAGGAAGAGGACGTCGTCGCCGTCACCGACCTGGTGGAGAAGCCGGCCCCGGAGGATGCGCCGTCCAACTGGATCGTTATCGGCCGCTATGTGTGCGATCCGGCGATCTTCGACGTGCTGCGTGAGACCCCGCCGGGGCGCGGCGGCGAGATCCAGCTCACCGACGCGCTGCGGACCCTGGCCATGGACGACCGCAGCGCCGCGCGCGACGGGGGAGGCGTGCACGGCGTGCTGTTCCGCGGCCGCCGCTACGACACCGGCAACAAGCTCGACTACCTGCGCACCCAGATCCAGTTCGCCTGCGACCGCCCAGATGTGGCCCCGGAGTTCGTGCCCTGGCTGCGCAGCTACCTGGACAGCCTCTGATGAGCATCGCCCAGCACACGGGGCAGGCAGCGATGCAGCCGGTGGACAGCTACCTGAACGAGGTGCTCGCGGCGATCCGGCCGCTGCCGCCGCGCGAGCTCCGGCTTGACGAGGCCGGTGGCGCGGTGCTCACCGAGGACGTCGCCGCGGCCTGGGCGCTGCCGCCGTTCGACAACTCGGGCATGGACGGGTACGCGGTCCTGGCCGCCGACATCGCCGCGGCCACACCGGAGCGCCCGGTGACGCTGCCGGTGCGCGGCGAGGTTCCGGCCGGCGACACCCGGCCGCATCATCTCGACCCAGGGACCTGCCTGCGGATCATGACCGGCGCGCCGGTGCCGTCCGGCGCGGACGCTGTCGTCCCCGTGGAGTGGACCGATGGCGGCGTCGCGCACGTCGCGATCAGCCGCGCCGCCGAGCCCGGGTACTCGATCCGGCGGGCTGGCGGCGACGCAGTCCCCGGCGACGTGCTGCTGACGGCGGGAATGCGGGTGGGCCCGGTGCAGATCGGCCTGCTCGCCGCGGCCGGCCGCGACACCGTCACCGCCCGCCCCAGCCCGCGGATCACCGTGATGTCGACCGGGGACGAGCTCATCGAGCCCGGCCAGCCGGTCCGGCCCGGCCAGATCTGGGAGTCCAACAGCCGCATGCTGGCCGCGGCAGCGCAGCAGGCCGGCTATCCCGCCCGCCGCCACGCGGCCGTTCCGGACGACAAGGCGGCGGTGCTGGCGGCGATCGAGGCGGCGCTGGCCGACACCGACCTGCTGGTCACCACCGGCGGGGTCAGCATGGGCGGCGAGCACGACATCGTCAAGGCGGCCCTGCAGGACCTCGGCACGGTCGCGTTCCGCAAGGTCGCGATGCAGCCGGGCATGCCGCAGGGCTTCGGCGTGGTCGGCCCGGCGGGCACCCCGATCTTCACTCTGCCAGGAAACCCGGTCAGTGCGTACGTGTCGTTCCAGCTGTTCGTCAGGCCAGCTGCCAGCGCTCTTCAAGATTTCGGGCCGGAACGCCTCGCTGCCACGTCGGCCGAGCTGGCCGGGCCGGTACGGTCGCCGTCCGGTCGCAGGTCGTACCTCCGCGCGGTGCTCGACTCGGCCGCCGGGACCGTGGCACCGGTGTCCGGGCAGTCGTCGCACCAGCTGGCGTCGCTGGCCCGGGCGAACGCGCTGATCATCGTGCCCGAGCCGGTGACCGGGCTGCCCGGGGGCACGACCGTCGAGGTGCTGGTGCTGCCATGACCGGCCGGTCTGGCTCCGGGCCTGCGCTTACGCATATCGACGCCGCCGGCCAGGCGCGCATGGTCGACGTGTCGGCCAAGGAGGTGACCGCCAGGGCCGCCACCGCGTCCGGGCGGGTGCTGCTCTCCCCCGCCGCCGTGGCCGCACTGCGCGACGGCACCGTGCCCAAGGGCGACGCGCTGGCGGTGGCGCGGATCGCCGGGATCCAGGGCGCCAAGCGCACCCCGGACCTGATCCCGCTATGCCATCCGATCGGGCTGCACTCGGTGACCGTCGAGCTTTCGGTGCTGGACGACGGGGTGGACATCACGGCCACGGCGCGGACAGCCGACCGGACCGGCGTGGAGATGGAGGCGCTGACCGCGGTCTCGGTGGCCGCGCTGGCGCTGATCGACATGATCAAGGCGGTCGACCCCGCGGCGGTGATCAGCGACGTGCGGGTCGAGGAGAAGACCGGCGGCAAGACCGGGACCTGGCGGCGGGAACCATGATCAGGGCACTGGCGATCACGGTCTCCAACCGGGCGTCGGCCGGCGTCTACGCCGACCGCTCGGGACCCGTGCTCGTCGAGCTGCTGCAGGCCGCCGGGTGCGAGGTCGACGGGCCGCAGGTAGTGGCGGACGGCGACCCGGTGGAGAAGGCCCTGCGAGCCGGGGTCAAGGCTGCGTACGACGTCATCGTCACCACCGGCGGCACCGGGCTGACGCCGCTCGACCTGACGCCCGAAATGACCAGGAAGGTGATCGACCGGGAGGTTCCCGGCATCGCGGATGCTGTCCGCTGGGAGGGGGATGCGGCGGGCGTTCCCGAGGCCGTGCTCTCCCGGGGCATCGCCGGCCTGGCCGGGCAGACGCTCATCATCAACTTGCCCGGTTCGACCGGCGGTGTCCGCGATGGCATGGCGGTGCTGTCGCGGGTGCTCCCCCACGCCATTGACCAGGCACGAGGCGGCGATCACCCGCGCCAGGACTGAATCGCGAGAGACTGCCCGGGCATATCTCGTGTGTATTGGTTAGTTGGCCTAATGGCGAACTGGACCCTAGCAAGGGAATGATGGTGCCGTGGGACGCATGCGCGGCTGGCCGGCCACACTGACCGAGCCTGACCTTCTCGACCTGCCTGTCGCCCTGCGCCCGGTCCGCGTGAAAGACGCCGCGACCTGGCGCGATACCAGGGTGCGGAACGCGGCCTGGCTCCGGGCCTGGGAGCCGACCAACCCCGAGACCCCGCTGTACCGGTCCAGCCTCGGCCCCTACATCACGATGGCCCGCACCATGCGCCGGGAGGGCCGGCAGGGGCTGACAATTCCCTGGGTGGTGACCTACGGCAACCAGTTCGCCGGCCAGCTCACCGTGGGCAGCATCGTGTGGGGCTCGGCCCGGTCGGCGCAGGTGGGCTACTGGATCGACGAGGCCTACGCGGGCCGGGGCATCATTCCCACGGCCCTGGCCATGGCCATGGACCATTGCTTCTTTGTCGTCGGCCTGCACCGGGTGGAGGCCACGATCCGGCCGGAGAACCACGCCAGCCGGCGGGTGGTGGAGAAGCTCGGATTCCGCGAGGAGGGCCTGCGCCGGCGCAGCCTGCACATCGACGGGGCCTGGCGCGACCACCTCTGTTACGCGATGACCGCCGAGGATGCGGCGGGCGGCCTAATGGCCCGCTGGCGCCGCATATCCGCGTCCCAGTCGCGCACCGGCTGAATTCCATATCGTCGCTGCGCAATCTGGCTCCGCGCCGATCTCGCGACACACCGGGCCGAATACTCGTCAAAGCGGACCACGACCTTTACCGTGCGTGACGTGAGCACGCTCGTGGTTTTCTCGTGCCCGTTCCCGGTGATCCGGCTAGCGGGCGACGACACGGGCGCGGGGTAAGCCGGTGAGCAGCGCCATCCTCTATCTCGCGATCGTCGCCATCTGGGCGTGCGTGCTCGTTCCCCGCTGGCTGCGCCGGCCGCATGAGCAGTCAGCGGATCAGGAAACTGTCTTCGAGTCTTACGATTCCGGCCAGCCGGAGGTCGCCGATACCGGTGAGCCCGCCGAAGGCGACCCGTATGCCGAGGCCCCGGATTTCGCCACGCTGCGTGAGCAGGGCACGGTCGCCTGGGAGGACCCGCCGGTCCCCGACTGGGCGGACGGGTCGGCCGAGGCCACCTACTCGGTTACGGCGACCTACTCCGCGGAAGTCACGTATTCCGCCGAGACGACCGAGGGCGAGGCCGCACAGGACAGGTACTACGACCACGACGCCCCGCCTCACGCTGGCCACCCTTCGCATCCCGGCCATGTGACCCATGACGCTCCGGCGGACGGCTGGCAGCAGCCGTACGTTGCGGCGCCGTCGCCCGGCCCGTCCCCGCACATCGTTCAGGCCCGGCGGCGGACGCTGACCATGGTGCTGCTGATCACGGTCGCGGTCATGGGCTCCGCCTTCATCGGCCTCACTCCGTGGTGGACCGCTGTCCCGCCGTTCCTGATGGTCGGCGCGTATCTGCTGCTGCTCCGCGAAGCCGCCCGCGCCGACGCCGAGCACGCCCACCGCTGGGCCGAGGCCGAAGCGTTCCGGGCCGCCCGCCGGGACGAACTCGCCCGTGAGCACGCCCGCCAGGCCCAGGCGGTCAGCCCGCCGGAGCCGTCGGCCCAGATCATCACCCTCACCACGCCGGCCAGCCGGGACGACGACCAGCTCTACGACCAGTACGCCGATGCCGAGATCCGCGCCGTCGGCGACTGATCAAGCC
>Ga0209693_10000408_pt1 | contig 17387 bp, 29 predicted proteins | sample HubBroMetageWRM3_FD_188345 | JGI IMG/M metagenome (GOLD analysis project Ga0209693, IMG submission 188345) | Warmed soil microbial communities from the Hubbard Brook experimental Forest, New Hampshire - Hubbard Brook CCASE Soil Metagenome WRM 3... | ecosystem: Environmental > Terrestrial > Soil... | reverse complement strand
CTAAAATTGATCAAAATATTGCGTAAAAATGGTCAATCTTCGAGCTATGAATTTCTAATGTTATCCACAACCGGTCAACCCCAGTTAACCGGTGAACTACAATTGACCGGTCAACCCCAGTTGCCCACACCGGTCAACCCCAGTTGCCCACACCGGTCAACTGGGGTTACCCCTATCAATATAAATAATCAATACAAAAGAAATAACAAAGAGAGAGGGCGCGAAAAGCAGCGCCCCGCTCTCTCTGATTCTTTTTTGCCCAATGATGAAAATTTGATCTTAGCGAAGGACTTAAGGCTGAACATTGAGGACGAACTCGAATCGTTCAAAAATCGACACAAGGGCAAAAAGACGCAATACGAATTTAGCAGGTGGTTAAAAACTGCCAAGGAATATCAGAACCGGACACCTGCCAAGGTTGAACCACCGAAGCCGAGAGAGTGGAACATGGCAGAATGGGAGGAACAGGACAAAATCGAACGCGCTAAACGCGCTAAGGAGCTAGCCGAACATGAAAAAATGATTGATCAACTTAAAAATTCAAGCGATTACATCCCCTTCAAGGAACGAGTACGTATGCACAATGAAAAACACGGAGTGTTAACCAATGGCGCTACTAACGGTACAGATACAACAGCAAATAACGGCGGGAGAAACATTAGCACGAAAAATTAAGCAAGTGATTTACCCTGATGAAGAGTGGACACCGAAGTTAGCTTTTCGAATTGGGTATGACATGAAAGCGGTTAAGCGTGTAGCTCGGTTATATTACCCAGGCGTGGATGAATTGAAGTTAATTCATGAAGTCTCATCATGGCCTGAGCAGGATATACGGGATGCATTGGAGTTCAAGCACAGTGACAAGGAGGTCACATGCAACGAAAGAAACCAACCAAACGCTATTGGGCAGCATATGCAGCGCTCTATGGCGAGCGAGAAGAGGAACAGCTAGAGTTTGATGTAGCTGGTCAGCACAAAAAAGCGCCTCCCAAAAAAAATGATTCTCCGAAAGAGGATTATGAGCAAATTGTGAGCGCTGTCTGGTTAGAGAAAAATAACATTCTTTTTTTCCACGTTCCCAATGGGGGAAGCAGGAGTGCCATCGAGGGCGCCAAATTTAAGCGTATGGGCGTTAAAGCGGGTATCCCTGATGTTGTCATACCCATTGCGAGAAAAGGCTACCACGGGCTTTATATTGAGCTTAAACGGGTGTCTGGAGGGGTGCTATCTGAGCATCAACGATGGTGGTTGGACGAATTGAAGCGACAAGGCTATGATACCTACGTAGCCAAAGGTGCTCAAGATTTAATTAACTACGTTAAAAATTACATGGAGATGAACTAATGGAAAAGGAACAAAAATCTACAAATCAACCTGTTAAAGAAGAAAAGAACACAGTAGGCGGTGGGTCAGGTGGTAGCCATACATCAGGCGGCGGGTCGGGTGGTTCTGGTGAAGCTGTGAAGAAAGTTGAGGTTAAACCTGCATTCCTTGATGCCGATGTACAAGCCGCCATTCAAGCCGCAGTTAACGCCGCGATTGGTGCAGTTGTACCGGAATTGCTCAAGGCGTTAGCCCCGCAAGCGGTTAACCCGAGTGTACCGGTCGTGCAACCTAACTCCATCACAACCATGATGAACCCGAACCCCCCGCAACCGGCTGTTGCCTACAAAACCAAGTTGAAGGGTATACCGGTACACCCAGGTATGGATTTGAGGCATGTTCACCCGCAAGAAATTAAAAACTGGTTCGCAAGATTGGAAAATAGATGGAAAGAAAACTATGCTAAGAAGCAAGCGGCTGCATTAGGTTCATCCGTTAGCTTGACGATGGAGGCAGGCACGCCATTTCCATTTACCCCACATTAAGGATTTTTCATGATTGATTTTAATATTGCTGTTGATTTTGTTTTGAAAAATGAAGGTGGTTTTGTTAACAATGAAAATGATGCTGGAGGAGCTACAAATTTCGGCATTTCTTTAAGATTTTTAAGACAATTATCAATACCAAAATTACGACAATATGGCCTCTTCCGTGACCCTGCAAATTTGGGGGTTACGGATGTTGAATCACTCACCATTGAACAAGCAAAAAATATTTACCAAAAGGAATTTTGGGAAGAAGCACCGTATGAGAAATTGGAATCACAATTTATTGTAAATTATCTTTTTGACATGAGTGTTCTACATGGAACATCTCAAGCTATAAAAATCTTACAACGCGCTACATGGGCAACACGTTCTATAACCGCGTTAAGTCTGCAAGATGATGGATTTTTAGGGGAATATACCATACTCGCTGTAAACAATATTGTTGTTGCTCCTTTGCTTATCGCACTACAAGCTGAAAGAGCAGGATATTGTAGATTGCTCGCCGCAATTAATCCGAAGGATAAGGAGAATTTGCATGGATGGCTTAATAGATGTTATCGAATCGAAGGGTAAATCACTTGCGAAAATTGTGGGCGCTTCTGCGCCCCTGGTGGCCTCTGTACTTGGTAGCCCTCTTGCTGGAGTCGCTTTCGCTCTACTCGGAAATGCTTTTGGGGCTGATAGCAAAAATATTGATGATGTAATTGCGAAGGTTAAAAATGACCCCGAAGCTGCCATTAAACTCAAAACTCTTGAGTACCAACATGCTGAAACGCTGGCGCAAATATCAGCGCAGAACTACGCAAGTGAAGTTAATGACCGCAAAAGTGCGAGAGATGCAGCACCTTTGTACAAAGATTTCTTGCGGCACATGGCCTACCTCGTAACTATTGGCTTTTTTGGGGTTTTGCTTTTATTATTCGTGCCCATACCGATCAATTTGAGTACAAGCGAACGCGAACTACTCTCAATGCTGGTGGGTATGTTAGTATCTAAGTGGCAAACTATCATTGATTTTTTCTACGGTTCATCATCTAAACATGGAGGTTTTGAAAATGGAAGCAATAACAGTAAATAACCCTGCGAAGCACGCTATGGACAACAACGCTCATCAAGGTGGAAACAAGGCCGCTCCTCGTCCTGGTTTCAACAAGGGCACTGTTGATCATCACATGGAAGATCGTATCGACCACGGCGCTCAATCTGTAAAAGTGAAGAACGCTATGGCTGAGCATGGTCATCACAATGTTGAGTATTATCACGGCGGAAGGATGTAAAAAAAAGGGGCTCAATGCCCCTTTTATTATCCATACCAACTTGTTCGACAGCGTTGACCATCCCAAAGACTCGCCCACGCATAACTTGCAATTTTAACCATATTTCCTTTTAAAACTTTTTTAAGCATTGGCTCTTCTTTTTCAAGAAATTTATCTTTTAAGGGGATGACATAACCTGTCATAAAACCCTCTTCGCCATTTGGCATTGACTGTGCGATTTCTTGAATTTTAACCATTTTGCCCTTTACTTCGATGACTTGATAAAAATCTACATTGGTTTGTTCCCATCCCCAGGAGCTCACTAGAATGTCGCCCACTTGAAGCAAGTGCACAAATGCCAATGTTTCTTTTTTGCGAGCCGCTTTTAATTCTTCACGTGCGGTTAATCCTTTGAGATAGTTTTCTATGTATTTATTAAATTGTTCCTCAGTTTTAAAACTGTAATGAAAATCATGTTTTGATTTTTTGCCAGAATAACCTATTGCGTTGTATTTGCCATTTTCTTCATTATAAAAAATCTCAGCGTTAACGTTGTTTTTAATTTTCTTTTGATAATCAGAAGGAATGTATCTTGCTTTCATTTTGTAGTACCTCATATGTTGTTTAAGTATGACAATACTATACTTAAAGAATAGTAATGTCAAGGTATAGCTAGAATTATTAGACTTTTTTTGTGAATATTTTTATGATGTAGGCTAATTACATAGCAAAGGATTGACTATGAAGTTCGAATCTAAAGCGCATAGACCGGTTATTGAGATGCGAGAGGATCAAGTGGATGTGATCGTTGAGGGATTTGCTACAACTTTTGCGCTAAGACGCGCGGCAGGGTGGGCAATGGTGAGTCCTTATCATTTAAAAAAATGGTTGGAGCAGGGTGAAAACGATACAGAAAAAGGCATAGAGTCACTATATGCTCAGTTATTTAGCAAGGTGGGCAAAGCTTTATCAGATCGTGCCCGTGAGTTTTTAGAAAAATTACAGGGCTGCCCTAAGAATGGAACATGTTTGCAATGGTTATTAGAAAAATGTTTTAAAAATGATTACGGCAGCGACACCGAAGAGATGAAAGAATTGATTGACTTGTACTCAAAGTTATTGGAAAGTTATAAACGTTTAGCAGACAACAGACAAGGAGCCCTTACACATGGCCGAGAAATGGATACAGAAAGCGATTAAAAAACCTGGTGCTTTGCGTAAAGAGCTCAAAGTAAAAAAAGGCAAAAAGATTCCTGCAAAGAAGCTGAAGTCAGCCGCAAAGAAAGGCGGTAAACTTGGGCAGCGTGCACGATTAGCAGAAACATTAAAAAAGATGCGAAAGAAAAAGTAATGCAATGGTTTTCATGATGAATTTACCTATTAAATGGAGTTAATACTATGACTACACCAGTACCAATGACACCGCAACAAATTGATCAATTGAAAGTATCTTTGATCAACACCGTTAAACAACTTTATACGCAATTCCTAGAGCAATTAAACACTATCCCATGCAACCTTGAAGTGAAAAAGATTGCATTAAAAGAGTTTGATACTGGTTATTTGTGGTTTAAAGAGGGCATAGTAGCCTTTGATTTCTCCCAAATGCAAATGGTTACACCTGAGCCACAACCAACCGATCAAACAACACCCACAGACCCCACAACGCCACCACCATCAACACAAGAAGCGCCAGCCGAGGGCTTTGCAGCACCAGCCGAAACACCACCTAGCGCATGATTCCGCAAGAATACTTTGATAAGATTGTAGAATTTTTCAAAGGTGATAGGCAGAAAGCCTGGTTATGGTTTCAAACCATCAATCCAGGCTTAGGCGGTGTAACTCCAATGCATATGATTAAGCTAGGCAGGGAGCACAAACTAAAACAATTTATTGATTCACGATTAAATGGGTATTGGCCATGAAGGAATTATGTTGTAGATGTTTAGAGTGTCATAATCCACGTTGGGATATGGAATTATGCGAAGTGATCGTTCTGCTCAAAAAACGATTTGATGAAATCCTCCGGCACATTCAAGATGATGTAAACATGCTTGAAAAAAGAATTAAAATTAATTTTGATTGTATACAAGATTTACACGCTGAGAAACAAGATCGTGAGCTCATCACAATTCATCCGTGGATTGAAAAGCAAATAGCTGATAAAAACAAACGCATCACAGAGCTCGAAAAGCATTTGAAGTGTCGTGATGAGCGTATCAAAATACTTGAGAATGATATTTACGAGCTCCATAAAAAACAAACTCAATCCGTCAATGCGGTAATGTATCGCCCTGACCACAAAGGCATTGAGCTATGATCGACAATTCCGAAAAGATGAAGTTCGAACGCAAAGACGAAATGTGCCCTTTGAAAAAAGAAATCATTATGTACTTGTTTGACTTCACTCAACGGAAAGCACCCCGCGATCAATGGATAAAGTATGAAGGCGAGTTTATTTACGACAAGAAAAAATACAATTTAGCCTGTGAGTGCCGATGGGATAACATTATGTTCACTTATCGCAATTTAGAAATATCAGAGCAACGCATTATTGAAATTGATATACAAGATATGGTTAAAGCGGGGTTAATCCATTGAGCAAAGATGAGTATTATTCTACGCATAAAGGCATTCAAGATATCCAAATGGGCAAAGAATTAAAGTTGCATCAAATGTCAATGCAACATGAATTAGACGATGTGCGAAGATCATTAAAAGCAATCCTAGACAAACTTTATTCAATGGATATGTACATGCGCCGAGCACATTATGATTACAAAGGCAAAACCTATAACGGTGATGACTTTGAAAAGGCCGTAATCAAACAATTTCTTGAGGATGTCGCAGATAGAAGGTATTCTCCCGAAGATTTAAAAAAACTAGAGAAAGGTGAATTATGAAACACTTTGTTAAGAAAACATTAATTGTCTCAGCTATTGCAATCATCATTAATCCAATGCTGGCACAAGCAAGTGACGCGAACACAAAAGCCTACTGTAACAACAATTGGAAACAGGCAAGCCCTGGATGGACTAACATTTCATCAACGCATGGCGTGACCATCATTAATAAAACCAAAGTAGCGCTGGTTTATGACATTTATTTTGATAATTCAATTCAATACCCCAAGATGCGAGAAATGCCGCTAGATTACACTGACGCGCCTTATACACCAAACGCTCACGCTGAGTACCACGTAAAGCTAGAGCCTGGTCAACGCTATGATTTTGGTGAAATTACGATCCAAAAGCTTGCAGGTTTCCCAAAGAGAGGCGTTTATAAAACATGGGCAACTACCATCGTTAAATTTAACGGCGCTCTGTTAGACAAGTGCGATCATTACACGAATATTGAGATTAGCTAATGAACAGACCAGCTTTTACAAACGAACAAATAGATTGGATATGTGGTCAGATCGGCCATTGGTATCTGATGATGAAACCATTGCTTGAAGGTCAACACAATTTAGGTCACATGAAAGAAAGGCTTAAAATTATGATTTGCGGTGAAGAGAGAAACAATGGTTAAGATAGAAATTAAAGTTGAAGAAGATTATTCAGATTTTAATACCTATGTACTCCAACAAATATATGAATTGCTACAACAATTAAATTATGCTTTTAGCCTCGAAGTTCATGATGTTCAAAGCATAGCTATATGGGAGCATAATACTAATATATGAAAGCAAGAAGTTTTCAATATATCGCTGAGCTCCCAAGCGGCTACGAATATAAATTATTTCAGATAGCCGGTGAGATTCGTATATTAGGCATTAATCCTGACAAGAAACCTATTGCTTTCACGCTTCACAACACAAAGGAATTGCTAGAAATTGATTTAGAGGAAGAAATTGATTTTAACCTTAAGGAGTAACGTAATGGATTACGATTTTAGCGGCTTATGTGCAGATCAATTGGAAAAACTCAGAAAGAGATTAGATGCTTTTAACAAAACTTTAGTGCGTGACTACAAGCTAGGATTAAACATCATCAATAATCCTATTGCTAACGAACACCGTGGCGAAACTATCATAGAGGTTGAAGATCACTTGAGAGATGTCGTTAACAAAACAGAAATCTTTTACACCGAAGCCATGAACAAGGTACAGCGAACACTTGCAAGGCATCTATGATGATAATATTTATATTGGTATGCATTATAAATATCGTTTATTCAATACTTGTAGTGTATTTCTTTTGTCAGATGTTTAAGCACAGAAGATTAGCCAATAACTTACGCAAAGAACTCAAGGAAAAATATGGGATCGTTGTTGAAGAGCCTCCATTATTTTAGAACATGGGTCAGAAAAATGCTTTGTTATGTCGATTGTCATAACTACAAACTCACGCATTTTATGCTGCCCTATCGAAAACAATGCAAAGCCTGCGGTAAAAAAATGTTATACCGTGGCACAGGCATATGGGAAGATTACGATTAATGCCCGACGATACTAGAGCCTGTTACTGTAAACCTGTCGTTTGCCAAAACGTAATTCAGTTAATAAGGTAACTAAGAACTTGAGGGAAAATAGGGCGCCAGTTTACGGCCAACGATACTGAGCTCGAAGTTTAAATGACTTCTTGAACCTTGGGAAAATAGGCCACCAGTTTATGACAATCGCAGCGTGGACAGTGACATGCTTAATTCCTGATTGACAGGGTGAGCCGGTAGGTACCCACGAGCGCTCTTGAACGACACGAGTACCAATAGCCAGTGCAATTCTGGCCGATTGTTAAAGTTTATGAGGATGTAATGAGACTGTTCACTCAAATGTAACCGATTGAAGGGTCGGTTATCGTCCTCGCCAAATTTAAAAGGAGAAAATATGACTACACTTACGATACATGATCCATCTGATGAACTTTTTGCACCATTACGCAATATTAATGATGAGCAAAAAGCTTGGCTTGATGAAGTGCGACAAGCTGCAAATATGCTGCTAGTACGCTTTGAAGCCTTACCCGATAGCCGCAGAAAATCCATAGCCATCACTAAGCTTGAAGAAAGCATTTTGTTTGCTAACAAATGCGCGACTTTCGGGAGATAACATGAAAAAGTTATGGTGCAAATTATTCGGCCATGACCTCGAAGGATCGAAATGGTTTTTAGGCTCACGTCTATGTTGGTGTTGTAGGCAGTGGGTGGAAGTTAAGGAAGCACTAGATGGGAATCAACACGGAAGTTGACCTGATCGCGGTCTTTATATTTTATAAGATCGCATCTGGAGTGCAGGCGAAGTTAGCATTTAACGCTGACTTCAAACATTGTAATGTCATTACCTATGACGGCAGCGATTGGATCATGTTAGATTTTGACCAATCCGGTTTATTAACGCGTAAAATAAAATGTGAAAATGGTAGTAAATTAGTCAAATCTCTCCCCATTATTCAAGATGTCACCGCAACCCTCATTATTAACGTCAAACTACGCCATAAAACGCCCTGGCGCCCGTGGTGGGTTCGTTCATGCAATGAGATATCCCGATACGCAACAGGTGTTAATATAGGCTTTACCTTTAATCCTGTGCACCTTTACCAAAAATTGTTAAAGTATAGGCATAAACGGAATTACGAAATTTTGTACGCATGGAGGCGTCATCATGGGATTTTTCGGGGGAGGCGGCAATGATCAATATGATCGTGTTGCAGAACTTCAAGAAGAACAAATCAGAAACAACAAGGCAGAGCTTGAGGCAAAGAAGCAAAGCTTATATCAAACTCGCCTCGATATTATCAAAGGCCAAGGTGCTCAAAGCTGGACTCCTAATATGGGAACCAAAGCACCATCTAACTCTAGAGCCAATGAAGCTTTAAACAAATATCCGTTTAATAGGGCTCGCTTTCAACATTAAATTGCTAAGGATGGCAATATATGGCTGAAGATTTAAAAAAACTTTATCGCCGTTTTTGGGAAGCGCGGCAATATAAAGATAGATGGTTGGCACTTTACAAAGAGTTGTACTTCTATGTCATTCCTGATCGAGATGCTTTTAACGTTAAGTTTAACTACAGAGATGATGGAAAACCCGTCACTCAGCAAATCTGGGATAACACCGCCCTGTTTGCTGCTTATCAGCGAGCCAATGACTTACACGGGCTACTATTGCCTAAAGATCGAGTCTGGGGAAAGCTTGTCCTTGATCCCCATCTATATAGTCAGGAATTGATCGACAACGCTAAAGTTGTCATGGATGAAATCAATGATAATATCTTTTTTTACATTAATGAGTCTAATCTTGCTCGGGTGGTTTCTTCTTCTAATCTCGACTTGGTGGGTGGAACAGGCGCTATATGGGTGGAATCTATCTCAGATGAAGTACCTCTATATTGGCGTTCTATTCCTGCTGTTGCTCTGTATATTGAATATTCAACGGATGATGTCGTAAATACGTGTTGGTTTGCCCAAAAGATGACTGGACGCGCCATATTAGACGCGTGGCCTGGTTATCGAGGAAAGCTTAAAGAAACCTTAATGGCTAACCCTAACGAAATTTATACTGTCAATTTCGGCCAAATAAAATATGATGAAGATCATTTTTATATTTATGCGGTAATGGATGATGACCCAGACTCCCTCTTGTTCGACAGAGAATCAGACTACCAACAAATCATCGTGTATCGAGATAGGGTTCGACCTGGCGAAGCCGAAGGCCGAGGTGTCGGTACTGACATGCTACCGACAATCAGAGATCTTAATCTCGTGGTCATGTACTCCAGACAAAACATGGCTTTTAAAGCTAATCCTCCTATGTTTTATGATGCGGGCTCCTATTTTAACCCTTATTCCGTAAGACAATGGGCGGGCGCAATGGTTGCCCGCAATCCTCAAGGGCGCAATCCTCTCGAACCCCTTGAAATGCCAACCCATCCAGACGTTTTGCAACACATTATGCATTTGCAAGAGGCGATCCAGCGCGGCTTTCAAGTTGACCCATTAGGCGAGATACAAGCCCCAGTTCGATCCGCAACTGAAGTCTCGATTCGTGAGAATCGCGCTCAACGAACTTCGGCCACCGATATAAGTCGATTGATTAATGAACAACCTAAGCAAATCTTTGATGTGGCAGCGAAAATATTAAATGCTCGCGGCTTGCTTACTAAGAAACGAACCAGCATTCCAGGCTTTAGCACCAGACGATTAAAGTTTGATTACGTGTCACCACTCTATGATTTACAAAATCAAGCTGATCTTAATCACTTCATCACAAACTTACAGATCAAACAGCAATTTATGGGTCAAGGTGCAGCTATGGCCTCACTCAATCTGTTTGAAGTGCAGAATTTCTTAACAGACAAACTTAATCTACCACGCAAACTCTTTGCTACAGAGCAAGAGTTGCGCAAATTCCTACAAGGAATGGTCGATCAAAACGTACAACAATTGGCTGCGGGTCAACTATCACAACCTGCTTCATCCACATCTGCGGGAGCTGTTAAGTTCCCTGAAGCCCCTGGAGTCACGATTTAATGGCTGATCCAAAATGCGAAGATTGTAAAGGCACAGGAGTTATTGAGACTGAAGGTGTAGCTCTTGGGCGCCCTTACTACAGCAAGAAATTTAAATCAATGGTGGTTACCGCAATTGGAAACGGCATTTGGCAAAAAACCCCCTGTTATTGTTTATCGGATGAGAAAGAAGAATGTTAGATGATTTATTAGCCGCAAAAAGAATTTCGGTGGAGCAATACGAAGTATTTGTATTGTTTCACGTAAACGAGTTGGGACGTAAAACCCTGGAACGGATGACAATGGCTTATTTCATGGAAGAGCCTGAGAACACGGAGTTTAAGGGCACAGGTTTTGCGTTCTACGATGGGCGTCGCTCGGTATTTAGGGATATTTATCGGGCGATTAATTTTGTCAGCAAAAAATTAAAGGAAGCGGAAGATGACAACCTCGGACGACCAAAAGCAGAATGAAGAAAAATTATACGCAGGAAAATTTAAGTCAATTGAAGATTTAGAAAACGGTTATAAAAATAGTGCCGCAGTATATGATGAAAATGAGAAGCTTAAGAAAGAAATTGAAGAATTTAAAACAACGCCGCATGAATATCTTAATCCGAAGGATGTTGAGCTTGATCAAAACCGAATCGAGGATATTAAAGCGCGTGCGAAAGAAGCTGGCATGACCCAGGCGCAATACGAAAAGTTTGTGTTAGGTGACAAGGCTCGCGTTGAAAAGCACAAAGAAAGTTTTGAGTCCGCCAAGAAAGCAGTAGGCGAGCAAACATTAAACATCCTTCAGGATTATGTGAGCAAATACTATCCTAAAGAGATCGGTGAGCAAATGATGAAGAGCTTGATCGCTGATAAGACAGCGCGTGAAGCGGCTCTAAAGCATCGTGATTCTTTATTAAACACCACTGTAAACGGTTTAAACAGACCGGCTCAAGGCGGTTATCATGTGACACAAGAGGATATTGATAAAGCCTATGCCAAGAAAGAAAAACATCCAGGCGATTTAAAAGCCCGTCAGCATTACCTCAACCTCCTCGAAGCCAAAGCCGCTCAAAAAGCAAGCTAATCTATTGACCTACCAATTTGGTAAGAATTGGTAGGTTTCATTGTTCCCTAGTTGTTTCCTAAACGTCTACTAGACAATATGGTTTTTCTGGCGTTAAAATGAGTCATCTTTGTACGAGCCTGCGAAAGCGGTAACCTCGGCCTTAGATCGCGAACATTATCAGCCTGGTACATCCGGTAACCTGATAGATGATCAACGGAAGATTTAGGTCTATTTAGGCTTAAGTCTAAATCTATTGATATCTATTGGGAGCAGACAGGATGTCTAACCAAATCAATTTAAGTACCGCGTCACAACTGTTTGACACAGAAGTGACCATCAAATTCCAGAACCATCAGTTCTTAATGAACACGATTGAAGAGCGCCACGGAACGACTGGTGACGCAACTAACGTGCCTGTCAGTGATATAATCGAGATGCAACAACAAACGTTTGCACCTGTCGATATTCCTGTAACGCCCGTTAATCCAACCAACGTTATGGTTGTGCCAATCAACTACGCTTTAAAAACCGTAATTGGTGGTGGCGAAAAAACTTTGTTCGCATACGATAAAATCGTTGACCACGCTAAGCTTCATGCAAAAGCGCTAGGTCGTATGTGCGACTATATTAAAATCAATTCTCTTTTCACTTCGCCAAGCTTCAGTGGACTGTTTACGGTTCCTGTGACTGTCGGTGTTAACACTGGTATGAACGAAGGAAAACTGGCGCAAGCCTTATCCTACTTAGAAGATCAAGGTGTGGATGTGATGAATCACGCGTGCTCACTGTGGCTCGCTGCTATCACAAAGCAATCCATGTTGAATGATGACAGAGTAGTAAGTCTTTTCTATAACGATAGACGCCCTCTCGTTGATAACGAATTGGTGTCCTATTTGGGCGTGGATATAAGAACCCTCGGTTCTAATGGTATTAACACCATTCCATTTACCACAGTCGGCAGCACAAATACCTATTTGATGCCGTTGGTAAATAAAGAAGCAATGGTTCAAATATTCAACCGTGATCCTCAAACTAGCATTACTTGGGTACCGCAAAATGACCGTTGGGAATTACTAAGCGTAATGACCTCGGGCGCATCGGTAATTCAGTCTAATGGTATTTCATTGATCACTGTTAACAACCCATTCGTTGCTAACTAATCACGGAGGATTTTAAATGAGTAATTTTTCATCTTTAAGTTTAGTGACCGAGAGCTTAATCGGTACCGCAGTTAGCCGATTCTCTGGTTCAACGCCTGATAGTTATGCAACTATTATCGCGGCTGGTTACTTAAATGACATTGCTAAAAAGGTTAAAGCGAATGATGTGTTTGACATCAACTACGCTGACAATAGCAATTTCCCTTTGAACACAGGGCAAGCGGCTTTATTCGGAAGCTTTAGGGTTCAATATGATCCAGTTTTGGGCAATTGGAACTTAGTTCCTTCTTCAAGTAACCAAAATGGTTTGGCTGCTTATGGTGTTTATGCAGCTAGCTACAACTATGCTGGAGGTAGTGCTTCATTCACGATTAACGATCCATCCATTACGCCTAATAGCGTGGTGATAGGTCGTGTGCAATCAAGCATTAATGCTGCCATTGTCAAAAAGATGCTCCCTGGTAACGGTACATTAGCAGTCGTGTTAAGCACTGATCCAGGCGCAAGCGTGTTCTCCTACATTAACATATTGCCTAATGAGGCTTTGTTAAATGCAGGCGTTATCGCTGCACAATACAGCAATCCAGGTGGTTCAGCGACGATTGTTATAAGCAATCCGCTCATTACCGCAGCGATGGAAGCTAACGTTAACTTTGCATCACAAGCAAACTCCTCTGAGGTGAAAACTGCGATTTGTGGCGCGGGAACACTGACGATTGTTTGTACTGCTGACCCTGGTGTCTCTGTGATGCAATACGTTGCAGTCTTACCATCTTCTGCATTAACTACATTGGGCTTTTACGGCGCAACGTACACTAATGCGGGCGGTAGTGCTACAACCACTATCACTGATTCCAATATCAGCGCGGCTAGCATTGTGGTAGCTGACTGGGCATCTCAAGCAAACGCGGTTGAGATCGAGAAAGTCACTCCTGGTGCAGGATCATTAGTGATTCTATCTTCTGGCGATCCAGGTGCTTCTGTATTGAATTACAGCGCAGTACCAGGTGCAGAAGGTTCAGCCGAAAACGTCTACCTGCCATTAGCGGGTGGTCAGATGCTTGGTTCTGTCCTTTTGGATAGAGGTGTTGCGACCAGTACTGCTGGTGCTGCAACTATCAACCATCAAGCGGGTGTTGTCACCACTGAATCGTTAAGCACGGCGTCCGGTTCTGCTTATAGCTTCACCTTAACCAATTCACGCATTACGACTGCTTCAATCGTATTGTGTCAATTATTGGGTGGAACAAATACAAAGCATGGCCTTTCCTTTACCGCCGTCCCAAGCAACGGAAGCGCTGCAATATCAGTGTTAAACAATGATATTTCTGCGGCTGCGTTAAACGGAACGTTAATCTTTGGATTCGTCGTTATTTAATAGGTTGGAGGGGGCAACCCCTCCCTCTTTTTTAGAGAGGGCTTATGCCATCATTATTAGATTTGGTGAATCGCACCTTGCTTGAGTTAGGACGTTTGCGTGTTAGCGCTATTACGGATAGCCCTGATGCGGAAGCTGCCACTGAAAAGCTTATTGAGTTAGCACCGGAAGTTCTACTTGATTACAATTGGAATTTTGCCATTGTCTATGTGCAAAATTTTTCACCAGAAACGACCAATTTCTCACCCGATTTTGTCTATAGTTATCAGTTACCTGGTAATTATGGGAAGTTCTATAGATGGGCTACCACTGGCGCTCAATGGCCGTATTACGCCATTGTTGATGGCATGATGCTAGCAAATACATTGCCAATCCAGTACTACTATATTGCTAATGACATTCCCTTCGAAGCCTGGGAGCCATTAGTCGCACGTCAGTTAGTTTTATATGCAGCTTCAAAATTAGCACCGACTCTGACTAATAACCTTCAATTAACGGGTTATTTAGAAAATGAGTACATGAAGGCTCGCACCAAAGCTATACTAGAGAACGATATGGAACGATCTGTCATGTCTACACCCTACAATGACTTTGATCGTATTACGTTTATCTAGCAAAAGGATTTGCTATGGCGAACCAGATGACACGCCAAACCATGTTCAATTTCGGCGAAGTCGATGTTGTAACTTGGAAGCGTACCGATGTTAATGAATATCTCACGGCTGCTCAAGCATTAACTAATGCTGAAGTCGGCACGACAGGTCTTGCTCGAAAACGCAAAGGCACCTCACTTCTTTATAATGCGACAGGTTATGCGCAATTTAATTCGCGAATGTACGAGTTTGTTGACAAAAATAATAATTATTATGTGGTGATGTCAGCGAATGGAGTGTTTTATATATTTTCATCTCCTACGACTCAGAACCAAGTTATTACGAGTCGGGGTAACAATGTAGTAACAGGTTACGGAACCAACGTTGTAGTTAATGCAGATAATTTAAGTTTTATTATGGCTGTTCCTACACCGTATCAAACCGGTGATTTAGACAGCATAGATTACACACAAGATAATGATGCGTTGATTTTAACTCATCCGAATTATGCGCCAGGCCGAATTTATATTTCGGCCTATAACATAGGTGTTCCTCCAACTTTTGCGTTTCAGTATTTGAATATCTATCCATTACCTTCTTATGATTTTAATACAATCAATTACAACAATTTTACTGTTTCATTGAGTGTTACCGGTAATGTGCTTACATTTCAATTTACAGGTGTCGGCGCCAATCCTGGTTTTACAAGTGCTTGGGTAGGCGGTCAAATAATTGGCGGTGGCGCAACTGACATTGATCCTGTGGGGTACGCAATTATAACGGCTGTTTCGTATAGTGCAAGTGGCGGTGGTACTGTGACATTCACAGGATTAGTGCAAATACCATTTCAAACGTCAGGTTATGCGACACAAGGTTCGCAATATTCGATCAGACAACCTATTTGGATACCTCCAGCAATGCCTTGGCCTGCGGTTAATCCTGTCACTTCGGGTTATCCTGCGAAGGTTTTGTTTTTCCAGAATAGATTATGGCTTGGGAATACCAATCTTTTGAATAATGCTGTCATGGGCTCTAAGATCAATCAACCCATTAACTTTGACGTGGGCACAGGTCGTGATACAGATGCTATTGTTTATATTATCGGCCAGACCAATGCGGGTGGTGTGCTTTGGATGAATGGCGGTAAGCAACTGGAAATATTCTGCGAAAACAATGAATTTGCGTGTCCGCAAGACCAAAACTCCGGTTTAACTCCTTCAACATTCTCGATACGTCAGCAATCATCTTATGGCGCGTCATACATGTTGAAACCTGTGACTTATATTAACGATTCTTATTATTCAAGTAAGACTGGTAAGGCATTATTAAATTATCATTTCAATGGTATCGGATTAACCTACGTTTCAAGCAATATTTCGTTGGCGAGTTCGCATTTAGTGAAATCCCCAAGTAATAGAGCCCTATTGCGTGGATCTGACACATCCCAAGATAATTTTATTTACTTCATCAATCCGAGTGATAACACCTTAACGGCATTTCAATTTGCATCAGAATATAAATTGGCTGCATTGACGCCTATTATATTTCAAGAAAATGTTGAATTAATTGATATTGTGACCATTCAAAATCAAGTCTATATCTTAAAATTCTATACATTGACCGAACAATATACGATTGAAGTGTTGGATGATACGACCCGAATAGACTGTAACTTTAATGCCAGTATGCAAGCGAGCGGCTTGGTCACGGGTTTAAATCTATTAAATGGCTATACTGTTCAAGTAGTATATCAAAATCAAGATTTTGGTGAATATTTAGTTCAAAACAATCAAATTACTGTCACTAATCCGAGTATGATTGTTGATACGGTTGAGATTGGCTTGCTTTATGATGTACAAATAACTCCTATGTACCCTTATGCGGGTGCACAAGCATCACCCTTTAAAAAGCAAGTTTATCGTATTTATGTGGATTATAATGAATCGTTAGATTTTGAGATCAATGGTACATTAGTACCATATCAAAATTTTGCGGATATTCAGGCAGGATTACCGCTTGTGCCTCAAACAGACACAGCGATCATTGCTCCGGTTTCAGGATGGAATCGGTTTGATAATGATGGAGTACCGATCATTACGATTACTCAATCCTCGCCATTTGATTTGCAGATTACAAGTATAGGTTATCAAATAGCCTCCGCCGTTATATAAGGAGATAGGACGATGGGATTAGAGACAGCCGCAATTGTGATGGCAGGTGTTGCCGTAGCATCCGAAGTCGGTAAGTCAGTCGCGCAGGTAAAAGCTGCGGAATCACAAGGTAAAGCGCTTGAATTACAGGCTTTAGAAAAGCAATTAGAGACACAACAAAAAACTTTATCCAACTACGATGTCATGGAAAAGGTTTTAGATGCTCAAATTGCGCATCAAACTATTACAGGCACCGCATTTAGCAGTCCTAGTTTTAATGCTATCCAACGACAAACACTTAATATTGGTTCTCGAAAACAAAAGAATATTGATATTGAAGGTGAGTTGGCGCAGGAAAATATTAAACTTGAACGGCAAAATGTTAAAACCACTCTCTTTGCGCAACTATTTGGGAATACCGCGCAGGCGGCTACGGCAGCATTTAGTATTTATAGCAAAATGCCTCAAT
>Ga0209693_10000407_pt1 | contig 17395 bp, 19 predicted proteins | sample HubBroMetageWRM3_FD_188345 | JGI IMG/M metagenome (GOLD analysis project Ga0209693, IMG submission 188345) | Warmed soil microbial communities from the Hubbard Brook experimental Forest, New Hampshire - Hubbard Brook CCASE Soil Metagenome WRM 3... | ecosystem: Environmental > Terrestrial > Soil... | reverse complement strand
TGACGCCACAGGCCGTTCTCATCGGCGTCCAGGCCCAGGCAATCGCGATACCACGCGCCCAGGGCCGCCGGGTCGGCGGCCCGCATGAAGTATCCACCGATTCCAAGCACACGTTCCATGCCGCTATCTTGCCAGGACGAGGATGGGGCGGGCTGGCATCACACCGCCGCCCGCGGCAGCTAGTGTGCACCGGCCGCTGTAGCTTCCCAGGGCCCGCCACGTGGGAGGTCGCCGCTTGCTATGCCCAGGTCGACTGGGCCGCCCTATAGAAATGATCTCTAGTGAGGGCCTCGTTGTATTCAGCGGAATCTCCTTGAGTGCCCTGGAAGCGAATGCCAGCGGCCCGCATGCACTGCACATAGACATTCTTGATTGCATAGCCGTACTCGGCATAAGCCTGAGCCCGCTTCGCATCCCAACGGGACGAGCGCTCCCGACGCCAGCGCGCGCGCTCAGTGGCAGCACCTGCCAGATATGATGCCAAAGCGCCAGTGACTACGCCTATCAAGGCTGGTAGTTGCTGGCCAATACCTGACATTGGATGAGCCTTCCGGGTGGCCGCTGACGTCTGGGTCAGGCTAGGACATTTGCAACACCCGGCTCGCCGTGGGGACGGCCTGCCGGCATCGCGGTGTCGGTGATCTGTTACGTTGTGCAGACAGCTTGAGGTCATCGGGGGGTACTCATGCGAGTCATGGCCAGGATTACGATGCCGGTGGAGTCAGGGAACCGGGCGATCAAGGACGGCAGCCTGGCGACGGTCATGCAACGTGCCGCGCAGCGCTGGAAGCCTGAGGCGATGCATTTCACGACTTTCGACGGTGAGCGGACCGCGTTTATGGTGTTCGATCTTCCGGACGCATCAGACATTCCTTCGTTTGCGGAGCCGTTCTTCATGGAACTGAACGCGGGTGTGGAGATTGCTCCGGCGATGAATGGCGACGATCTGCAGAAGGGGCTTTCTCAGGTCGGCTGAGGAGCCTAACGGCAGGCCTGCTCTCGCTGGGACCTTCGTTGTTGTGGTACCTGGTGCCGTAGCAGATCACGTTTGCCCCGCGGGCGGTTGTCGGTGGTGAGCTGACTCGTCCTCACCCAGCTCATGAGCGGCGAACAGGTGCCGGACCCCGGCGGTGCGGGGTATCGAGAAGATCGCCAAGTCCCGGCCTGTGGAGGGGCAACGGTGTCGGCCTTGCGGCCCGGGCGGGTGCTCCCGGCGATGATGGCCACCCGTAGCGGCACTGAGGGGGGCTCGGCAGATGACATGTCCGGTTGCTCCGGTGCGGTGCGGGATCGTCAGGTGAAGCGGTATGAGGCGACCTTGTGCAGCACTGTCACGACGGGAGGCTCGTCGCAGCGGTCGTCGAGGGTGCTGCGGGCCCGCTGGAAGGCGGGCATGTCCGCGAGCCGGCCGGGGTCGTCGAGCTCGGTAAATATCACGAAGCTGACCTTGTCCTCGAGCTGGAAGGTTGCCTGCCGCAGCCAGCCAGGCTGGGCGGACTCGAACTCCTCATAGATGGCGCGGAGCCCTTCGAGGTACTGCGCGACCTGATCGGGCTTGAGCTTGTAGCGGATCATCACCTGCATGGCCGGGCCCTTCCTGATTTCGTCGTACCCTTTGTATTTCAGACGTCAGTCTGTCTTTCTGAATACATACTGTCAAGTGAAATGCTAGGCTCGAGCCGATGGCCACCCGCAAGTACGAGCAGCGGCTGCGCGCCGAGTCCGCGGAAGAGACCCGGCGCCGCATCCTCGACGCCGTCTGCCAGCGGCTGCGCTCGGCGCCCGCCGAGCCGGTCAGCATCGACCAGGTAGCCCGCATGGCCCGGGTATCACGGTCCACGGTCTACCTCGTCTTCGGCTCACGCACGGGGCTGTTCTGCGCGCTCGGCGCGGACCTGCTCGAGCGGGGCGGGTTCGGCAGCATGCTGCAGGCGGCATCGCATCCCGACGCGCGCGAGGCGCTGCGCGGCGGGATCCGCGGCGTGGCCGGAATGTACGCGGCCCACCGGGACGTGCTGCGCGCGCTGAACTCGATGGCCCAGCTGGACGCCGAAGCGGTCGGCGGCGCGGTGCAGAAGATGGACGAGGGCCGCGCGGGCGGAATGGCCGCCCAGGCCCGGCGGCTCGCCGAACAGGGGATCCTGCGCGCGGACGTGACCGTGGACGCCGCGACCGACCTGCTCTGCCTGCTGACCAGCTTCGACAGCTTCGACCTGCTCCACACCAGCCGCGGGCTGGCCGCCGCCCAGGCCGCGGACCTGCTGATCACCACTGCCGAGCGGAGTCTGTGCCAATGACAAGGCCAGGTCAGGCCCGGCCCGAGCTGGTTAGTGCGCTGCGGTCGTGCTTCGTCCCGACACAGACGTGGCAGCGTGCGGGCAGGTACGTGTCGGCGCTGGTCGGCGCTGCCGAGGCGGAACGCGTGGACGATCGCCGAGCATGCACGGGACCGCCATGCTAGGCGCGGGCCTGGTGGATGATCCAGATGTTGGGCTCCCAGTACTCGCCGGTGTCCGCTTCCCGGTCGATGTGCACGGTGGCAAGGCCGGCCGGGAACACGTAGTCGCCGGTTTCCGGGAACTGCATGCCCGTCCAGGACTCCCATTCCCCGGCGCTGCCGGTGATGTGCAGCGAGTGGGGGACGACCGGCCCGATCCGGGCACCCATACGGGTGTGCACCCGCACCCAAGGGTCGAACGGTTCGCCGTCCGGGCGGGTCCAGTGGGCGTACCGTTCGATGGGAATCGTGGGGTAGCGGTCCTTGCGGCTGGGGCGCACGGGCGCGATCAGGTGATCGAGCCCGGCGTCGCGTGCCAGGTCCGCCATCGCCTTGAGCAGCACACCGGACAGGCGCCTGCCCTGATGCCGCGGCGGGATCTTGGCGGCCAGTGCGCTGACCGCCGTGGGCTGGCCGCCAGCGGCCTGCAGTTCAAAGGCCGCAGCGAGGGTTGCGTCAATCCCGGGCCCGAGGTCGGCGTCGGTGCCGTCCCAGGCCACGGGGATCGTCTGCCCCTCGGCCAGGACTAGCTGCTCCGCGGGCTCGTAGAGCACGAACTGCCACTCGGGGAAGACGTCGTACAGCTGCGCCCAGTAGTAGTTGATGAACTCGCCGTGCAGGTTGTACTCGGGCCAGACCTCGTCGGACAGATCGCGAATGTCATCCCATAGCTCGGGCCGTTCGCTGCGCCGGACAACCTGCAGATCCACCCCGCCAGTATCTCCGGAATCGCGGCTACGCCGGGCCGATGAGGTCCCACTTGTTGCCGGCGATGTCGAGGAACACCGCAACGCGGCCGTAAGGCGCGCTGCGCGGTGGCCGGGTGAACGGGACTCCGGCGGCGGATAGCCGCTGGTAAGCCTCGTCGAAGTCGTCAACGTGCAGGAAGAAGCCCACCCGCCCGGCGACCTGGTTTCCCACCGCGGCAGCCTGGTCGGGCCCGTCCGCCCGGGCCAGCAGCAGGCCGGTTGTGGCACCAGGCGGCCGCACGACGACCCAGCGCTTGGGGCGGCCGTCGTTGGTCAGGTCGGGATGATCCTCGACAAGCTCGAAGCCGAGCGTGCCAACGAAGAACTCGATCGCCGGGTCGTACTCCGTGACCACGATGGTCACCAAGCCGAGATGCACCACGCCAGGTTAGCGGAGCCTGCCGGCCGCCCTGGCCGTGACCTGCTGCGGCGCAGCGGACGCCGGCTCGGCGGCTGGCTCCGGCTCGGCGGTGGGCTCCGGCTCGTAGGTCGGCTCGGCCCCTTCGCCGTGCAGTTCGTGCACGTACCTTCCGCCGCGAAGCAGCGAGGCGACGGCAGCGATCAGGCACGCGGCGATCGCGAAGTCGAACGCGATGTCCAGCCCGTGCTGGAACGGCCCGGAGATCAGCGACGGGAAGAACGTGTGCCCGGTGAGGTAGGCCGCGTGGCTGGCGGGCAGCTTGCTGATGACGTGCCCCAGCAGCGTCTGCACCGGGTTGTAGCCGAGCAGCGCGGCGAACATGATCGAAACTGGCGGCAGCGCGGCGACCCGGGCCGCGTCCGCGTGCGGCACGCCCTGCGCGACCAGGCCGTGGTTGAGCGCGCCCGGCAGGGCCGACGCCAGCCCGAGGATGATCAGCGTGAAGAAGACGCCGATCGACAGCACCATGGCGGAGTTCTGGAACGTGGCGCTCATCCCGGCACCCACGCCGCGTCGCTCGGGCGGCAGGCTGTTCATGATCGCGGCACGGTTCGGCGAGGCGAACAGGCCCATACCGATGCCGTTGAGCAGCAGGATGGCCGCGAACTGCCAGTACACGAAGTCAACCGGCAGCACCTGCAGCAGCGCGAACGAAGCCGCGGCCAGGATCATGCCGCCGGTCGAGAACGGGCGCGCGCCGAGCCGGTCGGACAGCCAGCCGGAGACTGGCCCCGCGATCAGGAAGCCTATGGTCAGTGGCAGCATCGCGATGCCCGCCCACAGCGGGGTGTCGCTGAAGCTGTAGCCGTGGATCGGCAGGTAGATGCCCTGCAGCCAGATGATCAGGATGAACATCAGGCCGCCGCGGCCGAGGCTGGACAGCAGGCTGGCCATGTTCCCGGCGGTGAACGGGCGGATCCGGAACAGGGCGAGGTTGAACATGGGCTCGGCGACCCGGGTCTCGATCACGCAGAAGATCGCCAGGATCGCGAGGCCGCCGATGATCAGGCCGAGCACCAGCGGGCTGGTCCAGCCCATCGTGTGGCCGCCGTAGGGCTGGATGCCGTAGGTGATGCCGACTAGAACCGCGACCAGGCCGGCGCCGAAGGTCACGTTGCCCGGCCAGTCAAGCTTGGCCGGACGGCGGATGCCGCGCTCCTGGAGCTTCAGGTAAGACCAGATCGTGCCGAGCACCCCGAACGGCACCGAGACCAGGAAGACGTAGCGCCAGCCGAGCGGGCCGAGCACGCCACCGAGCACGAGCCCGATGAACGAGCCCGCGATGGCGGCCACCTGGTTCAGCCCGAGCGCGAGGCCGCGCTCGTTGGCCGGGAAGGCGTCGGTGAGGATCGCGCTGGAGTTGGCCATCAGCATGGCCCCGCCGACCCCTTGCAGGATGCGCATGCAGATCAGCCACCAGGCTGCCGCGGTGCCGTGCAGCCAGGTCAGCGACAGCATGATGGAGAACAGGGCGAACAGCGCGAAGCCCAGATTGAACATCCGGACCCGGCCGAACATGTCGCCAAGCCGCCCGAAGCTGACCACCAGGACCGCGGTCACCACCAGGTAGCCCATGATCAGCCAGAGCAGCAGGCTGGTGTTGCCCGGCTGCAGCGGATTGACGCCGATGCCACGGAAGATGTCGGGCAGCGCGATCAGCATGATGGAGGCGTTGATCGTCGCCATCAGCATGCCGATCGTCGTGTTCGACAGCGCGATCCACTTGTAGTGGGCGGAACCGAGCGGCATGAACATCCTCCCTGGAGGCCTGCTGTCAGCGCAGATCGAGCCGTGACTGGGCAGCGGAATGCTAGTTGCTTAATGCGAACTAACTAAGCCTACAGCGTATTCCCGATCAGGCCGAGCTGCCTGGTGCGGACGAGGGGGTCGTCCCGCAGACGCTCGCGGATGCGGCGTGGAGGAGTATTTCGACTGCTCCTTTGGCTCCCAGGATGGGTGATGGCTGCTGGCCCAGGATCCGCCAGCCGTGGTCTTCCAGCGCGCGGACTGCGGTCTTCGTGGCGGTTGCGATCTGCTGTGGCTGGTCGGCGAGGGTAGCGGCGTGGAGTTCGAATGTTGGCTTGACCAGTGCGATGAGCTGTGCTGCTGGGGCTAGCATCTGCCGGTCGATCTGGCCGATGGCGTCGGCGATGGCCAGGTAGGACAGGTCCATGGTGATCAGGTTGGCCGGCTCGGTGATGAGGTGCGGACAGAGCTGGGCCAGGTTGGTGCGTTCGAGGTTGGTCACCCGGGGGTCGGCGCGCAGCCAGCCGCGGAGCTGGCCGGCGCCGGCGTCGACGGCGTAGACGCGGGCCGCGCCGGCATCGAGCAGCGCCTGGGTGAAGCCGCCGGCTGCGGCGCCCAGGTCGAGCGCGATGGCGCCGGCCGCTTCGATCCCGAAGGCGGCCAGGGCGTGGGCCAGCTTGATCGTCCCGCGCAGCAGGCGGGTGTGGCGTATTTGGATGGCGGCGTCGGCTCGTACGCGGGTTCGCGGGCTTTGCGCGGGCACGCCGTTGACCAGGACCGTGCCTTCCTCGATCAGCCGGGCGGGATCGTCGAGGCCGGGGAAGCGGCGCTGGAGCAGGGTGAGCAGGGCGACGAGGGAGGCGCGCCTGGCGGCGGGCATGGCAGGGTTCTCCTTGGGCTCGGGCTGGCAGAACAGGGACCGAGCGGTCAAGGAGGACCACGGGCGGGGCCATGCGGGTTCCCGCCGTGCCCGCGCACGCCAAAATGGCCGCTGCCGATGGCAGCGGCCAGGTAGCCGGCGGGGATCTAGTGCTAACGCAATCGCATTTTCGTCATGCTACCGGTCGGCTGCGCCGGCCTGTACTCAACGGCACCGACGCCTAGCGCACCGGCTGGCACGTGCCGTTTGCGTCCGGAAATGCAGCGACACACCGAAGGGCTTGCTTCATTTCCCGGGTCAATTCCCGCACCATGATCCCGATGACTTACAAAGCCGCACGTGTCAGGACGTGCGGCAATCGGGGCGCTGAGGTCGCGATGCGGCGCTCATCGCGCTGGGGGTGTCTATGACCGAGGATGCGTCGGAAGACGACAGATACTCGGTTACGTTCGTAAACCGCAGGCGGGTTCTGCTGGCAGTCGGCGGCATCGTGCTGACCAGCTTTCCCGCGGCCCGGCTCGATCCGGCTCATTCGGCTGAGGTGCCCGCCCGCCATCACGTTCCGGCGAAGCGCCGGCACGAGGCTCATCACGTCGCCCCCGCTTATGAAGTGCCTTCCTATCCGTTGAACCAGCCGCTTTACTACATCAACGACGCGTCCAAGGCGATCGCGCTGACAATCGATGACGGCCCCGATCCCGTCTACACGCCGCAGGTCCTGAGCGTGCTGCACAAATACAACGTGACCGCCACGTTCTCCATGATCGGCGAGCACGTGGCGGCCTATCCGCAGCTGGCCCGGACGGTCCACGAAGCGGGGCACAAGATCTGCAACCACACGTGGACGCATTCCGACCTCGTCGGCATGCGGGTGCCCCGGGTGCGCGACGAGCTGACCCGGGCGGGCGACGCGATCCACGCTGCGACCGGCGTGCACCCCGCGCTGTTCCGAGCGCCCTACGGCGCGTGGTCTCGCGCCGTGATCAGGCAGTGCGAGCGGATGAAGATGGTCCCGCTGGACTGGTCGGTCGATCCGCGCGACTGGTCGCAGCCGGGAGTGCGCAAAATCGTCAGAAACATCATGAGGAACACCCAGCCCGGATCGATCATCCTGGAGCACGATGGCGGCGGAAACCGGTCCGAGACGGTCAAGGCGCTGCGCATCGTCCTGCCCCGGCTGCTGGACGAGGGCTACCACTTCGAGACGCCGTGACGCGGTGTTTCCGGCGCGGCTGACCCCGTAACCACCGGTTCTCCACGGGCGGCCGTTAGGTTCTGTATATGGCGGCCCAAGGCGTAGAACTCCAGGTCGGGGACCGGACGGTGCGCATCTCCAGCCCGGACCGGGTCTATTTCCCCGCCCGCGGCGAGACCAAGCTCGATCTCGCGCACTACTACCTGTCGGTCGGCGACGGCATCGTGCGCGCGCTGCGGGAGCGGCCGTGCATGATGCACCGTTTCCCGGCCGGGGTGGCGGGCGAGAAGGTGCACCAGAAGCGGGTTCCGAGCGGGGCTCCGCCGTGGCTGGAGACCGTGCGGGTGGAGTTCCCGCGTTACGGCCGGCACGCCGACGAGCTGTGTGTCACCGAACTGGCCAGCGTGCTGTGGGCCGTCCAGATGTCGACCGTCGAGTTCCACCCGTGGAACTCCCGCCGGGCGGACACCGAGCGTCCGGACGAGTGGCGCATCGACCTGGATCCGATGCCAGACTGCGGGTTCGACACGGTGCGCCGGGTAGCCCACGTCGCCCACGAGATACTCGGGGAGCTGGGTGCGACCGGGTGGCCGAAGACGTCCGGCGGCAACGGCCTGCACGTCTACGTCCGCATCGAGCCGCGGTGGGGGTTCGCCGAGGTCCGCAGGGCCGCATACGCCTTTGCCAGAGAGGTCGAGCGCCGCGTCCCTGGCGACGTGACGACCACGTGGTGGCGAAAGGACCGCGATCCCACCATGCTGTTCGTCGACTACAACCAGAACGCCAGGGACCACACGATGGCCAGCGCATACTCGGTGCGCGGCGTGCCGGAAGCGACCGTCTCCACGCCGATCACCTGGGACGAGGTCGACGACGTCGACCCGAGGGATTGCACGATCGCCACCGTGCCAGGCCGGTTCGCCCAGCTCGGCGACCTGCACCAGGGCATCGACCATTCCGTTTACTCGCTGGACACGCTGCTCGAATGGGCGGATCGCGACGGCCTCGACTGAGCGGCAGACGTTTGCAAACGCCCGCCTCTACGATGGCCCCGTCGGCCACGTCGCGAGGGAAGGTATGGGCGCCCACAGTTCTAAGCACCTCGGGGGAGTTCGGATCATCGTCACCGGGGGCGGGACCGGAGGGCACACCTATCCGGCGCTGACCACTATCCGTGAGCTCCGCACCCGGTTCGCCGGGACCGGCGTCCACGCGGAGTTCCTGTGGGTCGGCGTGGCCAGCGGCCTCGAGGCCAAGATCTGCCATCAGGAGCACATACCGTTCAAGGCGATCACGACCGGCAAGCTGCGCCGTTCACCGAGTCCACGGGAGCTGGCCAAGAACCTCGCCGACGCGTTCCGGATCCCGATGGGCGTGCTGCAGGCGTTCGGCATCGTGCTGCGGGCCAGGCCCGACGTGGTGCTGTCGACGGGCGGGTATGTCTGCGTGCCGATCGGCGTCGCCGCGTGGGTGCTGCGCCGTCCGCTGGTCATGCACGAGCAGACCAGCACGGTCGGCCTCGCCAACCGGATCCTGGCCCGGCTGGCGACGCGGGTGCTGCTCAGCCACGAGGCCTCGGTCGAGCACCTGCCCGCGCGGGCGCGGCGCCGGGCGGTGGTCACCGGCAACCCCATCCGCCCGGAGGTGCTGGCCGGCGACCCGGACAGGGGACGGGCCTCGTACGGGACCGGTGCGCAGCCGCCGCTCGTCCTGGTGACCGGCGGCGCCACCGGCGCCCTGCAGGTCAACGACCTGGTCGCGGGGATCCTGCCGGACGTGCTGCCGTACTGCTACATGCTGCACCAGTCCGGCGAGTACGGCTTCGCCCGGGCGCGTGAGGCCGCGGCCGGACTTCCCGCGGCGCTGGCCGGCCGCTACCGGGTGGTGGACTACATCCACGATGAGCTTCCCGACGTGCTGACCGCCGCCGACGTGGTCGTCTGCCGCAGCGGGGCCAGTACCACGGCCGAGCTGACCGGGCTGGGCAAGGCCGCCATTCTCATCCCGCTGGTGCCCACCGGCGGTGACGAGCAGCGCCGCACCGCCCGGTACCTGGACGAGGTCGGTGCCGCCCGGATGCTCACCGGCGTCGACGCTACCCCCGACCGCCTGCGTTACGAACTGATCGAGCTGCTCAAGAACCCCGGTGAGCGCAGCACCATGGAGGCCAGGGCCCGCGAGCACGGCCGTCCGGACGCCGCCAGCCGGGTTGCCCAGGAGATCATCGGCGCACTTGGCAAGCGAGCGGCTCCGCAGCGCTCTTAGCTGTGCGTCCCGCAGCGCTAAGCACCCGATCGGCCGCTGATTCGGTATCTGCCATGATTGCCACCATGACGGCGCCGGAGCCCGTGATCGGGAGAATCCTGCTCAGCCAGGATCAGATTCGGGACCGGCTGTCTGAATTGGCCGCCGACATCGACGCGCATTACACAGGCCGTGATCTGGTGCTGCTCGGCGTGCTCAAGGGCGCGATGATGGTCGTCGCCGACCTGGCCAGGATGCTGAACCACGAAGGGGTGGAAATCGACTGGATCACCGTGTCCAGCTACGGCGACAGCACTACGTCATCTGGCGTCATCCGGATGCTGAAGGAACCCGACCTGGACCTCGACGGGCGCAACGTGCTGGTCATCGATGACATCACGGACTCTGGCCTGACCCTGTCCTGGCTGGTGGCTAACCTGCGTTCCCGCTCGGTGGGTTCGGTGGAAGTCCTCACTCTGCTCCGAAAGCCTGACCTGGTGAAGGTCGAGGTGCCGATCCGGTACGTGGGCTTCGACATAGCGCCCGACTTCGTAGCCGGCTATGGCATGGACTATGCCCAGCGGTACCGCAACCTGCCTTACATCGCCGTCTTGGAGTACTGACCGCAGTTCAGAAGCCGACGGTCCGCCGACGCCTATCACGCCGACTGGTGTGAAGGGGTCGAGCCGATCCCGGGCATCCGCGAGATGCTGCAGCGGCTTGGTCTCGCGGCGGCCGTCGTCACGAACACCTGGATTGCGTCATGGTGTGCGCAGCCCTGCTGCATGACGTGCCGGATTACACCGACTGTGAGCCTGAGCTGCTACGGGCTGAGTTCGGCGACCAAGTCGCTGATCTGGTTGAACGGCTCTCGGCGCTTCGTGACCGCGCAGCCGTCTCGGATGACGACCGCGCCATCACCCTCAAGCTCCTTGACCGCCTGCACAACATGCGGACGATCGAGTACGTCGATACCGGCAAGCAGTTAACCAGGTCACGGGAAACGCTGGAACTGCTTGTGCCGCATGCCCGGCGGCTTGGTCTGCCGATCGTCGCTGACGAACTGCAAGAACTGGCGAGGCAGGGATTGAAATCCTCGCCGCGGAAGGCGGCGGTGGGCTGACGGCAACGCTGTGTGCCCTTCAGCTCGGCTCTCTTCTGCTGCCAGCGGCGGCCCGGGTCCGGTATCTGGAGGAATGGGCCGCCGAGTTGCGGGCACCGGCTGACCACCACAGCCGCCGCCGGTTCGCCTGGCAGCTAGTGCTGGGGATGCCCCGGCTGAGCATCATGCTGCACAGGCCGCAATGGGACGCCCGCTGCGCCGGGATATGCACCGCACAGCGGCGAGCCGCCTGGCCCGATCGGGATATACGACACTTCACTGGCTCCTTCGATCGGAGACGCGGCCGTGGGCGTTACTGGCACCGCTGACAGCGTGGATCGTGATCCAGACGGCCCAGGGAAATGCAGGCAGCGCCCGCGAGCATGGCTGGGGCGCGCGCTGACCATGCTCGCTGGCAAAGCCGCCTGGGTCCACGAGCTCTCCGCTGGCGCAGCCCTCGCCGCCCGACTTCCAGGCGATCGGAGTTCGGCAGGCGGCCCCGGCGTCAGGGTCGTTCCGCGGGCCCATCGGGCCGGCGGCCGAGTCCGGCGTCGCGGGCGGCGACGATGGCCTGGCCGCGCTCGGCCAGCTGCAGCTTGGCGAGGATGTTGGACACGTTGTTGGCCACCGTCTTGGCCGACAGGAACATCTGCTGCGCTATCTGGGCGTTCGTCAGGCCCGCCGCGACCCCGTCGAGGATCTCCCGCTCGCGTGCGGTGAGTTGCGGGAACGGTGCCGTCAGCGGCCGCGGATCGGGGGTGAACCAGGTGCGCAGCCGCTGCGCGAGGGCTGCGCCGAACACGGCCTGGCCGGCGCCGGCGGCGCGGACCGCGGTCACGATATCGGCGCCATCGGCGCCCTTGAGCAGGTAGCCGACAGCTCCGGCTGAGACCGCGGAGAACACCATGTCGTCGTCCTCGAACATGGTCAGCACGAGCACCGCGGTGTCCGGCCGCGCAGCCACGATCTCCCGGGTCGCATCGATGCCGTGCAGCCCCGGCAGCTGCAGGTCCATGATGACGACGTCCGGACCCAGCTCGGCGGCCAGTTCGACCGCCGCCCGGCCGTCGCTCGCCTCGCCCGCAACGGTGATGCCGTCCGCCGCGCTGAGCACCGCCTGCAGCCCCTGGCGTACTAGCGGGTGATCGTCGACGAGCAGGACCGTGGTCGGCCCGTCGCCGGTCACGACACTGCCCTGGCGGGCAGCGGGAAGCAGGCGCGCACCCTGCCCCCGCCCGCGGTCGGGCCAACGGTCAGGGTCGCGCCGACCTCGGCCGACCGCTCCCGCATCGCCAGCAGACCTATCCCGGCTGTCCAGGGGCCGGCGCCCGGGCCGTTGTCACAGATCTCGACGATCAGCTGCGCGCCGCTGTCAGTGCCCAGCCGTACTTGGCATGTCTGGGCGCCGGAGTGACGGATCACGTTGTTGATCGCCTCGACCGCGATGCGGAGTGTGGCCACCTCGACCGCGGCTGGGAGGTCGGGCGGGGGATCAGCCTCGAAGGTGATCTGCATCGTCGTGCCCTCGGTCAGGCGCTGGATGTGCGCGGCGATCGCGCCGGCCAGGCCGAGATCATCCAGAGACGACGGCCGCAGGCCGTAGACGATTCCGCGCAGATCCGCGATGGCCTGCGCGGTGGCCTCCTTGGCCCGGCCGAGGAGCGGACCGAGATCGCCTTCGGCGCCGGCGCCGTCGGCGTGACTTGCGCGGGCCCGCGCCGCGTCGATGTTCAGCCCGATGCCGGTCAGGAGCGGACCGAGCCCATCGTGCAGGTCGCGGCGCAGCCGCCGGCGTTCTTCCTCCCGCGCGCTGACCAGCCGCTGCCGCGAGTCGAACAGGTCAGCGGTGAGGGCCTCCGCATGCACCGCCGCACCCGATTGCCGGGCGATGTCGGCGAGCACTGCGCGGTCGCGAGGGTCGAACGCTTCTTCCCCGCGCCGTGGCCACGCCACTAGCATGCCGACCGCCACCCCCTGATAGCTGAGCGGCCATCGCCCGGCCCGTGTCTCCCCGGCCGCGCCCGGCTGGCCGATGGCCGCCAGCACCGAGCCGTCGCCCGCCCGCTCGATGGCCACGTATGGCAGCCGCAGCGACTCAGCGACCGCGCCGACCACGGCTGGCAGCATCTCACCGGGCGCTGCGACTTCCGCCAGCCGCTGGCCCAGGTCGCTGAGTGCACGGTACGGGTCGTTCCGCTGTCCGTAAAAGAAATGGTCGACTAGGCGCTGGCTGTAGCCTCGCGCCGGCGCGAACGTCACGGCGGCGACGGCCGCGGCCACGATGAACCCGATGCGCTCACTGGCCAGCGCCGTGCCGACCGCCGCGATCGCCGCGAACCCGCCAGCCACCGCGATCGTCACCAGCGCGTAGGCGGCCGACCGGCGGATCACGGTGTCGATGGCCCACAGCCGGTAGCGGACCACCGGGATGGCCAGCGTCGTCACGAAGAACACGCCGTCGAGCACGTCGACCAGCGTCGGCAGCACCTGGTTGACGGCGAGTGGGAAGAGGATCAGCGACAGCACGACGCCGTAGGCGCGCCAGCGCAGCTGGTACCGCTCGATGCCGAATGCCTTCCAGGCTCGCCACAGCACGCCTAGACCGGCGATCAGGCCCAGCAAGACCACGGCCGGCACGACCACGTACAGATCGGCGGCGTACCGGCCGAGTGCCGTCCCGCCGGTGATCGGATTCCCGACCTGCTCCACCGTCGAGTCCGCCCGGACCACGCTGAGCTTGTAGTCACCGAGCACGCCCGCGGCAACCGCGAGCACGATGCCGGCGATCAGCGCGATCTCCAGCACCCGGCCGCCGCGCGAGCTCAGCCGCCCGGACGGGAACCGCACGTTGACCAGGCCCTGCACTGCGAGCGGCATGATGCCCGTCGCCGCCATCGCGTAACCGAGGAGTGCCAGCCGCCCGCTCGCCCCGTGGCTGACCGCCAGATACACCAGCGCGGCGGTCGCCGAGCCGACCGCGGCGAGCAGCGCCGCGCCGGACAGCAGCCAGCCGAACGGCAGATCGGGCCGCCGCACGATCAGGAACGCGCCGGTGACCGCGTACGGCACCGCGTAGCTAACCGAAGTCAGCAGGCCGTCACGGTAGTCGGCCGGCGCGGCCGCGGCCTGCAGCAGCCCTACCACCGTGATGACCACGCCCGCCATCGTGATCAGCAGCGCCGTCGCCGCGGCCCATGCCGGATAGCGCCCGGAGGACCAGGCGCTGAGCTGAGTGCGGATCGACGTAGCTATGCGACAACCATGCGCAACATAGGCGTCCCCGCGCAACGGCCGGCGTTCCCGCCGGTCCGGGAAACCCTCCCGCGTGCCCGGGAAGCCGGAGTGACTCCTCTCCCTGTGCACGGGAACGCAGCCGGGTGAACGATTCCTGCATCACTGCTCTCGGCACTGGCCCGGACGCCTGAAACAGGAGGTTCTCCCATGAAAGTTGTCCGCTGGATAGCAGCGACAGCCCTCGCGACCATCTCGCTGATGGACATCGGCGCCGCGCTCGGCGGCGTCGGTAATTCCGCCGCGCTCCGCGTGCTCGCACCGCTGCTCGGACTTCTCGGCCTCGCCGCCGTCTACGGCCTGCTGCGCGGCCGTCCCTGGGGCGCGCCCGCGGCCCTCGCCGCCGCGGCCGTGAACGTCGTCTCCGCGCTGATCGCAATGGCCCTGAGCAGCACCGGGGCGCTGATCGGGCTGGCAGTCAGCCTGATCACGCTTGTGCTGACCGCAGTCGCTGCGCGCGCCAGTCAGCCGCACATCTCGGCCAGCTGACCCGAACTCCAGAACCCATTCACAGGTCCAGCCAGACGGAGGTCACCATGAAACTTCGCGCATCCATCGCATTCGCGGTCATCGGCACGGCAGCCGTCCTCGGCGGCACCGGGGCGTTCCAGCTTCCCGCTGCCGCCGGCGTCCGCACCGTAACGCACACTCGGACGTTCACCGCCGTGCAGCAGGCCACACCCAGATTCGCCAAGACGAGCGAAGGCGCAGAGGACAAGGATCTCAACACGGCCTGGCCAGCGCTCCCACCCGACAGCGGCCTGGCCGGCTGCACAGCACTCGCGGGCACGCACCAGGTTGCCGCAGCCGGCTACCCGGCGATCGGTGCCCAATTCGACGCCTCGCGCTGGCCGGACCTGCGCTTCAGCGGCCTGGCCTACATCGAGATCGCCACCAAGCTCCTCACCACGCACGCCTACGGAGGCGAAACCGCCTGGTTCTACGAGCAGCTGTCCGCCGCCTGCGCAGAGCACGGGCGCCCGATGCCTTTCTGATCCTGGACAGCCGACCAACCCGGATCGCAAACGCCAGACGGTTCGCCGCCCGGCGGACCAGGCTTCAAGAAAACGGAGGTCATCATGAGACTTCACACATCCATCGCATCCATCGGCACGGCAGCCGTTCTCGCCACGACCGGCGCGTTCCTGCTACCTGCCGCCGCCAGCGCCCACCCCGTGACGCACACCCTGAAGTTCACCTCCGTGCAGCAGGCGACGGCGAACTTCTCCAAGACGACCGGAGGCGCGGAAGACAAAGACGTCAACAAGGCGGGCAAGGTCATCGGCTACGACGTTCTCAGGTTCTCCTTCAACCCGAAGACGCAAACGGCCTCGATCGGCGTCGCGGTCGACACCAAGGGCGGCATGCTGTACGGCGTGCTGCGCGAGTCCCGTGGCTCAGTGAGCCGGGGCAAAGTGACCGGCGGGACCAGCACCTTCCACGGGGTCACAGGCACGATCACCGCCAAGTCCCTCAACAAGAACGGCAACAAGACCGCCGTCACCATCACCTACCACACGTAACCACCGGACCCGAGCAAAGAGCGGAAGCCGGACAGCGGCGGCGCCGGGTCACTCGCATGGCTGGCGTGATCAGCCCTCGCCGCGCTCGGGCTAAACCGCGCTCGGCGCCCACGCTGGCCGAGGCGGTCAGCAGCCCGCCTCGGCCAGCTGAGCGGACCTCCAGGACCCCTTTTCCAGTCTGCGCAGCGAAGGCCTGCCCGCCTGCCAGCGCAAAGGCCGCGGCCAAACAGCAGCGTCGGCGACTACGGAGACTACGATGACATTCCTTGACTGCCCTGCCTACTTAGGCCATGACGGCCGGGCGCGCTGCGGCCTCCCGGCCGAGATCACCAACCGCTACACTCTTCCCTCCACAGACGAACCTGTCGAGTGCGCCACGATCAGGTGCCCGTCCCGACACTGGTTCAACGGGCCGCTCGATTCGCTCGCGCTGCCTGATCGTTCCGCAGGCAACCCGCAGCAGTCGGACCAGGCGCACCAAGCGGATGCAGCGAATCTCAGCTAAGGGGGATCCCATGCAGTCTCACGAACTCCCGCCCCCGGTGCGGATGATCGAGCTTCTCGGTGGGTTCCGGATCTCGCAGGCGCTGTATGCCGCTGCGGTCCTCGGGGTCGCTGACCAGATGGTGGCCGCCCCCGCGGCGGTCGAGGTCCTGGCCGAGCAGGCCGGCGCGCACGCGCCGTCCTTGTACCGCCTGCTGCGCACGCTCGCAGGCGTAGGGGTTTTCACCGAGCCTGAGCCCGGCGTCTTCGCCCTGACCCCACTCGGGCAAACGCTGACCAGCAGCCACCCCGGCTCTCTGCGCGACCTGGCGATCATGTGGATGGAAACGCATTACGCGCCGTTCGCCGACCTCATCCACACCGTCCGCACCGGCCAGCCCGCCGCCGAGCACCTGTACGGCGAGCCGTTCTTCACCTGGCTGTCGCACCACCCCGAGCACGCCGCCAGGTTCACCGGCGCGATGGCGAACCTGACCGGCGGGTTCAAGACAGCCGCGATCGCGTCCCTGCCACTCGACGGCATCGAGACGATCGTCGATGTCGGCGGCGCCGACGGCACGGTGCTCGCGACCATCCTGGCGGCACACCCGCAGCTGCGCGGCGTGCTTTACGACCTTCCTCACGTGATCACCAGCGCCCCCCAGATCCTCGCCAGCCGCGGCGTCGAAGATCGGGCCGACTGCGCGGGCGGCGACTTCCTCGACTTCGTGCCACCCGGCGGCGACGCTTACCTCGCGTCCCTTGTGCTGCACGACTGGCCCGACCAGGAAGCCGGGCGCATCCTGGCAAACATCGCCAGCGCCGGCGGGAGCGGCGCACGACTGCTGGTGCTCGACTTCGTGATGCCACCGGGAGATACCCCGCACCTCGCCAAGATCTCCGACCTGAACATGCTCGCCATGATGGGCGGCAAGGAACGCACCGAATCCGAATGGCGTGAACTCCTCACAACCGCGGGATTCGCCAGCATCGAGGTACGCCCGACCGGCACACCATTTGCAATCATCCAGGCAACAGCGCAATGACCGCCACACACAGATCAGGCCATTCTGAGCCGCCCGGACCCGGCGACCCCCGCATCAAACGACAACACGTATTCGGCGTTAGGTGTTCTAGCGGCGAGGTTCCGCCTGCCTGCAAACGCTCATCAGAGGTTCCTCGACGACTGATACTTGTTGTGTCCCGCGAGGCGCAGCGAGGCCATTAGCGCTGCCAGGTCGTCGGGCTTGACCAGCACATCTCT
>Ga0209693_10000404_pt1 | contig 17424 bp, 17 predicted proteins | sample HubBroMetageWRM3_FD_188345 | JGI IMG/M metagenome (GOLD analysis project Ga0209693, IMG submission 188345) | Warmed soil microbial communities from the Hubbard Brook experimental Forest, New Hampshire - Hubbard Brook CCASE Soil Metagenome WRM 3... | ecosystem: Environmental > Terrestrial > Soil... | reverse complement strand
GGATTCGCTGAGGAGCTGCGTTTGCGGATTCAGTAATGCTGCGACAAAGATGACGGTCTGAAAAGACCGCCGCCACAACGTAAAATTCGAAAAGTACATCCCTCGCCGGGCGCCCTTCGCCACGATTCTCAGGGCAAGCGGGATGGCACCTGCTTCACTTTTTCCGCTAAAATGTCAGGTCTTGATTGCGCCCCAGCGAGGAAGCTTGCGCTTGCCGAGAAGAACCTCCGCCGCCCAGGTTCCCAGATAGGAGGAGAGCGCGACTCCGTGTCCGGCGTAGGCGCCTGCAACGATAGCGTTCCGGCCATGTTCGACATTTCGGGGATGCCAGTCGAAGACGGGCTTCCAGGAATCGCGAAACAGGATCGGGCCGCCCCAACGATGCGTGAATTCTGTCTTTTCGAGCGCAGGATGCAAACGCCGGACGCGCTCTTCGAGGCGGGCGAAAATCTGGGCAGGCTCCGGGGTGGCGATGTCCACGCGTTCGAGGTCGTCTTCATCGGGTGATTGCACCAGGCCTGCGCCCCACACGACAGAACGGTCGCGCCGCACGCGTCCCCATAGATAAGGAAAGTCCACGGTGTAGAACGGCTTCCTTTCCCCGAGGCCGATTGCAGCGAGCACCTTTTCACTAACGGGCTTAGCCAGTACCGCAAGCGTCAGCCGCGGATGCATTTCGTCGCGCAGGCCCGACACGTCAAGAGACAGAGCATTGGTCGCGAAAATGATTTTTGCGGCGGTGAGCTTGCGAATGTTACCGCGACCGTCCCCTACGTGGATTTCGGGCGTCGCGCTCCACTCCACGCTCGCGACGCGATGATTTTCGTAAACGCGAACTCCTTGCCGGTGCGCGGCGCGCGCGAGGCCGCTGACCAGCTTTCCGGGATCGAGAGTGCCGCCGGGAACCTCATTCACCACTCGCAGCGTGCCGGAGTCGTTCCATTGAACGAGGGACGTGCGCAGGCCCTCGGTGTTTCCACTGCGCGCAATTTCCCACGCGCCACCAAGATGCAAGTCGCAGTTCACGCGCAACTTTTTCAGAATTTTTTCGAGCCCGGCCAGAACGTCGCCCAAACCGCGCTGATGCCCCGCCGCCGTTTCCGAGAGGGCCATTCCACCCGTTCGCCCGCTCGCGCCCGCGCCGATGTGAAAAGCTTCTAAAACGGCCACGGATTTTTCGGGCGCGAGCAGCCGCAACCATGCCGCGGCAGCGAGGCCGGTGAAGCCCGCGCCGATAACGGCGAAGTCCACTCGATCGGGAAGCGCGCGTTTAGGAGGACGAAAGTCGATTTTCCAGGGAGGAGAACCCCAGGAGTTCAGTTGAAAGTTCATAGTCAAAAGTTGAAAGCATCTATAAAGAGGAGTTGAAAGTTGACAGTCAATCGTTCAAAGGAAGAAATTGACCGGCGCTAGGCGGCGGGCCCGGAGGGTTCACTTTCAGCTGTTGACTGTTAACCGTCAACTTTCGACTCTGAACCGACAGCCAACCACGCCGGCGCCTAGAGAATACTTTCCGTCCAGTTCTCCAGCGTGTGCTTGAGCTTGGCCATGAACTGGTGCGCGACGGCCCCGTCCACCACGCGATGGTCGTAGGAGAGCGTCAGGTAGACCATGGAGCGGATGGCAATCGCGTCGTCGATCACCACCGGCCGCTTTTCAATCGCGCCGAGGCCGAGAATGGCAACGTTGGGCTGATTGATCACCGGAAGGCCAAACAGGCCGCCGAAAACGCCGGGGTTGGTGATGGCGAAGGTGCCTTCGGCGACTTCTTCGGGTTTGAGTTTCTTGGCGCGCGCACGCTCGGCCAGATCGTTCATCGTCCGGGCAATGCCCAGGAAATTCTTTTCTTCGGCATTCTTGATCACCGGAACAATCAAGCCCCAGTCCAGCGCCACGGCGATGCCGATGTTGCACTCCTTGTGCAACACGATGTTGGTGCCGTCCACCGAAGAGTTCACTGTGGGAAACGCGCGCAGGGCTTCCACGGCGGCACGCACGAAGAAAGGCATGAAGGTGAGCTTCGTGCCGGTGCTTTCCTCGAATTTATTCTTCATTTTGGCGCGCAGGGTGGCGATCGCGGTCATGTCCGCCTCGTCGACAGAATAGACGTGCGGCGAAACGCGCTTCGAGAGCACCATGTGCTCTGCGATGCGCTGGCGCATCACGGACATCGGTTGAACTTCGTAGTGGCCGAAGTACATCTTTTCGCGCGGCACTGCATTTTCGAGAACGGCGGACGCGGATGCGCCGCCCACTGCCGGAGGAGGGGCGGACGGCCGAGCCGGAGCCGCACTCGGCACGGCGCTCACTGCGGGTACCTGCGCTGAAGTTCGCACGGCGCCCGCGCCGCCTTCGACCGCGTTCAGGATGTCATGCTTGCTGACGCGTCCGCCGGCGCCCGTGCCGGGGACCTGCGAGACGTCAATGTTGTGCTCGCGCGCGATTTTACGCACGAGTGGCGAGCTGCGTACTTTTTCCCCGTTGGCGGCAGCCGGGGGTTGGACCGCCGGCGAAGCAGATTTAGCCTCGGGTGCGGACGGCGCTTGCGCTTTCACCGGAGCAGGCGCGGGCTTCGCAGCTTCAGGTTTGGCGGGCGCGGAGGCGGCCGGAGCAGCAGAACCTGCGGCGGCGCCATCGGCGTCAATCACCGCGACCACGGTCTGAATCGGAACCGTTTGCCCTTCGTTGACCTTGATTTCTTTCAGCACACCCGCCGAAGGCGAGGGAATCTCAGCGTCCACTTTGTCCGTGGAAATTTCAAACAGCGGCTCATCGCGCTCGATTTTGTCTCCGGCTTTCTTGAGCCACTTGGTGATGGTGCCTTCAAAAATGCTTTCGCCCATTTGGGGCATGATGACGTCAACAGCCATGTTCTTCTCCTGTGAAATCGCTGGCGCGGCCTTCAGGCGGCAGCCAGACATTCCTCGTGCCACACACCCGGGATGCCTTCCAGGGTGTAAATCTCGTCGCCGCCGTGAAAAAATTCGACGGCCTTCACCTTCGCGGTGCGCCCGGCAAATTCGAGCTGCTCGGGCTCGAGCTCATTGTGATATTGCCCGGCCTCGAGGAATTCCTCGAGGAACGCGCGGTCCGCGATGCGCACTTCGCTGCCGACTTCGAACTCCGCCTGGTTCACGCCTTTGGTCTTTCCCATCGTCCATCCTGCCTTCGTCCGCGTCAGTATTTTGCAAGCTTGCGCGCGGCCGCAATCACTTTTTCGGTGTTCGGTAAAAAATGTTCTTCAAGCGGGGGTGAGTAAGGCACGGGCGTGTCCAGCGCGGTGACGCGCTCGATGGGCCCGTCGAGATCCTCGAAAGCGCCTTCGCAAACGATGGCGGCAATTTCGCCGGCAATGCCGCCCGTGCGAGTATCTTCATGCACAATCAACAACTTATTGGTCTTTTTCACCGAAGCGAGAATCGTTTCCTCGTCCAGGGGCAGCAGGGTGCGCAGGTCGATTACTTCCGCGTCGATGCCTTCCTTCGCGAGCTGTTCGGCAGCTTCCATCGCGGTGTGCGCCATCGCGGCGTAGCTGATGATCGTCAAGTCTCGGCCCGCGCGACGCACTGCCGCTTTCCCGATGGGCACTGTGTAATCGCCGGGGGGCATTTCTTCCTTTAGTCGGCGGTACAGGAATTTGTGTTCGAAAAAGAGCACGGGATTATTGTCGCGAATGGCCGATTTCAAAAGGCCCTTGGCATCTGACGGAGTGGAAGGATAAATCACTTTCAGGCCAGGAGTATGCACGAAATACATTTCCGGATTGGCCGAATGAAACGGCCCGCCATGCACGCCGCCGCCCGAAGGTCCGCGGATGACCATGGGAACAGGAGCGTCCCACAGGTAGTGCGATTTGGCGACGAAGTTCGTTACCTGATTGAAGCAGCAGGCGATGAAGTCGATGAACTGCATTTCCGCGACGGGCCGCAGGCCTAGGAAACTCATTCCACAGGCCGCGCCGATGATGGCTGTTTCGCTGATGGGAGTTTCAATCACGCGTTCGCGGCCAAATTTAGCGAGGAGGCCCTCGGTGACTTTGAATGCGCCGCCGTAAACGCCGATATCTTCGCCGATGGCGACGACGGCCGCGTCGCGTGCCATTTCTTCGAACATGGCTTGGCGGATGGCTTCCACCATAGTGATTGGAGCAGTGGCCGAGGCCGCTTGCGTTGCCATGTTCAGCGCCTCCCCTGCTTATCCGGAGCGTTCTTCGCAAACGATTTGCCTTGCTGATTCTTGCCGAACGGCTTTCCGTTGGGATTTTTGACGAAGGATTTGCCGGGGGGATTCTTCCCAAACGATTTGTCGTGGCCGCCCTTATGGAAGGATTTGTCCGGGGCACCGCGGCGATAGGATTTGTTCTGCGGGTTCTCGGGACTTTGCAGGAACGCTTTATCTTTCGGACCGCGGCCAAACGGGACGCGTGGTGCGGCGGGTTCTTCGGCGGGCTCGCTGGTTGCTGCGGGCGACTTGCGCGCAGGGACGTTGGCTGCTGCGGCACTCGGAGCGGGTGTCTTCGCGATGACAGGCGTCGGGGTTTTCGAGCCATTGCCAGCCGGTGCGACGTCTCGCGCAGTGGGAATGTCGCCTAACGCTCCCAAATCTTCCATGCGCCACGTTGTATCGATGCTCGATTTGGGGGGGATCACTTCGGCCTTGGAGCGCTTCCAATCCGCCTCGATCTTGTGACAGCCATCGCAGTACACACCCTCTTCTGCGAGCGCGGCTGGCGGAAGTGGTGAGTCTTCGGCGAATTTCTGTTCGACGTCGAGTTCGTGCTCGATGCGCGCGTCAATTTCCGATTTCGTCTGCGCATCCCAGATTTTGTTTTCGGTGAGATATTTTTCGTAGAGCGCGATGGGATCGCGCGCCTTCCAGTAGTCGAACATCTGCTTGGGAACGTATTCTGCCGGGTCGTGCTGCGCGTGGCCGCGCATGCGCATGGTTTTTACTTCGATCAGGCGGGGACCGCGCCCGGCGCGACATTTCTCCACGGCTTCTTTCGCCGCGCCATACACCGCAACCACGTCGTTGCCATCCACTATCGCGCTGCTAATTCCGTAGGCGACCGCACGGTCGGCAAGATTTTTGATCGGCACCTGGCGCGAAACGGGCGTGGAATATGCCCACTGGTTATTTTCGACGATCAAAACGAACGGCGCGCGTTGCGCGGCCGCGAGGCCAAGGCCTTCGTGAAACGCGCCGGTCGAACTGCCGCCGTCGCCGATCCACGTAAGCGTCACGATATTCTGCCCGAGATAACGTCCCGCCATGGCCACGCCAGTCATCACCGGAATCAGGTCGCCGAGCATGGAAATCGGCGAAACAATGTGGCGGACTTTGAGGTCGCCGAAGTGGCTGGTGCCATCCTTGCCCTTGGTCGGCGAAGTGTACTTGGCCATGTGCTGCGTGAAAATATCGCGAGGCGGCACGCCTTTGACGAGCAGCGCGCCGATATTACGGATCATGGGGGCGATCCAGTCGCGCTTTTCGAGCGCGTAACAGGTTCCCACTGAAACAGCTTCCTGGCCGAGGCTGGAATACAATCCGCCGACAATTTTATTTTGGCGGAAGAGCCGGACCATGCGCTCTTCGAGCTGGCGATTGAGCTGCATGAAATAGTAGAGGTCCAGGTGCTGTTCCCGCGTCAGCGGTTGGCTCATGCCCTGCTCCCTTGCAAATCCACGGCTTCGGCTGCGGCCGTGCGCTCGGCACCATTCTGATCCAGCCGATAGGCTGCGGCGGAGTGAGCCGCCAGTTTTTCGTCGAGTGTCGCGCGCGATACCGCAGTCATGTCGTAGCCGAATACATCGCCAAAATGCGAAATCAACTTCGGCGTGACCTCTTCCCTGCTTACGGCGCGGTCCAGCACGCGCTCGAGTGACGTGGCGCGTTTCCCGGCGATCCCGCACGGGACGATCAAATCAAAGTATCGCAGATCGGTGGCCACATTGTACGCAAAGCCGTGAGAAGTCACCCAGCGGCTCAGGTGCACGCCGAGCGCCGCGAGTTTTTCCTCGCCAGAGGTGGTGTCCACCCAAATTCCGTGGCGATCTGCAACACGGCGGGCGGACACGCCGAAATCGGCTGATGCGCGAATCATCACTTCTTCGAGGTGGCTGACGTACCAGCGCACATCGCGGCGATGTTGAACGAGATCGAGAATCGCATAGCCCACAATTTGGCCTGGGCCGTGGTAGGTGATGTCACCACCGCGGTTCGTCTCGTGAAATGTGACGTTCATTTGCGAAAGCAATCGTTCGCTGGCGCGCAGATGCTCACGCCTTCCGTTGCGGCCCAAAGTGATCACGTGCGGATGTTCGCAAAGCAATAGCACATCGGGAATAGCGCCTGCTTTGCGCGCTTCCACTAGACGTGCCTGCAAGGCACATGCCGGGCCATAAGGCAGTAGCCCCAGATTCACGACCCAGCAAATTGGCTCTTTGTCGTTCAAGTGTTTCTCGCGCCAGGAACGCGTATTCTGCAAAATTAATAGTTGATGCTCAAGCCCCGTACGGAATTAAACGCATCGCCCATCGCTTCCCACACTGTGGGATGAGCGTGGATCGTTGCGGCCATATCGTCGAGGGTGGCTTCGAGGCCCAGCGCTGCCACCGGCTCGGCGATGATCTCCGTAGCCAGCGGGCCAATAGCGTGCACGCCGAGAATTTCGCCATATTTTTCCTCGGCGACCACTTTGATGAAGCCCTCATGCTGGCCGAGAATTGTAGCCTTGCTATTGCCGAGGAACGGGAATTTCCCGGTCTTCACGCTGAAACCGGCATCGCGCGCCTGTTTCTCGGTGAGGCCGATTGACCCGATCTGCGGCTCGCAATAAGTGGCGTTGGGGCAGCGCTTGCGATCGAACGGCTGCATTTCCTTGCCCGCCATGCGACCGACGGCGATGATGCCCTCCATCGAGGCGGCATGAGCGAGTTGCGGCTGGCCGGCAACGATATCGCCAATCGCATAGAGGTGGGGTTCATCGGTTTCCATATACGCGTTGGTGTGGATGTAGCCGCGCTCGACTTTTGCCTTGGTTTTTTCGAGGCCGATATTCTCCGTGAGCGGGCGGCGCCCGACGGCAATCAGAACTTTTTCCGCGCTAATGGTTTGTGATTTGCCCGTTTTGTCCTTGAACGTGACGGTCGCGCCATTGGCGTCTTTCTTCACCGCCTCGACTTTCGATTCTGTCTCGATGCGAATGCCCTTCTTTTTGAAGGCCTTCTCCAGCTCCGGCGAAATTTCCTCGTCTTCGAGAGGAACTACGCGCGGCAAGGCTTCCAGAATCGTCACCTCGGTTCCAAATGTGCGGAAGATCGAAGCAAATTCAACGCCGACGGCACCGGCGCCAACCACGATCATCGACTTTGGTATTTCGCTCAGCAGCAAAATCTCGCGATTGGTGAGCACTGTTTTGCCGTCAATTTCGACTCCCGGCAAGGAACGCGCTTCCGAGCCAGTTGCCAGCAGAACATTAGTGGTTTCAAGCTCTGTGGTCTTGCCGTCTTTTTCGACGCTCACGCGGCCCGGCCCGGCAAGTTTGCCCCAGCCGGTGATGGATTCCACCTTATTTTTCTTGAACAACAATCCGATTCCGCCCGCATGTTTCTTGACGATTTTGTCTTTGCGCGCCAGGATCGCCGGCCAATTTATCTTCACATCCTTGACTTCAAATCCGAATTCTTCCGCGCGCTTGAAATGATCGTAAATGTCGGCGTGGTGCAGAAATACTTTGGTTGGGATGCAGCCCACATGCAGGCAAGTGCCACCGAGAAATGGATCCTTTTCCACCACGGCGGTCTTCAATCCCCACTGCGCGGCGCGAATCGCGGCCACATAGCCGCCCGGTCCGCTGCCGATAACCACCACATCATATTTGGCCAAACCAGTCCTCCCCTACGACTTCTTCAGTGTCAAAAGATTCGATTCATGGAAGGGTGTCCAGGATTGTGGATACAGGATTGCGGCTCTTCCCGGCTCGCAAATAATAGATTTTAGCAGCGGTGGTGCCTCGCCGCAACCCTAGCTGTGGCGCTGCAGTTGCGCACCATCCGGGTGCAGGGGAATCAAATCACCTTCTAGACGAGACTTTGTCGGCGTGACTCCAACTCTCCCGGTTATCTGGTCCGGGTGAAATAAGCCTCTCAGCTGGTCTGGCGGTGCTTGGTTTTCGAACTGCTCCCCAATAACTACACAGACCGTCTATCCTGAAGGCGACCTCCGCGCGGAGCTGCCACGAAACTAATTCATCTCTATGCCCGTATAGTATTCAGAAGCCAGTCGCGGTAGGGACGGGGATGCTCCCCGCCCGCCGCCCTGCCGGTTTAGCCCGGCGCTATCAGGAGAGCCCACATGACTCCAGACTACGATGCCCCGAACCTGGCCGCGCACGCGGAAGATATCGCTCCGGCTGAGTCTTCTCCCTCTCCCATTGCCAATACCTTCAAGGGGCCAAATGGAATGCGTGCCGGTTGGCGGCTGCTTTTGTTCGTCGTGTTTTGGATCGCCACTATGCTTGCCATGCAGTTTGTGCTCCTCCATATCCCTAGCGCTGCCGCCTGGCTGAAGGCGCAGGACCCTCACGTGATGAGCCCACCGGCTGCGATCGCGGGCGAGGCAATGATGCTAACCGCTCTCGTTGTGGCGACTCTGCTGATGACGCTCATCGAAAAGCGGACGTACGCGGATTACCATTTTCCACTGAACCAGGCTTTCGGTAAGCGTTTCTGGCAAGGCATTCCGTACGGGTTCGCGATGCTTTCGCTCCTGATGGTGCTGATCGCTGCGTTTCGCGGATTTTCTTTAGGCAACATGGCGCTTTCCGGCGCGGATGCCTTGAAATTCGGCGCGGCGTACGGCGTGGTCTTCATTATGGTAGGGCTCTTCGAGGAATTTTCGTTTCGCGGCTACATGCAGTCAACTCTGACTTCCGGGATCGGCTTCTGGCCAGCCGCGATCGTTCTTTCGATTCTATTTGGGTCAATCCATCTGCAAAACCGCGGTGAAGCGTGGATAGGCGCGGCGATGGCGGGTTCGTTCGGCATACTCGCAGCGTTCAGTCTGCGGCGCACCGGGAATATCTGGTTTCCGATCGGGATGCATGCCGCGTGGGATTGGGGCGAGACGTATTTTTATTCCGTACCGGATAGCGGCTTCCTCGCGAAAGGACATTTGTTGAATTCCAGCTTTCACGGACCGACGTGGCTAACCGGTGGAACGGTCGGACCGGAAGGCAGCGTTTTTGCGTTTGCGGTACTGGTGATTGGGGGCGTGGGGATACATTTCTTGTTTCCCGCGAAACAGCCGACGATCTGAGCTGTTTCGATCGATCTCTAGCGGATCCTGGGCGCAGCGCGCAGCGCCCTTACAATTTCCTCAGTTCAAAATCTGCGTTGGTTCCGCGACGCCCAGTTCTCCTTCCCAGCGCGCGATCACGGCAGACGCGAGGCAATTTCCGATTACGTTGACTGCTGTGCGCGCCATATCCATCAGCGCATCAATTCCCAGGATTACGAAAATGGGCTCGGTTGGAAGATGAAACATCCCTACCGTAGCGAGTAACACCACCAGCACAGCGCGCGGCACGCCGGCGACGCCCTTGCTGGTGAGCATCAGCGTAAACACCATGAAGAGCTGCTCGCCGAAGGGCATGTGGATGCCCGCCGCCTGCGCGACGAAAACGGATGCTAACGCGAGATAGAGAGATGACCCGTCAAGATTGAAGCTGTATCCGGCGGGGACTACGAAGGCCACGATCCGTCGCGGCACTCCAAACGCTTCCATGGATTCCATCGCGCGCGGCAGGGCTGCTTCGGACGTGCTGGTGGCGAAGGCAATGGTGGCGGGTTCGGCTACGGCTTGCACGAAGCGGCCGAGCGGAAGCTTGGCCGCCCAAGCGATGGGTAACAGTACGAATAGCAAAAAAGCGGCCAGCGCAGCATAGCCTGTAAGCAAGAGCTTCCCAAGCGGCAGAAGCACGCCGATTCCCACGTGCGCGACGGTGTAAGCCATAGCGGCGCCGACGCCGACCGGCGCGTAATACATCACGATATTCGTGAACGAAAACATCGTTTCGGTCAGTGATTCGCAGAATTTCAACATCGGAGCACGTTTCGCCTCGGAGATGCGCGCGAGCGCAATCCCGAAAATGACGGCGAACACCGCGACTTGCAGGATTTGATTTTCGGCTACCGACTTCGCAAGATTTTCGGGAAACACGTGCAGTAGGAAATCGTCCCAGTGCATTGGCGCTGCATTCTGTGCGGTGACGACTTCTGGTGCGGCGGAGATCGCGAGGCCTTCGCCGGCGCGGCTGATGTTGATTGCGGCGAGGCCGATGAAAAGGGCTAGCGTCGTGACCACCTCAAAATAAACGAGGCTTTTGATTCCGATCCGGCCAACGCCGCGCAGATTGCCGTGGCCCGCGATGCCGGTTACGAGCGTGCCAAAAATCAACGGTGCGACGATCACTTTGACCAAACGCAGGAAAATGTCGCTGAAGACGCGCAAGTGTTCGGCAAAGTGCGGACGGTCCAAACCGATTTCTCCGCCGAGCAACATCGCGAAGAAAATCCAGTAGGTCAGTGAAGACTTGCGCCATCCTGCCGCTGCGATTAAGACAAGACCAGTCCAGCGGAGTGCCGCCAACCAGACATGCGGCGCGAGGAAAATCGCCAGCACGGAGCCCGCGAGAAAAAGTGGAACGCCGACGACCGTGAGTACGCGCAAGACGCGCGGCTGATGAGCAGAGTGAGAAGCGTCGGGATTGGCGTTGGTCATGATCGTGCGTTCTTCATGGTATTCCGGCGCCCCCGATATTGTTCAGCAATCGATCCATCTGCTATGGTGCCAACTATGCCAGCGATCAAACATTTGGAATGTTCGCGCTGTAATGCAATGGTGTCGGCGGAAACTCCGCAGACTTTGTGTCCCGAGTGCCAGGGCGCGCTTTACGTGCGGTATGACTTAAACTCGCTGCACGGTATCGGTGCCCGGCACGCCATCGTCCAGGGCGCCGCCAATCCGCCCTGGTCGGGTATGTGGCGGTATCGCTCGGTGCTTCCGACGGTCGAACCAGTCACGCTCGGCGAAGGCTGGACGCCGATGTTGCGCAGCCGCCGCTATCCCAGCGTGTTCCTGAAAGAGGAAGGTGCTAATCCCACCGGCTCGTTCAAAGCGCGCGGCTTGGCGTTGGCCGTGACGATGGCGCACCATTACGGTTTGCGCAAGCTCGCCGTGCCATCGGCTGGCAATGCTGCCGGCGCACTCGCTGCTTACGCCGCAGCAGCGGGCATCGAAGCTCATATTTTCATGCCGCGTGATGTGCCCTTTGCCAATTACGTCGAGGCGGTAGCCTACGGCGCGCAGGTGACGTTGGTCAACGGCCTTATTTCCGATTGCGGCCGCATGGTCGCGGAACGCAAACAGAGCGAAGGGTGGTTCGACGTCTCGACATTGAAGGAACCATTTCGCGTCGAAGGCAAGAAGACCATGGGCTATGAGCTTGTCGAACAACTCGGCTGGGAATACCCCGACGCCGTTTTTTATCCAACGGGCGGAGGAGTAGGCCTCATCGGAATGTGGAAGGCCTTCGGTGAATTGGAAGAGCTCGGCTGGGTACGCCCCGGCAAGCGGCCGCGCATGATTGCAGTGCAGTCCGCCGGTTGCGCACCAGTGGCACGGGCATTCGATCGAGGTGCTGAGGTAAGCGAGATATGGGAGAACGCTTCAACTTTCGCCTCAGGATTGCGCGTTCCGAAGCCCTACGGCGATGCCATAATGCTCGAGATCTTGCGTGAATCCGGCGGCGTGGCTCTCGCATTGCCTGACGATCAAATTCTTGCCTCGCTGAGAGACTGGGCCAAGAACGAGGGCATCTTTCTTTCGCCCGAAGGCGCCGCTGCCACGGCGGCTTACGATCATCTGCTCGCAACAGGTTGGCTCAAAACGTCCGATCAAGTGGTGCTCTTCAACACCGGCTCCGGCCTGAAATATACGGATGTAACGGCTGCAGCGATGCACCTAGAGCGGCCAGCCCTTACCACGTAGTTGCGCCAGAAAAATATCCGAGACCTCTCTATTGGAATCCTTTTCGGGATACCCTGCATCTATTCCTTCTCTGTAAGAAGCTTATTCCCGCCGCGGCGCCGCTTCCGGAGACAATCATTGCTTTGTTTGCCTCCGTTCAGCGGGCGGCGCATTGACAACGGGAATTTGTATCGGTAAACTCGCTGGATTTGAGTGAGGTTTCTAACCTCGCCTAGGGACCTGATGATGGACAAGAAACGATTGGACTACTACAAGAAAAAGCTGATCACACGGCGCGAAGAGCTCGTGCGAGGGATCGCTCGCACCGAGCAGGAAGGCCGCGAGGCGGACGAAGATCCGACTGTTGATCTAGCCGACAAGGCAGCGAATTCCTACACCAAGGAATTCCTGTTCGGGCAAACGCACAACGACCGCTCGCTGCTGCAACTGGTAGACGACGCGCTCGCGCGCATCAAGGACAGCTCGTTTGGTGAATGCAGTTCTTGCCACCAAGAGCTCCAACAGAAGCGGCTCGAAGCCGTGCCGTGGACGCGTTATTGCATCACCTGCCAGGAAAAGACCGAGCAGGGGCTTCTCTAAGCAGTCCGTAGCCCCTCTTCGCATCTCTGCGGTCGCGCTATTCGGTACGAGTGTGTCGCTACGGCTCGCTCGCGTACGTAAAGATACCGTCTTTACTTTGCCTCAGGGCCTGGAGTAGCGTCAGAAGTTCAATTTAGGTTAATAACTACTTCGGGATCTTTTATGGTCCTGCGCACCGCGATTGATTCGCTCGCCGCAGTTCTCTTCGCTGCGCCCTGCAGAATCTGTGGCGCCGCACTCCTCATGGCGAGCCGTATTCCGATCTGCGCTGCGTGCTTCGCTTCGTTCGAGCCGATTCGGCAGCCCATGTGCGCGCGCTGTGGCAGGCCGTTCGCCACCGCACCAGCCGCCGAATCCGTTCAGCCGATTTGCCGCCTCTGTCGAGACAACTACTACCCCTTCGACTTCGCCCGCAGCTACGGCGTTTACAATGCCGCGCAGCATCACGCCCTCCTCTTGCTGAAATACGAGGAAGTCACTCGTACGGCTGGCTGAGATGGTTGCGCGCGAGCCTGAGGCCTTCCAGGCGGACGTGGTTGTGCCCGTTCCGTTGCACCCTGACCACTCGCGCGAGCGTGGGTACAATCAAGCCGAGCTGATTGCGCGTCCGCTGGCCCGGCGCCTGCATCTAAAGCAAGGAGCGTGCCTGCTGATGCGTACCAAGCCTCGCCCGGCGCGGCTAGTGCTGTCTCCCAAAGAGCACTGGGACTCGGTAGGTGGCGCCTACGCTACTCGCAAGGGCCCGCGGGTTGACAAGCTTCGCGTTCTACTGGTAGATGATGTAATGACGACTGGCGCGACATTAGATTTGTGTGCCCGCGCCCTGACGAGCGCTGGGGCTAGTGTAGTTCTGGGATTGACGGTCGCGCGAGTGGTTCCCAGATGGTCGCCCTTGGGCGCCCAGGAACCAGGGGAAGCAAAGACAAGCCAGACAAACCAACAGGGTGCAGCAAGCATCCTTAGTAGCGCATAAGGGAACTGATCAAGCGACGCAAAAGGCGGCGCACATGGATAAGCGACCCAAGCTTGGCTTACGGCCCCGACCCAACATCGGGCTGAGCGGAGTTGCGCAGGATCCAGTTGTGGCAAAGCAGGCGTCAAACCCGCCCGCCAGCCGCCCTTCGGTGATGCAGGCGCCTGTGCTGGTTTTGAACGCCACGTTTGAGCCTATCAACGTGACTGCAGTGCGGCGCGCTCTGGTGCTAATGCTTAAGGGCGTGGCGCAGGCGGAAGAAACCAACCACACCGAAGTGCACTCGACGCAAAAGGCCATTCAGGTACCGTCGGTGATTCGACTGCTTAGCTACCGGCATATTCCGCAGCAGAGCCGCGCGCTCTCACGCAAAAACATTCTGCTGCGCGATCGCAATACGTGCCAGTTTTGCGCTTGCGCGTTTCCCGCGTCGGAATTGACGCTCGATCACGTTCTGCCGCGTTCGCGTGGCGGCCGTTCGACATGGGAAAACCTCGTAGCGTGCTGCTACGCTTGCAACAATCGGAAAGGTGACCGCACGCCCGAAGAAGCGGGAATAAAATTGCAGCGACGTCCGCGGCCCTTCACGCTGCATACATCACGACAACTGATGCGGCTCATCGGACATCGTGATGAGAAGTGGCGTAAGTATTTGTTTTACTGATGCTTGTCCGAATTCTTCGAATTTGCAATTTAGGGCAACCTTTTGCCACCGTTCACGTCTAATATTTTAATTACTTCTAGGACACACCCCGGGAAGTGGTACTGGTTCAACCCAGGCCGCTTCCCTTCCTTTTTGTTTGGGCGGATTTTTCCGGTTACTGCAGAAAAATAATTTTCAGTTCCTCTACGCCAATTCTCGGAAAGCCCCATGCGCGTGAGCTGAATTTCCGGCGACAAATATTTCAAAAGAGTGTCGGTCGCGGAATGGAAGCGTAGCCCGGGGGCCACAAGCCACACCAGCGGTCTATTTCGATATAGCCGTACTCCTGAAAATCTTCTTCGCGCTGATGGCGGCGGACGCGCAGCCAAAAGTTCACTGCTGGGATCGGCATTTGAATATCTTCGGAAGCTTTCAGCACAATCACCACCAGGCGGCCTCTCCGCGTAATTCCCAGAAGGTCGAGTACGCCGCGGTCGCCTGCTGCGAGGCCCGGAACTTGTGAATAGAAATGGCGCACATCGAGTTGCGCATCCAATTTCGTGGGATCTTCTGACACGATGGTTTCGAGCCAGCGCTCCGGAGCGCTGCGACATAGGTAGTGTTGACATCTTCCGCCAGCGAGTTGCGATGAAGATCGAGTTGATGCAGGAGCCGCCCGAGACGGGGCTTGGTGGCAGAAGTTGATCGTTGTGGCGAATTGTCCAGGCCGAAGAATACTCCTTTCGTCCATCGCGCGAACAGCAGTCAACGAAAGGACATTCCCAGATCATCTTTGCCGGCTAAGACGCGCAACTCAATCGCGTCTGCTTTTGCGGGAAGCATTGCGCGAATTTCCGCGATGGTGTCGGCCGCGGCGCTTAACCGCCCAGTCGCCCGCAGGCGCGTTCAAGGCACACCCACCCGTGGTTGCAAGGCAGGTTCGATCAGTCCGCAATTATTCCAAAGTCAGGCCAGTTACATTTATGGATGGATACTGTTGATTCCATTCCGCGGGAATATGTTCGAGCGTAATTTGAAAAGGGCGCCGCTGGCCTGCCGGCAGAGGCTCTGCATTAGGCGGGATGAGGACTTCGGTTTCGCGCAAGACTACTTGATTCAGATCATCGCGAAATTCCACGGCCACTTCCATCGCGCGGATGGTTTGCACGCCATCGTTCGAAATCGTTCCCGCTACGTAAGTGAATTCCTGCTTCAGAAAATTCGTGGCGCGCGCCATTTGGATGTCGGTGAAATGGATCCTCGCGGCGTACGTTTGCTCCGCGGAACCAAACGGCAATTTCACCGCGTTCGCTTGTGTGTTGGACCGCATGGTTCTCGTCAGCAGAACAAACCCGCCGAAGAGAATTCCAACGATCACGATTCCGAGTAGGAACGCAACCGGGAATCGCCGCCGTTCTGCGCTGTAGGAGCTCTCGCCTGGTTCCATGGACTAACCCGGGTTTGTCAACGCCCGAACGCAAGTCGCATGATCAGCGGTTCTGGGAGGCCGCCGACGCCCATGCGCTTCTGCACTGATTCAATGTCGTACGGCACGCGCCAAAATTCAACGGACTTGTTCGGCAAGTCCGCGATCACAAACGCGGCGCGTGTGTCACCATCGCGCGGCTGGCCCACCGATCCGGGATTCAGCAGATACGTGGTGTCTTCCTCGATCGTCAGTTTCGAAAAATGATTATCTTGGGGCTTGAAGTGCAGTGCGCCGACTTGATCGTTGTGAAGTGTGAAACCGCCCTGCAAATGTGTATGGCCGAAGAAAGTGATCTGCGCGGGAGCGTCTAGCAGGCTATCGAGCGCCTGAGCTGGCGCAAAGACGTACTCGTCTTCGTCTTTATACGCGCCATGGACCATCACAAATCCGTCGACGGTCAGCGGTCCAATCGGCAATTTTTCCAGCCACTCGCGATTTTCTGGGCGCAATTGATCGCGAGTCCACAGAGCTACCGCGCGCGCTACGGGATTAAAATCGTCGGCGTTGGCCAGGCCCGATCCGGCCTTATCGTGATTGCCGCGAATGGTGATCGCGCCGAGCTCCCGTACGCAATCGACTACTTCGTTGGGATCGGGACCGTAGCCCACCACGTCGCCCAGGCACACGACTTTTTCCCAGTGGCCCCTGGCCGCGTCCAGCGCCGCATTCAGCGCCGTCATGTTCGCGTGGATGTCGCTCAAGATTAAATAGCGCATTCAGCTGCCCCCGCAGGCAGGATGCGAATTATAGACGAACATAGCACGTGTTGCACGAAATCGCGCGTCAGGCTGTGGAGGTCCCTCGGGCGCGCGGATTAGCGGATCAACATGCAGTCACCGTAACTGTAGAACCTGTATTGCGCAGCGACAGCATGTTGATAGGCGTGCAAAATATTTTCGCGCCCTGCAAGAGTTGCTACCAGCGCCAGCAAGCTCGATTGCGGCAAGTGGAAATTCGTGAGCAATTGATTCACGACGCGGATTGGTTTGCCGGGATAAAGAAAAATGTCCGCCTCGGCGCGGCCAGGCTGCATCGTTGTACCCTGCGACGCCGCCTTTTCAGCGGCGTCTTCCAGTGTGCGCACTACTGTTGTGCCGATGGCCAGCACTGGCCGCCCTTCGCCTTGCGCACGGTTGATTGCCGCTACCGTGGCTTGCGGAATTTCGTATGTTTCGGCGCGGATCCTGTGATTTTCCAGGCGCTCCGTGCGGACCGGCTCGAACGTTCCTAGTCCCACGTCCAAAGTTACTTCCGCGATTTCGATTCCGCGATCGCGCACCCGCTGTAGAATTTCAGGCGTGAAGTGCAGGCCTGCAGTCGGGGCCGCCACCGCGCTTCCCTGCTTTGCGTACACGGTCTGGTATCGCTCGCGATCGAGTGGTTCATCTGTGCGTTTGATGTAGGGAGGCAGCGGAATGTGCCCCAATCGCCCTAGCGTTTCGTGAAAGCCATTCTTCGAGTGAAATCGGAGCACCCGCAAGCCATATTCGCCGCGGGCTTCCACCAGCGCATCGAGTTCGCCTTCGCCAAAAACGATTCGCTCGCCCACCGGAATTTTCCTTCCCGGACGGACGAGCGTCTCCCACGCATCGGCTTCCAACTGACGCACCAACAGTACTTCAATCGGCGCCCGCAAATGTTGGTGACGCGACGGGTCGTGCGCTCCCGGCGGCTCGGCGTGAATTCCTG
>Ga0209693_10000403_pt1 | contig 17425 bp, 17 predicted proteins | sample HubBroMetageWRM3_FD_188345 | JGI IMG/M metagenome (GOLD analysis project Ga0209693, IMG submission 188345) | Warmed soil microbial communities from the Hubbard Brook experimental Forest, New Hampshire - Hubbard Brook CCASE Soil Metagenome WRM 3... | ecosystem: Environmental > Terrestrial > Soil... | reverse complement strand
CTGATTTATGCGCCGCTCCTCAGCATCGCTACGTCCCCCTCGCCGCTGCGCGGCTGGGGGTGCCCCCACTGCAGCGTCGCCGGCGCGGATCACAAGCCGACGGTGGCCCGGAATATCTTGGTCGGTTCGTGGGCGATCAGCCGGATGGGCCCGTCGTCGGCAGCCACCCAGGCGGCGGCGCCGTGAGTCAGCTTCACTGCCCCGGATTTTCCGGACACGGTCGTCGAGCCCTCGGTGCACAACAGGATCTGCGGACCGTCGTGGCGCGATGGCGCATCGACTTCGTGGCCGACTTGGTCGTCATCAAGGGTCAGCATCGACGCCGCAAATTCGGCGGTAGGGGTGTCATAGATCAGCCCGAGTCCATCGCGATGTGTTGGCGCACGTAGCTGAGCTTCGGTGGTCGGGTTGAAATTCAGCACCCGTAACAGCTCAGGAACGTCGACGTGTTTGGGAGTCAGACCACCGCGTAACACGTTGTCGGAGTTGGCCATCACCTCCAGCCCGACACCGCGCAGATAGGCGTGCAGGTTTCCGGCCGACAAAAAGATCCCCTCGCCGGGATCGAGGGTTATCCGGTTGAGCAGCAACGCCGCCAGCACACCGGCATCGCCGCGATACCGTTCGCCCAACTCCAGCACGGTCTTGGCTTCGGCCGCGAACTCTTTTGCGCCGCAACTTACGTAGTGGATGGCGCCATCCAGCACAGCGGATACCAGAACGTCGATGTCGGGCTGTGGCGCGGTGATCCAGGTGGTGAACAACGCGCGCAGGCCGTCGGCATCGGACTGGTCGTTCAACAAATCGATGTATGGATCCAGGTCGGACACCGCCAGGGCGCGCAAGAGTTCGATGGTCCGGGCCGCGGGACGGAATCCGGCCAGCGCCTCGAACTGCTGCAGCGCCACCAACAGCTCGGGCTTGTGGCTGGCGTCGCGGTAATTGCGCACCGGCGACGTGACCGGAATGCCGAGCCGCTCCTCGCGCAGGTAACCCTCGGCGGCTTGCTCGGCGCTCGGATGCGCCTGCAGCGATAGCGGTTCGTCGGCAGCCAGCACTTTCAGCAGAAACGGGAGCACGTCGCCGAACCGGGCGCGGGCCACCGACCCGAGTTGCCCCTCCGGATCGGCGAGCAGCGCCTGCAGCAGCGAAGTTTCCCCGTCAGGGTTTTCCAGCCAGGCTGGATCGCCCGGGTTAGCACCGAGCCAGAGTTCCGCTTCCGGGTGAGCTGCCGGAACAGGTCGCCCGGTGAATTCGGCGATGGCCGTACGCGATCCCCATGCGTACGTCCGTATCGCTCCGCGTAGCAACTGCACCGTCTACTTATCCCCGCACTAGCCGCAAATAAACCGCCGCCATCTCCAATCGAACAGCCAATATAGCCAGTTGCTGCTCGGCCCGTTGGGCACCGACAGGCGCTGTGCTGACACCCGGCCCCTCCGGCACATCCTCGGCGCCGACGATGTCGACGTCGTCAAGCCGAGCGACCCGAGACGCCACGACGGAGCGCTCGGCATCCAGCGTCAACGCCAGCACCCGCAGCCGCTCGGCGACCGGGCCGTCGATCTCCTCGTCGTGAAACAAAGCCTCCACCGGGTCGACGGACCCCGAATCCGCGACCGTGCGTAGCGCCACCAAGGCGTCCGCGAGTCCGGTGGCGGCGGCCACCTGATGCGCGATCCGCAGCAGAACACACGATCCGTGCCTGGCCAGGGCCAGGGTTGCGGCGCAGTCGCCGGCCAGCACGACGCGGCGCCGCGACATCCGCTCGACCAGCGCCTTGGCCGGATTGGTGAACACTTCGCGGCCGGCGCTGTTACGCAACGCCTCCGCGTCCAGCTCGTCGGCCAGGGCGGCCAAGTCCACACCCAGCTTGGGATCGACGCTTTGCAGCGCAGCCAGCCCGGCGGCCAGGTACCGGCACAGACTCAACTCGTCGGCGACGGGGAGCCGCGGCTCCATCACCGCCACCCGGCCGGCCGTAATATCCCGCAGCGGGCCCTCGTAGGGCGCCGCGACAACAACCCGCGCACCGCGGCGCACTCCGCTCGCGGCGGCCCCGACCAGCGCCGGATCGCCGGGGTCGTCCCCGGCCACGATCAGCATGTCGAGCGCGCCGATCCACGGTGGCGCCTCGGCGACGACCACGATCGGCGCGGCCGCCCAACTACCCAACGTCGCGGCCAGCATGGTGCCTGCGGTCTCCGCGGTGCCTCGCCCGGCAACCCAGATCACCGTGCGCGGACGGTCATCGCTGCGCAAGGCGTCGAGAGCACCCTCATCAAGCGCGGCCGCGGCCGCGCGCACCTGCGCGCCCGCCGTCGACGCCGCCCGCAACAGCCCCTCGCGATCCGCTGCCAGCAGGGCTTGTGTGTCGTCGAGGTCGATCGTGGCCTGGGTCGCGTTCACGTCGCGGTCTCCACCCGACCTACGGCCTGCTGGCGAATCTCGTCGGCAACCTGGGCGACCACCGCTTCCACGTCCTCGACGCAACGTCCTTCCACATTCAGCCGCAACAACGGCTCGGTGTTGGAGGTGCGCAGGTTGAACCAGCTGCCCTCGCCGAGGTCCACCGTCACCCCATCCAGATGATCGATGGATTGAATGCGGCCGCCGAACGACTTCAGCACCGCCTCGACACAGGACGTTGCGTCGGCCACGGTGAAGTTGATCTCGCCGGATGACTCGTAGCGCTGGTAATCGGCGGTCAGCTCCGACAGCGGCCGCTGCTGCTCGCCGAGCGCGGCCAGCACGTACAGCGCGGCCAGCATCCCGGAATCGGCGCCCCAGAAGTCACGGAAGTAGTAATGCGCCGAGTGTTCACCGCCGAAGATCGCACCGGTGTCGGCCATCAGCGCCTTGATGAAGGAGTGCCCGACCCGCGAGCGCACCGGCGTGCCGCCGCGCTCGACCACCAACTCCGGCACCGCGCGCGACGTAATCAGATTGTGAATCACGGTCGCACCGATTTCCCGGCCGAGCTCGCGGGCGGCGACCAGAGCGGTCACCGTCGACGGCGACACCGGCCGGCCGCGCTCGTCGATCACGAAACACCGGTCGGCGTCGCCGTCGAAGGCCAGCCCTATATCAGCACCGACGGTGCCGACGTATTTCTGCAGGTCGCTCAGATTCGCCGGGTCCAGCGGGTTGGCCTCGTGGTTGGGGAACGAACCGTCGAGCTCGAAATACAACGGCAACAGCGTGATCGACCCGATCGGGCCAAGTACCGCCGGTGCGGTGTGGCCGGCCATCCCGTTGCCCGCGTCGACGGCTACCCGCAGCTGGCGCAGCCCGGAGGTGTTGACCAACGAGCGCAGGAAGGCCCCGTAGTCGGCCAGCACGTCTTCATCGCCGACGGTCCCGGCGGGCCCGTGGTAAGTCGGGACGCCGGCGACCAGGTCGTCGCGGATGGCGCTTAGCCCGGTCTCTGCGCCGACGGGTTTGGCGCCGGCCCGACACAGCTTGATGCCGTTGTAGGCGGCCGGGTTGTGGCTGGCGGTGAACATCGCACCGGGGCAGTCCAGCAGCCCGGAGGCGAAATAGAGCTGATCGGTCGATGCCAAACCGATCCGGATCACGTCGAGCCCCTGTGCGGTGACTCCGGTCCCGAAGGCGGCGGCCAGCGACGGCGAACTGTCGCGCATGTCGTAGCCGATGACGACTTGCCCCGCACCCTCGTCGCGCATCAACCTTGCGAACGCAGCGCCGACATCTTTGACGAACGACTCGTCGATCTCCTCACCGACCAGACCTCGCACGTCATATGCCTTGATCACACGGTGAACAGCCGCGGCGGATCGAGACATCAAGAGGCTCCTGACGATGGGGACGCTTGGTCGTCAGCCTAGCCCGGCAGCATTACCAGTCGGGGGGCTCGGGCGATCAGAACGGTCCCGGCAGGGTTACTAGTCGGTCGGGTCGGGCAACACCCGAAGATGGCCGCGTCGGCGCCCAGTGCCGGCGGAGCGCTGCCCGGCCGGAGCAAGCACGCCACCGGAGGGTGGCGCGGTCGGCGCACCGCCAGGCTGGCCGACGAAATCGTGAAATCCGTTGATCGGCGGACCGCCGGCGACGGCATCGCGACCCTCGCGCACCGCCTCGGCCAGCGCGATCAAATCATCCTCATCGGGGTTGGTGGCCAGCGGGCCGGAGTGGCGGACGAGTTCCCAGCCGCGCGGCGCGGTGATGCGACCGGCGTGGCTGACGCATAGGTCCCAGGAGTGCGGGTCGCGTGAGGTTGCCAGCGGGCCGATCACCGCCGTCGAGTCCGAGTAGACAAACGTCAGCGTCGCTACCGCGTAATGCGGACACCCGGGCCGGCAACAGCGACGCGGAACGTTCACGTTCGAGAGGTTATCGTGCGAAAACGTCCCCGCAGCGCCGGACACGCGCATTCGCCCGAGCCGCGATGTCCAACCGTTACCATCGCCGGGTGAGCGATTCGCGCAGCTCTCGGCCCGACCGACACCCGGCGGGCCGAAGAGTCTCGCGCCGCGGCCGCGAGATGCGCGGGCCGCTGCTGCCGCCGACAGTGCCCGGGTGGCGCAGCCGCGCCGAGCGCTTCGACATGGCCGTGCTCGAGGCCTATGAGCCCATCGAGCGACGCTGGCAGGAGCGATTGTCGGGGCTCGACGTGGCGGTCGACGAGATCCCACGGATCTCGGCGAAGGATCCCGACAGTGTGCAGTGGCCGCCGGAAGTGGTCGCAGACGGGCCGATCGCGCTGGCCCGGTTGATCAGCGCCGGCGTCGACGTGCGCGGAAGCGCTACGCGGGCGCGAGTTGTGTTGTTCCGCAAGCCGATTGAACGGCGCGCGAAGGATACGATCGAACTCGCCGAATTGCTACATGAGATCCTGGTGGCTCAAGTGGCCACGTACTTGGACGTCGAACCCTCGGTCATCGACCCGACGATCGATGACGAGTAGCCGAGCCGCTGCGTCAGATGATTCCGCGCTTGAGGCGGCGGCGTTCCCGCTCGGAAAGGCCGCCCCAAATGCCGAACCGCTCGTCGTGAGCTAACGCGTAGTCGAGGCATTCGGCCCGGACCTCGCAGCCCAGGCAGATTTTCTTGGCCTCACGGGTGGAGCCGCCCTTTTCGGGAAAGAACGCCTCGGGGTCCGTCTGCGCGCACAACGCGCGGTCTTGCCACTGGTCGGTGGTGACCGGTTCGGGGTCAAATACTTCGACCGCATCGGGAACAGGAACCAAACTCAAATGGGGCCTTGCCGTTGCCCCAAGCATTGTCGAGCCGGTAGTGGTGTGCGGTGTGCCTCCCATTACGCCCCGAAGGTGCTCATAGGACATGCTCCGCCTCCCCTCACTTGTGTCGTTTGATCGTGAATGTCACCACTATTTTGATGTCGGCCATCCCAATTCGAACAAATGATCGAATCTCGGTCTGCGACACCGAATCCGGCCGGCCAACCGGGAAATGACACTGATGTGATTAGACACGGGTGAGGTGCGCTTTGCAAGCGCTTCGGACGAATTCCATACCATCTCGTGATCATTTTTTTGTGACACTGAGGCCGTTGCCGTTCCGGCGTGTCGATCACACCCCCTTTTTCGGCACCCGGACGGACCCCCGCCGCGAGGGTTCGAGCCGCATCGTCGCCGGGCGTACTGTCGTGCGGTGTGAAGGTCACGGTTCTGGTCGGCGGGGTTGGCGGCGCCCGCTTTCTCCTCGGTGTGCAGCAGCTGCTCGGTCTGGGCCAGTTCACCTCCGCACCTGCAGCTACCGGCGATCACGAGCTGACCGCGATCGTCAACATCGGCGACGACGCCTGGATGCACGGGGTGCGCATCTGTCCGGACCTGGACACCTGCATGTACACCCTGGGCGGCGGCGTCGACCCGCAGCGCGGCTGGGGCCATCGCGATGAAACCTGGCACGCCAAAGAGGAACTCGCCCGCTACGGCGTGCAGCCCGACTGGTTCGAGCTCGGCGACCGTGATTTGGCTACCCATTTGGTGCGTAGCCAGATGCTGAGGGCCGGCTACCCGCTCACGCAAGTCACCGCGGCGCTGTCCGACCGCTGGCAACCCGGAGCCAGGCTGCTACCCGCCAGTGACGACCGCTGCGAAACCCACGTCGTCATCACCGATCCCACCGACGACAGTCAGCGCGCGATCCACTTCCAGGAATGGTGGGTGCGCTACCGGGCCCAAGTCCCGACCCACAGCTTCGCATTCATCGGTGCTGAAAAGGCCCACGCCGCGCCTGAAGTCACCGAAGCTATCGCCGACGCCGACGTCATCCTGGTGGCACCGTCAAATCCGGTGGTGAGCGTCGGCGCGATCCTGGCCATCCCCGGCATCCGGGGAGCACTGCGATCAACCAACGCACCCATCGTCGGCTACTCGCCAATCATCGGCGGAAAACCGTTGCGCGGCATGGCAGATGCGTGCCTGACCGTAGTCGGCGTTGCGTCTACCGCAGAGGCGGTGGGACGGCACTACGGCGCGCGAGCCGGCACGGGCATCTTGGACTGCTGGCTGATACACGAGGGCGATCACGCCGAAATCGACGGGGTTGCAGTGCAGTCGGTACCGCTGATAATGACCGATCCGAAGGCGACGGCCGAGATGGTGAGCGCCGGCCTGGACCTCGCGGGCGTGGCAGCATGACCGCGCCGGCGACGATGCAGTGGGGGCACCCCCAGCCGCGCAGCGGCGAGGGGGACGTAGCGATGAAGAGGAGCGGCGCATCGTGACCCCGCCGGCGACGCCGCCGGCCGGAGGCGAGCACGGCACCGCCTCGGCGGTTGAGATCCTGCCGGTCACCGGGCTTCCCGAATTTCGTCCGGGCGACGACCTGAGCGCGGGGGTGGCCGCGGCCGCGCCCTGGCTGCGCGACGGCGACGTGCTGGTGGTCACCAGCAAGGTGGTGTCCAAATGCGAAGGCCGGCTGGTGGACGCGCCCGACGACCCTGAGGCGCGAGACGTCCTGCGGCGCAATCTTGTCGACGCGGAGGCCGTTCGTGTGCTGGCCCGCAAAGGTCGCACGCTGATCACCGAAAACAAACTGGGCGTCGTTCAGGCCGCGTCCGGCGTGGACGGCTCCAACGTCGGCGCCGACGAATTGGCCCTGCTGCCCGTCGATCCCGACGCCAGCGCTGCCGCCCTGCGGGCCGGGCTGCGCGAACGGCTGGGCGTCACCGTCGCCGTCGTGGTCACCGACACCATGGGCCGGGCATGGCGCAACGGCCAAACCGACGCTGCCGTCGGCGCGGCCGGTCTGGCCGTCCTGCACAGCTACGCCGGTGCCGTCGACGGGCACGGTAACGAACTATTGGTCACCGAGATCGCGATTGCCGACGAGATCGCCGCCGCGGCCGACCTGGTCAAGGGCAAGCTGACCGCGATACCGGCGGCCGTCGTGCGCGGGCTGCCCGGCGGCATCGTGTCCGACACCGGCGACACGGCCCGCCACCTGGTGCGGTCCGGCACCGACGACCTGTTTTGGCTGGGCACCGCCGAAGCCCTGGAGTTGGGCCGCCGGCAGGCGCAGCTGCTGCGCCGCTCGGTGCGCCAGTTCGCCGACGATCCGGTGCCGCCGCAGCTCATCGAGGCCGCCGTCGCGGAGGCGCTCACCGCGCCGGCCCCCCACCACACCCGGCCGGTGCGCTTCGTCTGGCTGCAGACATCCGCGATTCGCACGCGGCTGCTGGACCGCATGCGGGACAAGTGGCGGTCCGACCTGTCCGGTGACGGCAAGCCGGCCGACGCCGTCGAACGACGCGTGGCGCGCGGCCAGATCCTCTATGACGCAGCAGAAGTCGTGATCCCGATGCTGGTACCCGAAGGCGCGCACGATTACCCAGACGCCGCGCGCAACGACGCCGAGCACGCCATGTTCACCGTCGCAGTGGGGGCGGCCGTGCAGGCGCTGCTGGTGGCGCTGGCCGTGCGCGGGGTGGGCAGCTGCTGGATCGGCTCGACGATCTTCGCCGCCGATCTGGTCCGCGAAGAGCTGGGGCTGCCCGGCGACTGGGAGCCGTTGGGCGCCATCGCGATCGGCTATCCGCCTGAACCGTTAGCGGACCCGCGCGACCCGGTGCCGGTCAGTGACCTGCTGGTGCGCAAGTGAGCATTCGGCAGTCGGCCATCGCCTTGCTCCGCGAGTGGGAGGCACCGAACCGGGGGCAGGACTCGCTGCGCCACGCCGTGTTGGCGTTTATGGACGCGCGCGACGACGCCTGCCGTCGCGAGTGCGTACCGGGACACGTCACCGCGTCGGCGTTGGTGCTCGACGACTCCGGCGGCCAAGTCCTACTCACTTTGCATCCGCGGCTGGGCCGTTGGGTGCAACTGGGCGGGCACTGCGACGACACCGACCGCGACATCGTCGCGGCCGCACTGCGGGAGGCCACCGAGGAATCCGGCGTGACCGACCTGCGCATCGAACCCGACCTGGTCGCCGTGCACGTCCACCCGGTCACCTGCTCGCTGGGTGTGCCGACCCGTCATCTTGATCTGCAGTTCGTGGCCCATGCCCCGGCCGGCGCCCAGATCGCGATCAGCGACGAGTCGGTGGACCTACGTTGGTGGCCGACCGAGGAGTTGCCCGAAGGGTCCGACGAGGCGCTGGCCTACCTCGTCTCCCGGGCAACTCACACGTCGCTGGAGTAGCGGATCCCGCCGTCGGGAATAGAAACCCCGGGCCACACCCGCGCCCCGCGCAGCAGCTCACAGCGCGCGCCGATGTCGGCGCCGTCGCCGATGACGCCGTCGCGGATCAACGCCCGCGGACCAATCCGCGCGCCGAAGCCGATTATCGAGCGCTCGATCACGCTGCCGGCCTCGATCCGCACGCCATCGAAGATGATCGCGCCGTCTAACCGCGCGCCGGGGCCGATCTCCGCACCCCGCCCGACGACCGTGCCGCCAATCAGCAGCGCGCCGGGAGACACCGCGGCGCCGTCGTGCACCAACTGCTCGCCCCGGTGGCCGTGCAGCGCCGGCGATGGGGCGATGCCGCGCACCAGATCCGCCGATCCACGCACGAAGTCTTCCGGCGTGCCCATGTCCCGCCAGTAGCTGGCATCGACGTAGCCGTAGACGCCAACGTCGCCGTCGGAAAGCAGCGCAGGGAACACTTCACGTTCGACCGAGACCTCACGGCCGTGGGGAATCCGGTCGATGATCTTGCGGGAGAACACGTAACAACCGGCGTTGATCTGGTCGGTCGGGGGATCCTCGGTCTTCTCCAAAAATGCTGTGACACGGCCATTTTCGGTCGGTACGCAGCCAAACGCGCGGGGATCAGCCACTCGCACCAAGTGCAGGGTGAGATCGGCGTGCTGCTCGTGGTGATAGTTCAGCAGCTGCCCCAGATCGACTCCGGAGAGCACATCGCCGTTGAAGACCATCGCGGTGTCATAGCGCAGCCGTGAGCCGACATTGGCGATGCCGCCGCCGGTACCCAGCGGGTGCTCCTCGGGCACGTATTCGATCTGCAGCCCCAGCTTGGAGCCGTCGCCGAACTCTTTCTCGAACGCCGCGGGGTGGTATGAGGTGCCGAGGATGACGTGCTCGATCCCGGCCGCGGCAATCCGGGAAAGCAGATGGGTGAGGAACGGCAACCCGGCGGTGAGCAGCATCGGCTTGGGCGTCGACAAGGTCAGTGGCCGCAGCCGGGTGCCTTTACCGCCAACCAGGACAACGGCGTCAACCTCAACGCTCACCACCGTCACCGCCCCCTTCTGTCCGCCGCGAGCCGCGCACCATCAGCCGTACCCGCACCGCCAACCCCGCCCGGATGGCCCAGCGCAGCGGGGCGCGCCGCCATCCAGCATGCCGGTCGGCAAGATAGAGGTAAGTGCTTTTGTGGTGGGCCGCCAGGTTGCGCGCCGACTCGCGTCCGGTGGCGTGGCCCTTGTGGTGCAGCACCTCGGCCGACGGCACATAGACGTTCAGCCAGCCGGCCTTACCGAACCGGTCGCCCAGGTCGACATCTTCCATGTACATGAAGTAGCGCTCGTCGAAGCCGCCGATCTGCTCGAAGGCCACGCGCCGCACCAGCAGGCACGAGCCCGACAGCCAGCCCACCGGGCGCTCGGTGGGTGCCAGCCGCTCCTGGCGGTAGGCCGTCGACCACGGATTGTTCTCCCACAACGGTCCGGCGACGGCGTGCATGCCGCCACGGATCAGGCTGGGCAGATGGCGCGCCGAGGGGTACACCGATCCGTCCGGGTCGTGGATCAGCGGACCTAGGGTCGCAGCCCGCGGCCAGCGCGCGGCGGCGTCCAGCAGCGCGTCGATGCTGCCGGGGCCCCAATGCACGTCCGGGTTGGCCACCACGACCCACTCGTCGGCATCTCCCAGCTGCGCTATCGCGCGATTCACCGCGCTCCCGTAGCCGAGATTGGACCCGGTCGAGAACAGCCGCACACCCGGGTAGCGCTCGACGGCGGCCTGCGGCGTCCCGTCGGTGGAGCCGTTGTCGGCCATCAGCACGCTCACCGGGCGCTCAGTCGCATGCGACAGCGACGCCAAAAACCGTTCCAGGTGCGGACCCGGGGAATAGGTCACCGTCACCACCGGCAGGACGTCACTCACGCGTAGAGAGTAACGATCAAGGTCTCAGCGGCGCAGCCAGCGCCTGGGCGAGCGCGTCGCGCCACGGCCGCAGCGGCGACAAGCCGGCCCGCTCCGAGTGGCGACCGGACAGTGCCGAATACGGCGGTCGCGGCGCCGGCCGCGGATTATGAGCGCTGCTCACCGGCACCACCCGCTCGGGATCCGCGCCGACGCCCTCAAACACCGCGCGGGCCTGCCCGAAGCGGGAGACCGCCCCTGCGTTGGCGGCATGCACAATTCCGTTTGGCGGCCGCGTGACCTGCCCGTCGGCCACTTCGAGCAGCGCGGCGACCAGATCGGCGACGTAGGTCGGCGACCCAGTTTGGTCGTCAACCACCTCGACGAGGCCATCGCCGGCGGCCAGCTTGCGCATAACGGCCACGAAGTCCTTGCCGCTTGCGCCGGTGTAAACCCAGGCGGTGCGCACCACCACGGCCTCCGGCGAGGCCGCCAGCACCGCGTGTTCGCCGGACAGTTTCGTCCGCCCGTACACGCTCAGCGGCGCCGGGTCGTCGTCGGACTCGTAGGGGTGCGGCGCTGATCCGCCGAAGTCGCCGCTGAACACGTAGTCGGTGGAGATGTGGATCAGCCGCGCGCCGGCGCGCGCGCAGGCCCGGGCGATGCGTTCCGGGCCGGCCGCATTGACGGCGTACGCCCGCTCCTCGTCGCCCTCGGCGCCGTCCACATTGGTGTAGGCCGCGCAGTTGATCACCACGTCGCCGGTCTGCACGACCTGCCTGGCGGCCTGCGGATCGGTGATGTCCCATTGCGACGAGGTCAGCGCCAGCACGTCGCGTCCCCGCCGAATCGCTTCGGCCGCCAAACAGCTGCCGGCCTGCCCACCGGCACCGGCAATCACGATCCTGCCTCGCTGGGTCACCAACGCCCCTCCTCTCCCCGCAAGCTCTCCCCCGCAAGCGGGAGGTGCCCTCACATCGTTCTCTTGCTCTGCATCGTCGTGGGCGATCGTCGTGGGTGTGGTCACGAGTCTGGCACGCCGAGGCTCCGCTACCGGCGTTACTGCTGTGACGAAAGTAGTCTGAAGTGATGCCTGCGCATCGCGTGGTTCGTGTTATTGCCACCGTGGCGGCCGTGATGGTCGTGCTCGGTACCGGGGTGGCTTGGAGCAAGGTCCGCTCTTTCGAGGACGGCATCTTTCACGTCTTCGCGCCATCGCTGGGTCGGGGCGGTGACGACGGGGCGATCGACATCCTGCTGGTCGGCATGGACAGCCGCACCGATGCCCACGGCAACCCGCTGAGCGCCCAGGAATTGGCGGCGCTGCGCGCCGGCGACGAGGTGGCCTCCAACACCGACACCATCATCCTGGTGCGCATCCCCAACAACGGGAAATCCGCGACCGCGATCTCAATTCCGCGCGACACCTACGTTTCCGCGCCCGGGCTGGGCAAGACGAAAATCAACGGCGTCTACGGCCAGACCAAGGAGGAGAAGCGCGTCAGCCTGGTCGAATCCGGCGTCGCGCCCGCCGAGGCCGAGGCGGAGGGAACCGAGGCCGGCCGTGAGGCGCTGATCAAGACGGTGGCCGACCTCACCGGTGTCACCGTCGACCACTACGCAGAGATCGGGCTGCTGGGCTTCGCGTTGATCACCGACGCCCTCGGCGGTGTCAACGTGTGCCTCAAAGAGCCTGTGTACGAACCACTTTCGGGTGCGGATTTTCCAGCTGGCTGGCAGAAGCTCAACGGCCCACAAGCGCTGAGCTTCGTCCGCCAGCGCCATGACCTGCCCCGCGGGGACCTGGACCGGGTGGTCCGTCAGCAGGTGGTGATGGCGTCGCTGGCCCACCAGGTGATCTCGGGCAAGACGCTGTCGAGCCCGGCAACGATGAACCGGCTGCAGCACGCCATCCAGCGCTCGGTGGTGCTGTCATCGGGTTGGGACATCATGGATTTCGTGAATCAGCTGCAGAAGCTCGCCGCCGGCAAGATCGCATTCGCCACCATCCCGGTGCTAGACGAGTCCGGCTGGAGCGACGACGGCATGCACAGTGTCGTGCGGGTCGATCCCCATCAAGTGCAGGACTGGGTCGGAGGCCTGCTGCACAATCAGGCGCAGGGCAAGACCGAGGAGCTGGCTTACACGCCAGACAAGACCACCGCCAACGTGCTCAACGACACCGATATCAACGGGCTCGCTGCGTCGGTGTCAGAAGTGCTGACCTCCAAGGGATTTGCCGCAGGCACTGTCGGCAACAACGACGCTGCCCACGTGGCCGCCAGCCAGGTTCAGGCCGCCAAGGCCGACGACCTGGGCGCCCAAGCGGTCGCCAAAGATCTCGGCGGACTGCCCGTCATCGCCAATGCATCCGTCCCCCCGGGATCGGTGCGGGTGGTGCTGGCCAACGACTACACCGGCCCGGGCGCGGGCTTGAGCGACGGGCCCACCGCGACGATAGCCGGTTCGTCGAACTCTGGCGCGGCTGACAACAACGCTCCCCCGCCCTCGCCGATCCTGACCGCCGGCTCCGAGCACCCCGAGTGCGTCAACTGACCGTGCCGGCGACGATGCAGAGCGAAGCGATGGGGAGGAGCGGCACTTTGTGACCGTCACCCTCAGCGCAGCGCTCCTGGATCCGATGCTGCGCGCCGACCCGGTCGGCCCGCGCATCACCTACTACGACGACGCCACCGGCGAGCGCATCGAGCTGTCCGCGGCGACACTGGCCAACTGGGCGGCCAAGACCGGCAACCTGCTGCGCGACGAGTTGGGCGCCGGCCCAGCCAGCCGGGTGGCGGTGTTGCTACCGCCACACTGGCAGACGGCGGCGGTGTTATTCGGGGTGTGGTGGATCGGCGCGGAGGTGGTACTCGGCGGCTCAGAGGCGGATGTCGCGTTATGCACCATGGCTCGCCTCGACGAGGCCGACACCACCGGCGCCGCAGAGGTGGCGGTGCTGTCGCTGGACCCGTTCGGCCGCCCGGCGCCCGATCTGCCGATCGGCGTCACCGACTACGCGACCGCGGTGCGGGTACACGGCGATCAGATCGTCGCCGAGCGCCATCCCGGCCCGGCCCTGGCCGGCCGATCCGTCGAGGAGGTGCTGGCTGCCTGCCAAGAGTCCGCGATGGCACGGGGTTTGACGGCTGGCGAACGGGTGCTCTCGACGGCGTCCTGGGATCGGCCCGACGAGTTGATCGAGGGTCTGCTGGCGGTCCTGGAAGTCGGCGGGTCGCTGGTGCAGGTGGCCAACCCCGATCCGGCCTCCCTGCCGCGCAGGATCGCGACCGAGAAGGTCACCCGCACCCTCGACTAGCCGCCAGGACAATCCATATTGATATCGCAATATCTCGATGTTACCGTCGTGGAAGGCTGGTAGTTTCAGGCCGGCAACGCACGACGGCAGGAAGGTTAGGCGATGGTGGCGCACGGGCTGTTGGGGAAGGCGGCCGGGACGGTGGTAACCGGTCTGGTCGGGGTCAGTGCCTACGAGGTTGTACGCAAGGCCCTGGCCAAGGCTCCGCTTCACGACGCCGCCGTGACCGCGACGGAGTGGGGACTGCGCGGAACTCGACGCGCCGAAGAAGCAGCCGAGTCAGCCCGGCTGAAGCTGGCCGACGTGGTGGCCGAGGCCCGCGAACGCCTCGGTGAGGAGGCGCAGCCTCCGGCCATCGGCGACCACGACCACGAGCACTGATTGCCCCCGATGACTGCAGCGATCTGCCCTGACTTGGTGGTCGTTTCGGACGCCGCCGGGCGGATGCGGGTGCAGGTCCCGTGGGTGCGTTCGAATTCTCGCCGCGCGGTCGCGGTGGAAGAGGCGGTGGATCGGCAGAACGGGGTGCGGGCCGTGCACGCCTACCCCCACACTGGTTCGGTCGTCGTCTGGTATTCGCCGAGGCGCTGCGATCGTGAGACGGTGCTTGCGGCGATCACCTCAGCCGAACACGTTGCCGCCGAGCTGATCCCGGCTCGTACACCGCGATCATCCGACGTGCGCAACACCGAGGTGCTGCGCATGGTGATCGGCGGCACGGCGCTGGCCTTACTCGGAGTGCGCCGCTTCGTCTTCAAACGACCGCCGCTGCTGGGCCCGAGCGGCCGGCTGGTCGCAACCGGCGCGACGGTGTTCATGGGCTATCCGTTCTTGCGCGGCGCGTTGCGCTCGCTGCGGTCCGGACGCGCCGGCACTGATGCACTGGTGACCGCCGCGACCGTGGCCAGCCTGGTGCTGCGCGAAAACGTCGTCGCGCTCACCGTGCTATGGCTGCTCAATATCGGTGAGTACCTTCAGGATTTGACATTGCGACGGACCCGTCGGGCAATCTCGGACCTGCTGCGCGGCACCGCCGACACGGCGTGGATCCGGCTGGCCGACGGCCTCCAAGCAGGCACTGAAGTACAGGTCCCTATCGACACCATCCAAATCGGCGACGACGTCGTGGTCCACGACCACGTGGCGATCCCGGTCGACGGTGACGTGGTCGACGGCGAGGCCGTCGTCGACCAGTCCGCGATCACCGGCGAAACGCTGCCGGTCAGCATCGTTGCCGGGTCGACGGTGCACGCCGGTTCGGTGGTGCTGCGCGGGCGACTGGTGATTCGCGCCAGCGCCGTCGGCAACGAAACCACGATCGGCCGCATCATCAGCCGCGTCGAAGAGGCACAGCACGATCGGGCACCGATCCAAACCGTCGGCGAAAACTTCTCCCGCCGCTTCGTTCCCATCTCGTTCATCGTGTCCGCGATCACCCTGGCGATCACCGGAGACGTCCGGCGCGCGATGACCATGTTGCTGATCGCGTGCCCGTGCGCGGTGGGCCTGGCGACGCCGACGGCGATCAGCGCGGCGATCGGCAACGGCGCGCGCCGCGGCATCCTGATCAAGGGCGGGTCGCACCTCGAGCAGGCCGGTCGGGTGGATGCCATTGTGTTCGACAAGACCGGCACGCTCACCGTCGGGCGCCCAGTGGTGACGAATATTATTGCTTTACACAAAGATTGGCAGCCCGAGCAGGTGCTCGCCTATGCGGCCAGCTCGGAGCTGCACTCCCGTCACCCGCTGGCCGAGGCCGTGATCCGCTCGACCGAGGAACGGCGCATCATCATTCCTCCGCATGAGGAATGCGAGGTGCTGGTCGGACTCGGCATGCGGACCTGGGCCGACGGACGGACGCTGCTGCTGGGCAGCCCGTCGCTGCTGGGTTCGGAAAACGTCAAGGTGTCGAAGAAGGCAGCGGACTGGGTCGGCAAGCTGCGTCATCAGGCCGAGACCCCGCTGCTGCTCGCGGTGGACGGCACCCTGGTCGGGCTGATTAGCCTGCGCGACGAAGTCCGGCCCGAAGCGACCGATGTGCTGAAGAAGCTGCGCGCCAACGGAATCCGTCGGGTCGTGATGCTCACCGGCGATCACCCCGACATCGCAACGGTGGTTGCCGGCGAGCTGGGCATCGACGAGTGGCGCGCCGAAGTACTGCCTGAGGACAAACTCGAAGTGGTGCGCCAACTTCAGGACGAGGGCTACATCGTCGGCATGGTCGGCGACGGCATCAACGACGCCCCGGCGTTGGCAGCCGCGAATATCGGCATCGCGATGGGCCTGGCCGGCACCGACGTCGCCGTGGAAACCGCCGACGTCGCATTGGCCAACGACGATTTGAACCGCCTGCTCGACGTCGGCGACTTGGGCGCGCGCGCGGTCGAGGTCATCCGCCAGAACTACGGCATGTCGATCGCGGTCAACGCCGCCGGGCTGCTCATCGGTGCCGGCGGGGCACTGTCACCGGTGCTCGCGGCCATTCTGCACAACGCTTCGTCGGTGGCCGTCGTCGCCAACAGCTCTCGGTTGATTCGCTACCGCCTGGACTGAGCGGCACCGAAGGTCGCCCTTCCCGGGGAACGCCACCGGCGGCAACTGCGGTGCCGGCGGCCACCCGGCTGAGATCGGCCGCGCCACATCAGGCACCCGGGTCATCGAGGTGGCCGTGTAGGGGTCGCGGTGTAGCCTGCGCCGCTCGTGGCGCAGGAGAATGGACTGGGACGAGCGGATGGAGCTGAAATGCCTGAATTGCGGTCGATGGGCGGCGTGCGTCGGACCCTTGTCGTGGTCGGCGCAGTGTTCGGTGTCACGCTGCTAAGCGCTGGTGTGGCGAGTGCCGCTGACCCGGTCCAGTTGAAGAGCCGATTGGGCAATTGGTGTTTCGACGGCCCGAATGGGAACAACACTGCGACGATGGTCAACCCCTGCGATGGGTCGAAGTCCCAGCTCTGGGATTTCAACTCTGCCGGTCAGATCGAGAGCGTGGCCTTCCCCGGGCATTGCGTGAGCATCAGCACCGCAGCGGATACCACCCCGGTGACCCTCTCGCCCTGTCAGAGCAATGCGAACAACCAGCGCTGGAATCGTCAGGCCAACGGCCAGGTCACGAGTGCCCTCGGTCCCTGTCTCAACGTTAACGGCGGCGTGGCGAACCCGGGGACGCCGGTGATCGCCTACCACTGCATCGCCGATGTAGCCGACGAGGAGTGGGATTAGCGTTCCGGGACCGGGCGCATCGGGGGTTCGCGGCCGTCGTCGCCAGCAGGTCGCGGGCCGATTCGCTACCGCTTGGACTGAGCAGATGTGACAATGTCGCACGTAAGGCGATGACGATGTAGGAAGCCGGTGCAAATCCGGCGCGGTCCCGCCACTGTCATCGGGGAGCGACCCTCAACCGCCACGGCCGCGAGCTGGAAGGCGAGGCGAGCAGCGATCCGAGAGCCAGGACACTCGCGTCGTCGCATCCTGCGGACCGGGGCGGTCGACCCCGAGAGAGCTGTTGAACGTCTATGGCTCGTCAGCGTTTCGACGACGGCCCCCACGCCTCCGAGTCGCAGGCCGC
>Ga0209693_10000400_pt1 | contig 17449 bp, 20 predicted proteins | sample HubBroMetageWRM3_FD_188345 | JGI IMG/M metagenome (GOLD analysis project Ga0209693, IMG submission 188345) | Warmed soil microbial communities from the Hubbard Brook experimental Forest, New Hampshire - Hubbard Brook CCASE Soil Metagenome WRM 3... | ecosystem: Environmental > Terrestrial > Soil... | reverse complement strand
GCACGACCGAGTCGTTGGCATTCGTGGCCGAGCCGCCCGCCCAGGCGTCGGTGGGGCTGTCGGCGCTGACCGCGTTCAGCTGGCCATCCGGCGGCTCGCCGGCCGGGGAGGCGACGTGGCTCCAGGACTGGCCGTTCCAGTGCTCGATGAAGCTCGTGCCGGCGTTCTGGCCCACGGCCCAGATGTCGCTGGGGCCCGTCCCGGAGACGCCGTTGAGGGAGGATGCGGAGACGCTGGCCGGGGCGCCAGGAACCACGCTCCAGGTCGAGCCGTTCCACTCCTCAATCAGCGTTTCGAAGCCATCGCCGCTGGCCGCCACCCGGGTCTGGCCGACCGCCCAGGCCTGGGTATGGGAGGCGGCGAAGGTGGAATTCAGCTGGGAAAACGTGCTTCCGGCCGGGTTGGGGCTGGTGTCGACCTGCCACGTTCCCGCGGCCAGTGCGGGCGATGCGGCGATCAGCGCCGCGGCTGCACCGCCTGCGACGGCCAGTAGTGCTCGTCGTATTCTCACGGGTTCTCCTCTGCTTGCGGTCGCCGTGCTGTATGCGTGCGAGCCGATGCCGGAGAACACGAAAGACATGTAGTTGATTGTTCAAATATCTGGTTGTGACCGTAGTCATAACAGCGCGGGCGGCACGGGCACGGCCCACGCACCACCCGGAATGTCGGCCGCTGCCCCGGCGCAGGGTCTGAACCGGTTGCTTCCGCTGGTGAAATGGCTGCCAGGCGATCCGCGCAACATCGTCTCTTCCGCCCCGGCGCCAGTGCCGTCAGGATGCCGGGAAGGCGGCCGAACGCGCAGAGATCGTCCACGCGGCCATCGACGAGCCATCGATGCGCGAACCCCGGTCCGAGCCGTCCCTTGAACTCTCCTCGCAGCGGGCCTCGCTCAGGGGCAGTACGAGCCTGACGCTGAGGCTGAGGCTGAGCTTGAGATGTGACAGGATGCCCGCGCCCGGAGCCCGAGTTAACGGACCAGACGCCTGACGGCTTTGAACACCCGCTTCTTGGCGTACGTGTAATTAGTTGAAAGATCAAATAAGTGTCGCGGATCCCGCGGCTCTTCCTCTTCTCAAGGGAGACACTTATGTCCGTGCGCACAAGCTTTGCCGCCCTCGCTATCGCGGGGCTGAGCCTGGCCGGGGCCGCCACCGCGGCGGCCGGCGTCCTGGCCGCAGCCGCCCCGCCGACCGCGGCGGTCCTCACGGCCACGGTGGCGCCGCCGGCGGCGTCCACGGTGGCGCCTCCGGCTGTGTCCACGGTGGCGCCTCCGGCCGTGTCCACGGTGGCCCCCCCGGCCTGACCCCGGACCGGAGCCGCTTACCTGAACGCGGACTTCAACGTTGGGGACATCGTCCTTGTAGAGCCGTCCTCTGTCCGCGGGCAACACGCAAATCGCTGGATGTTGCGCTGCTGCTGTCACCGTTGCCGCGGAGCACCCAGCGCCTTGACCCAGCGCATTGGTTAGAGGATACTAACGGTTAGTGGATGCTAACCGAGACGCTGACCAGTGGGGTGCGCTGGCCGACGGCACGCGCCGGGCCATCGTGGCGTGCCTGGCCGATGGGCCTCAGGCTGTAGGCCAGCTGGCGGCGGGGTTGCCGGTGAGCCGGTCGGCGGTGTCTCAGCATCTGAAGATCCTCAAGGACGCGGGCCTGGTGGAGGACGTGGCGGCGGGGACGCGCCGGATTTACCGGCTCAACCCGGTCGCGCTGGCAGCGCTGCGGGATCAGCTCGACACCTACTGGCAGCGGGCGCTGGCCGGGTACGCCGAGGCCGCGGAAGCGCCGACCGAGGAGGGGCGATGACCCAGACCGGGGAAGCGACGGTCCGCAAGCAGATCGTGGTGGACACGCCGATCGAGCGTGCTTTTTCGGTGTTCACCGACCAGTTCGGGGACTTCAAGCCGCCGGAGCACAACATGCTCGGGGCGCCAATCACCGAGACGGTGTTCGAGCCCCGGGTCGGCGGCGGCATCGTGGACCGGGCCGCGGACGGCAGCGAGTGCCGGTGGGCGCGGATCCTGGCCTTTGACCCGCCGGACCGGGTGGTGTTCAGCTGGGATATCAGCCCGCGGTGGACGATCGAGACCGACCAGGCTCGCACCAGCGAGGTCGAGGTGCGGTTCTTCGCCGAGTCGCCGACCCGCACGCGGGTCGAACTGGAGCACCGGCACCTCGACCGGCATGGGCCCGGATGGGAAGCAATCACCGAAGGCGTAGACGGGCCGGCCGGCTGGCCGTTGTACCTGGACCGGTACGCCGCGCTAGCGAATGAAGGCCGCTGACATGCCGCCGATAGTCGAGCGCCGAAATCGACCGCCCGGCCGCCGAGGTGTTCGCCTACGCCACCGACCGAAACTATGACCGTTATTGAGGTACTGCTCGCGGGCAATCACTCAACCAGTTCGGCACGTCGACGAGGTCTTCGTTGAGCACGGGCAGCCCGCCCAGGATCGTCGTCTCGCGCTTGTAACCGCCCTGTTCAGGGATGTTCCTCCTGCGGCCGAGGGCCGTACGCCGCGCGGATCTGCCGCTCGGTTTCCTCTCGTGACAGGTAGACGTTCAGATCCGTGCCTGTGACGCGTTGAGCGCCCATCGCGTTCCCGTACTGGCAGGCCACGACGTAATCCCGGTACGCGAGGTAGCCGTAGGCCAGCCCGGCGGCGAACGAGTCGCCGGCACCGGTCGTGTCCACGACGTGCTCCACCTCGATGCGATCGACGAACTCCTCGGCGACCCCGCCGGAGCCGTCCCGGAAGAAGGCTACGCAGCCGCGTTCGTCGAGGGTCACGCATACCGCCCCGACGCCGCGGTCCAGGCAGTGATGCGCTAGGTCGCGCAGCTGTTCGTCGCTCAGCCTCGGCGGATCAGCCGCCAGCTCCGCCGACTGACCGAGCCACGTCGTGCTCGCTTCGTCAAGGTTCATCTTCAGAATGTCGACGTACGGGAGCCATACGTCCTGATCCGCCCACACCCTTGGGTGGCGCTCGCCGGTGCGGGCCAGCGCCGTCGCCGGGCCGTGGGCATCCAGCACCACGGTTGCACGGCTGTGCTCCTTTATGTGCCGCAGCGTTGGCTGCCCCACCTCGTAGTCCGTGATCGGGACACAGACAAACATGTCGGCATCGAGCACCTGGTCGAGGTCGGCCGGCAGGACCGGGTTCATGAAGCTCGTCTGCCGCTCGATGCGACGATTCTGGTCGATATACCGCAGCTCGACCACGTCCCCCCGGTCGGCCGACGACGTTATGCCGGAGGTGTCGATATTCGGGTAGGACGCCAGGATCTGCTTGATCGGGCCCTCGTCCTGCCGGCGGACGTGTGAAATCGGGACGATCGTGTCGCCAGCATCCAGCAGAGCCGACAGGGCAGCCGCCGTATATATTACGGTCCCGTACTTGCGGAACCGCTCACCAGCATGGGTCACGACCTGGTCGCGCGGGATCGGGCCCAGCACCGCAACCTTGCGACTCGCCCGGCTTCTCATTTCATTCATCACGAACACCTCCGCCGCCGGATCCCCACCGGCAACTCGATCCCTTCAAGCACCCGGTGTACGCCAAGCTGCCGCTCATATGGGTCCTCCGGCTAGTCAACACGTCGCCTGAACAATTGCAGCCCATTCCGGTGGCGTTGGCCAACACATGAGAGTTATAGAGCGATAGGAAGCCAGATTGCGAACAGCGGTGTGCGTCGCCGACGCGCATCGCCATCGCCCGCGAGATCGGCAACCAGGTCCGGCTCCAGACGGCGCTGACCAATCTCGGCCAGCTGGAAAGCGCCGCAGGCGACCTCGACCGTGCAACCCAGGCTCTGCGCGAGGCGCTCACGATCGACTCCGAACCCGGGGACCTCCTCGGCGTGGCCTTCGACCAGCAGTCGCTCGCGCTGGTCAGCCTCCGCGCGGGACGCCCAGGCGAAGTCCCGCGACCTGTTCTCCGGCACGTGCGACTACGTCGTCAGCTCGGGTAACACCTTATCGTCGTCGGCCTGACCTGCGCCGCGGTGGCGGCTATAGCCGTCTGGGTGGTCCACGCGCGGCAAGTCGGTTACTGGCTCCAGCTAAACACGGGCACCATCAACGAGTCTGGCCCCTACTACGGGCTCTGGTCCGGGTTCGGCTCGGACCTCGAGGAGTTCGGCATCCTCGGCGGGATCGCCGCGGTTCTGTACTCTGGCTCGAGCCAAAGCCGTGAGCTTGGGGCCTGTGCCTTCTGGTTCCTAACGCGGAAAGCTGACGTTCCAGGGCAGCCAAAGACTCGGTAATGTCGCGGCGCATCTTGGGGGCGATCAACCGGAGCAGGGACCCGAATCCGCCGTACACCTCAACTTTCTTGACCACCCGGACACGTCCCTCGGCGACTGGCTCGAGCAAATGGTCGAAGACGACCTTGCCCAGGGGAATCGGGCATTCGGTCACCCAGCGCCGCCCGTCATCCACTGTGGTGATGGTGAAGGGGCCGCCAAGGTTGCCGCGCTGCTTTGCCCAGCCGGAGACACCGGGCTGGAACGGGCCATCGAGCCGGGCGATGTCCTTGCTGACATCCCACTCAGGCCAGCGTTCTACGTCCGTCCACACCTTCCAGACCTCGGCTGGCTCGGCCTCGAACGTCGCCTCGCACTCAAACAGGTGCATACATCCCGCCTCCAGTGAAGCCCGGCCCACCTCAAAGCTAGCCGCTTGCGGCCCCGGAAACTTATAGTTCGCATTCTGCCCGGACGGATACAGCCGATTGCTCGAACATCGGCCGTGTCTGTGCCGTGCTTGCCGCGCGGGTACGGGCCGTGTCACCGTCAGTGCCACGATCGCGGGGCTCGTCTGAGCACTCGGCATCCCCTTGAGACCGCCCGACGGGGCGCATCAAGTCTCTCCTTGCCTGACCGGGACACTTGTCGGCGATCGCGGGATGGACGCCCGCGAACTGTGCGAGGCCGCCGAACTCGAGATGACCGCGGATGCGGCACTGCACTTGCAGGCCGACGACGCCGAACTGACACGGCGTCTGCCGCGGGCCGCGCCCGAGCATCGCTCCCACGACACGGCAGGCATCATTGCCCAGCGCCTTGCTCTTTACCAGGCGGCGGAAGTTGGCGTGCCGCAGCGGCATGCCGTGCGGGCTGCGACCTACCGCCCGGCGAGCCAGCCGAGGTAGCCCGGAACGCCCGGCGGCCGGGCGCCAGGGGAGTGGTCGGCCGACTCCAACCTGATGTAGCCGCTGCACCGGCAGCGCCGCCGCAACCGCCACCAGGGGCCCCGCACCGAGCAGGAACCCGGGTGCAGGTGCAAATCGGGACGGTGCCCGCAGCGCACGCACGGCACGGCCGTCGGCCTGCTGACATCGGGACGAGGCGCCGGCGGCACGCCGGACTTAGACCCGCTACTGGCCATGGCAACCTCCTCGTCTTGGCAGGCGCCGTGCCGTGTACGAGCAAAAAAGAGCCCCGGTCCTGCCGCTGCACGACCGCAGGTACCGCGCGGTCGCAGCTGCCGGGGTCCGGAGCAACACTTTCACATTACGCTTCCGCGGCTCACCCTCATAGGCCTTACGGGCATCGCAGACCCGGCGACCCATGGTCATGCCGGCGACGCGCCCGGCGGACCACGGCGGCGGACGAGCCCTATGCTCGCGGCGAGCAATGTGAGCCGCGTGTCCTGGCCCTGAGGTTGTCTTGATCAGGCGGCCGTCGATGAGGTAGTTGCTGCCGGTGATGTTGGCGGCCCGGCCGGAGACCAGGAAGGTGATCAGCGTGGCGACCTCTTCTGGGGTAGTGAACCGGCCGGTGGCGAACCCGCCGATCCCGGCGATGATCGTCTGGCGGACGGTATCGGCGTCCACTCCGGTGGCCTTGGCTCGTCCACTCCGGTGGCCTTGGCTACGGTCGCGGCCACGCCGTGCTCGCCGAGCCACAAGTCGGTGGCCACCGGGCCGGGGGAGACGGCGTTGACGCGGATGCTGTGCGGGCCGAACTCCTGGGCGAGGGTCTTGGTCAGGTTGACCAGCGCGGCCTTGGCGGCGCCGTAGTCGACGGTGGCGGCGTCGGGCTGGAAGAAGGCATTGACGGAGGCGACGTTGACGATCGCTCCGCTGCCGTTCTTGACCATCTCGGTCAGGGCGGCGCGGCTGGCCCGCAGCGCGATGAAGAAGTTCATCTGCATCGCCCAGACGAAGTCCTCATCGCTGGTCCCGAAGAATCCCTCGGTGCGCATGCGGACGGCTCCGACGTTGTTGACCAGCACGTCGAGACGGCCGTGCTCCTCGGTCGCGTGCCGGATCAGCTGCGTCGGCCCGTCGGGTGCGGTCAGGTCGACCGCGACCGGAGTCACGCCCTTGATCCCGTCGAGCGTGTCAGTAGTCAGCGAGCCGGCCACGACCTGTGCGCCTTCGCCGGCCAGGGCCCGCCTCGCTACGCGAACGCCCGATCGAGGTATTCGCCGATGCTCCCGGGTCCGGCCTCTATAACGTCCACGGCCAGTACATGACGGCGTTCGAGCGGCACACCGGACTCACCATGCAATGGCGGGGGAACCCCGGTACGTTTGGTCACTGCCTCGCCGTGATCCGCCGGGCCAGCAGCTCCGCGTTCCTGTTCGAGTTCGACAGCTACGCCATCAAGTACGCCGAAGCCGGACTGCCGGTGCATAGTCCCGCGGAACTCCAGCCCTACTACCCCTGGTCAATCGCGTGGCGAGACGAGCAGTTGTCCCAGCCGATCACCGACCTGCTCGACATCGCCGAAGAAACCGCCATCCGTCGGCACTGGCGCAACCCTCCGCAGCCGACCGCGGTACCCGCCTGGGTACCGCCCGACGACCTAGGCGCCTCCGAACTCCAGCTGCCCGGCGCCTGAGCGGGCTTGGGGGTGGCCGTTGGGGACCTGATCAGCCGATGGCTTCGATGAATTCCGCCGATGTCATCGGCTGGGAGAACATCGGATAGTCATAGCGCAGGGCATTGTCGTGTTCCTCGGCTGAAGTCGCGGCGACACAGTCGCTCAGGGTGATGACCTTGTAGCCGTTCTCATATCCGCTGCGCATCGTCGACTCGACGCAGCAGTTGGTGAGGAAGCCGCCTAGCACGATCGTGGTAATGCCCTTGCTTCGCAGGATGAAGTCGAGGTTGGTGCTGGCGAATGTGTCGAGCCCCCGCTTGCCCTCGATGAGGATGTCGCCGGTCTCGGGGGCGAGATCATCGACGATCGCCGCACCCCAGGTGCCCTTGACGAAGGCGTTGCCGTCTACGACGCCCTTGAGGATGCCGTAGGGGTGCGCGCTGAGTTCGTTGTAGCCGTCCGCGAAAGTTATTGGCGCGTGCATCACCGTGGCACCCGCAGCCCTGGCCTTCTCGACTACACGTTTGGTGTTGGCGAGCATGCCGGTCTTATTCATGACCTCCGTGACGGCTGGGTGCAGCACACCACCGTCGGAGGTGAAGTCGTTCTGATACTCGATCAGCACGACCGCCGTGGTCGTCGGGTCAATGGACACAGGTCATCTCCTTTTCCAGCAGCCTTCCGGCGCGTCATCAGCGGTGCAATGCCCGGGTCAGAACGGGAAGCCGTGCGCTTGGTCGCGCTGTGAGCCACTGCCGTCAACTCCACGATCTTCGGCGATGCTCACCAGGCTGACCCTACGCGACCGCGAGACCTCCTAGCCAGCCCCGTCTTGCAGACGTCATAGGTTTATTCGGCCAGTTGAGAGTGCGGGCGGGAACGAATTGACGGCAAAACGCGGCCCCCAAACAGCCGGCCTGACGTGCCATAGCCCCTGATATTCACACCATCGACGTAGTCCCGGGGCAGGAACACGGAACCATTGTGGATACCCGGCGGATACGAGCGCAGCCTCCATTGTTTGCAGATTGAAGAGTATTCTTCTGTTAGTGGATAGACAGCCGGCGCGGCCGCTCTTGCCCATTCTGGTCGATTTCACCGGCACCGGCTTTCGTATCCTCGGCTTCGGGGCGCGTGCTATGGGCGGAGCTGGCCTAGCAGTTCGTGTAGCGATTCGGCGACCATGCCGGGGTGTGTCAGCGGCGCAAGGTGGTGGCTCATACGTTCTGCTACGGGCCAGCCGAGTTCCCGCGCCGCGGCTGCCTGGTCCTGGTATGCCTCGCTCAGCTGCAGGTAAGCGGCAGGCGCATCGGGCCACTGCGGCGCCGGCGGGTGAACTTCCTCAAACATGGCCAGCGGCAGCTGGGGGCAGTCGGCCGCGAAGTGCCGCCGCGCAGCGGGATCCGGGATCAGCCCGGCCATGGTCTCATCGCCCCACCATTGCGGCCAGGGCGGCAGCCAGCCCTGCTCATCAGCCATCTCCCGCAATCGGGCGGCCAGCTCGGGCGGCGCGGTTTGCATCCAGGTCTGCCCCGGGACCGGAAGGCCAGCGTCGGCGAAGATGTAACCCAGGACCTGGCCAATGAGGGCGCCCGCCGCTGCCAGCAGCGGTCCCGCCCCGCTATGACCGATGAGGATCGCGGGCTGTCCGGATGCAGTGCGGGCAATCACCTCGGCCTGCCGGAGGCAATACTGCGGGCCGGCCATGACGGTGCCCGTCAGGTCAGGGACGCTCACCTCGCAGCCGCGCCCGGCCAGGTCAGCCGCGACCAGAGCCCAGGTCGCCGGGCCGACCAGCGGGCTATGAACGAGCAGCAGCCGGGCAGCCATCTCCTATTCGTACCATCCAAGCCTGCCATGCTGATCTCGTTATCCGCCAGACCGAATACCCGATCTGGAGCGCCTTGGAAGCCTAGCTGTCGCTCGGGAATCGACGCGCATAACGACGGCATCGTTCGCCCGGTCCAAGGCCACGGCCGATTACTCACCGTGAGACCTACGGCCGGGGAAGCGATAACCGAACGTCGACTCGCGCGACTGCCAGGTCCGGGATTCTCTCGCCGTTGACACGAACCTGTCGGCGATTCAGATGCTGCGGCACGGATGCCGGCGGGTCTTGTGATTGTCAGAGCAGCATGCGCCGAGTTGTGCCGGGGGTTCGAAGCTGGACAGATTGGATGCGCCTTCTAATAGGCGGCCGCTACACGGAGCTTGTCGGCTGAGGAGTGATCTGGGATGCGCGAGACCTGTGATCACGCGATCGTTCTCGGCGCGAGCTTGGCCGGGCTGCTGACCGCGCGGGTTCTGGCGGAGTTCTGCAAGCAGGTAACGGTGGTCGAGCGGGATGCGCTGCCACCAGCCGGGCAGCAGCGCAAGGGGGTGCCGCATGGCCGTCATCTGCATGGCCTGCACCCCAGGGGCAGAGAGATACTCGATGAGCTGCTCCCCGGCTTCACCGCCGAACTGACCGCCGCAGGGGCCGTCTGCTGTGATGTGCTCGCCGACGCGCGGTGGCAGCTCTCCGGCCATCAGCTAAAGCAGCGCCACGCCGGCCTGCCCGCGCTGCTCGCGAGCCGGCCGTTCCTGGAGGGCCACGTGCGCGAGCGCGTCTTCGGACTGCCTAATGTCTGCGTGCTCGATGGCCACTCCGTGGCCGGCCTAATGGCAGCGCGGGGAGAACGGAGAGTCACCGGCGCGCGGGTGAGCGACGCCGAGGGCAAGCCCGTAGTGATTGATGCCGATCTGGTGGTGGACGCCAGCGGCCGTGGCTCCCGCGCCCCCCGGTGGCTCAGCGAGCTGGGCTACCAGGTCCCGGCGCAAGACCGGGTGGAGATCGGCCTGGGCTATGCGACGAGGACGTATCGCCTCCGGCCGGGCGCGATGAACGGCGACCGCCTGATCTTGACAGTTGGCACGCTGGCCAGCCCGCGTTTCGGAGCGCTGGCGGCGATTGAGGGCGGCCGGCACATACTGACCCTTGGCGGGATCTGCGGGGACTACCCGCCGACCGACCCCGCAGGCTTCGCGGACTTCGTCTCGGCTCTGCCGACCGGCGCCATCGCTGCGGCGGTCGCCGACGCCGAGCCGCTCGATGAGCCCGTGCCGTTCCGGTTCCCTGCCAGCACGAGGAACCGCTATGAGCAGCTACGCGAGTTCCCCGCCGGGCTGCTGGTGACGGGCGACGCCGTGTGCTCGTTCAACCCGGTATACGGGCAGGGCATGACCGTGGCCGCGATGCAGGCGCTGGCGCTGCGCCGCCACATCGGCGCGGGCACGGCCGGCCCTCCGTCGCGCTTCTTCAAGGACATCGCCGCGGTCATCGATATCCCCTGGGATATCGCCGTGGGCGCTGACCTGGCCTTCCCCCAGGTGCCCGGCCCGCGGTCGGTGAAAGTGCGGTTCGTCAACGCCTACCTGCCAAGGCTGCACGCGGCCGCGGCCGACGACGGCGAACTCGCGCTGGCGATGATCAGGGTCATCGGCCTCAAGGACCGGCCAGAAGGGCTCATGCGTCCTGACCGCGTGCTGCGCGTGCTGCGCGGTAACCTGCGCGTCCCGCCCGGCTAGGTGACCCGGCCAGCCCGAGGTCAGGAACTCCAGCGGGGTGTAAGGCCTCGCCGTAGCTCTGCGCGGCCTCGTCCAGCAGGCCGAGCCGCCGTGACTGCGGGTGCCAGGCGAGCCGGCCGGGATTGGCCCGGCGACGATCGGTTACCTGTGCGCTGCCATCGCCCGGTAGCCAGCCCTGGCGCGGCGCCGTGTCGCCCCTCACCACGCTCGCGATGGATGGCAGTGGCATGAGCGTGTGGCATGAAAGGCTCGGAGGCATGACGTACGCGTGGAGCGTCGAGTGTCCGCTCAACGACCAGTGCTTGGTCCGGCCATTGGTCCACGTCATCCCCGGGACCACCAGGCGGGCGGTCGCAGATGCCGGGAGATCCTGACGCGGTGTCGGATCGGGCCGCCGCCGTTCGTGGAGAAGGTGGAGGGTGTCCGCAGGGGTCACCCCGGCAAAGGAGGAGACATGACCGAGTACCTCATCGCCTTCAACGACGAGTGGGTACCCGACCACACAGTCGAGGAGTTGCGCGAGAAGTCCAAAGCTGTCGGGGCGCTGGTGGCAGAGATGAAGGCTGCCGGGGTCTTCATCTTCACCGGCGGCCTGGACGATGCTGCTCCAGTGTTCAGTGTCGATGCGTCCAGCGGCACGCCGCTGTTCACCGACGGTCCGTTCATCGAGTCCAAGGAGCACCTCGGCGGCTTCGCCGTCGTGGATGTGGCCGATGAGGAGGCAGCGCGGCTGTGGGCCGGAAAGATCGCGGTGGCCTGCGGTTGGCGGCAGGAGGTACGACGCTTCCGGGTCCCCATGCAACTTCCGGAGACTTCTTAACGGAGTCGGCGGGCGTTCTGCTCGTGGTCTCTGCTGCGTGTTCTTGTAGAGACCACGAGCAGGACCTCGCGGAGGATCCGTCCGGGTACCGCTGCCAGGCCAACACGGGCGTGCGCTTTCGCGCGGCCTGCACTCGCACCGGATGGGCCGGTCGCAAGACCCGTACGTCATCTCGTAGCGATGTGGATGGGCGTGTCGCGGTATCCACGGACGCATAACGGACGGGCACAGACCGTGTGCGCATTCGGTGCGCACCGTCAGCTTTCCGCGGACGGCCACGGACGGGCCGCGCTGGCGGCGTGCACCCGCTTGACGTGCGCCGTGGAGGGTAGCGCCGGCGGGGCCGGGAGGGTCAGGCCAGTCCCTTGCGCTTCCAGGCGCCGATCATCAGGGGCCAGAGCACCGGGCTACTGGCGAACCGGGCGGTGTCACGGGCAAGCTCGGCCAGCATCGCCGCGGAGTCGTCCTCGGTGGTGATTCCGTATGCCAGGGCGGCTGGCAGGAGGCTGCGGTAGACGTTTTCCGCGTAGACCCGGCCGCCGGCTCCGAGCGGCTCAACGCGGCCGGTGACATCGGTGCCGTCCGGAATCCCGGCGCCGGCCTGCACGAACAGCTGCGTGAGCAGGGCACCGGTGCGCACGTCGGCGCCGGTCGCGTGGAACGTGGCCATGATGACCCGCGTCAACTCGGCGAAGCTGGGCAGCTCCGGCAGGACGCCGAACGCGGCCGCGTCGTAGTCCTGCACCACCAGGTAACCGCCCGGGGCGACGGCATCCCACAGCCGGGCCAGCACGGCGGCGCGGCCGGGCAGGTGGATCAGCAGCAGCCGCGCGTACACCAGGTCGAAGGGCCCGCCAGGGACAGGCTCGCCGGCGGTGAGGTCGTGGGCGCGGAAGGCGCAGTTCCGGTAGCCGCTGCCGTGCAGCATCTCCACCGCCAAGGTGCCGATCGAGGCGTCTACGTCGATGCCGAGCACGCGCCCGCCCGGGCCGACCCGCTGGGCCAGCAGGCGCGTCGTCTCGCCCGGCCCGCAGCCGGCGTCCAGGCAGCTGGCGTACGCTGGCAGGCTGATCTGGCCGAGAACCCGCGCGGTCGCGGCTTCCCAGTCCCGCGCTTGGGCCCGCAGCCGCTCGTATTCCTGTGGCGTGTGCCCCAACGCGTAGGTGTCTGGCCGGCGAGTGATCTCGGTGGTGGTGCTCATCCCCTGTCCTCTTTCTGCCAGGTGACCTCCGCGCCGCATTAACAAGGACCGGCGGCCGCAAGAGGCACGCTCCGTCTGTGGTCATCGATACCGTTGTGTCTCTGCGTCCGCTGCGATTCGGCCCTCAGGCCGGCGGCGGGACCGGCTTGGCCGGGCGCTGCCGGGCTGCTGATGGCAGCAGGTCGTACCGAAGGGCTGGGTGCATCGTGGTGTCGGGACGTTCCCGGTCCCGGAATGACCGGCTGCTGCCAGCTTGCCCAGCCCGCCAGATGGGTGTCAGTCACCTGGCTGACGCCGCCGCTGTCAGCTTGCCGACACTCCACCCCGGCGGCTTGTTTCCAGCGTTGCTGGTACTGCTCGATCCACTAGAGCTGGGCCTGTGACCATGCGGCGGCGTCCTCGTCCCTGCGCCGACGCCGTACGGTCTGGCTGAGCTGGTGCTTGACTTCGCTAAGCAGGCCGCGCCGGTCGCTCAGACCGAGTGATCTGGGTCTCGGCGCTTGTGTGCGGCTGTCAAACGGACCAATCGAGCGGCATGGAAACCAGGACGGTCGTGCCGGCTCCGGCGGGGCTGTGGATGACGGCCGTTCCGCCTATTGCCTCCACGCGGTCACGCAGGCCGATGAGGCCAGAGCCCCGGGCCAGATCGGCGCCGCCGACGCCGTCGTCGCGGACCGACAGGTACAACGTCTTGTCCCGTTGCTCGACCGCTACCCGCACGACCGAGGCGTGCGCGTGCTTAGCCGTGTTGGTAAGCAGTTCCGAGACGATGTAGTAGGCCGTCACCTCGATGTGCTCCGCGGGCCGTCCACTGGTGGACACCGCCAGCTTCACTGGCACCGCCGATCTACGGGCGAGTGCCTGCAACGCCGGCGCGAGCCCGCCTTGGGACAGCACCGCGGGATGGATGCCGCGCGCGATGTTGCGCACCTCATTGAGTGCGGCGGTGACCTCGTTCGCCGCCTGTTCCAGCACGTCCCGCAGCTCCTCCGGTCCGGAAGTGGGATTGCCTGCCGCCGCGCGGAGCTGCACCGCGAGCGTGGCCAGGCGCTGCTGCGCCCCGTCGTGCAGATCCCGCTCGATGCGGCGGCGGGATTCGTCCGCGGCCGCGAGGATGCGGGCCCGCGACTTATCCAGGTCCGCGCGGATGAGGGCAGCCGAAACTGCTGTCGCTATGAGTTCCGCGAAGCGTGCCAGCCGCGATCCTGTATCCTCCGCAACGGGCTCCGGCCCGTCCGCCTCAGCCAGCAGGGTCACGATCCCAGAGGCCAGGGCGGCGCGCGTGGCCTGGTCCAGGGGATGGGGCTCGGGCAGTCCTGGAGGTCGGCGGAGGGGGAACGGCAAGAGGACGCCGTCGGGCTCGGCCCGGTCGGGCGGCTGCTCCAGGGTGCGCGCGGCAGTGCCCCGGCCGCCGGAGATGTCACGTGTCGTCGGCACGGTAGCTGATGTAGAGGTCATTTGGCGTGTCCCCAGGCAACATCGCTGACGTAATACGCCGTCGCCGGGACAGACGCCCAGACAAGTCCGGGCTGGATCATCCGGTGCATGTCCCGTCCTGCGGCTTGACCTGTGCCCGGGGCCGGGCACAGGTCAACTGAATCAGCAGGGGCGGGCTGTGAATAGTGGTCATGTGACGACACTCTTGCCGCAGCTGATCGGCGGCACAATCAACTGATCGCGAACTCCGCCAGCGGCGGGACAGTCGTGATGCGAGCGGACCGGGCCTGCTACTCCGGCACGGTCCGCCGGGTCGGCGCCCGGTTCCCGGTCATGGTGCAGATCGACCCGAAGATCGCCACGGCTATCGCCCGGCTATCGCCGCCATCGGCTAGGCGTCTCGGGCGGGCTCGCCGTGGCTGGCGTTGGCGCGGCCGCGGCCCCAGTAGGCCTTAGGTGACATCTGGTCCTGGCCGAGACCTCGCTCGGCTAGGACCTCCCGCAACCGGGACACGACCGTCGCCTCGCCGAACAGGTAGGCATGGCCGCGGCCGACCGGCAGCTCGATCTCGGCTGTCTCGGCGACGAGGGCCGACGGATCACCAGGGGGCGCGCCGAGGCGGTGCAGCCAGGAGATGCGGGTACTCGCTACGGCATCCAGGTCCTGCTCGTCGCTCTCCTCGGGGATCTGAAGTATGAGCGTGGCTGGGCGGTCGGGCGGCAGCGCCTCGGTCATCGCGAACGTCGCGGGCAGCGCCGACTCATCGCCGATGAACAGGTGCCAGTCGGCCGTGGCCGACGTGGTGATCTTCCCGCGCGGGCCGATGCCCTCGATCTTGTCGCCGGGCCCGGCCGACCGCACCCAGCGCTCGCCGGGACCGTCGCCGTGCAGCACGATGTCGAGCGTGAGCAGCCGCTCGGCCACGTCAAGCTGCCGGATCGTGTAGCGCCGCCGTACCGGGCGGTTACCTTCGGCCGCCACGAGCAGCATCACATCCTGGCCGGGCAGGTAGCCGAATCCATCGAGCTGCGGGGCCGTCAGCCTGATCCGCTGCATGTGCGGGGTGAGCCGGGCTGAGTCGACGACTTCGAAGTCCAGCCGGGTCGTGCCGGCCAGCGGCCCGGCGAGCTGTGCGAACGGATCGTCCAGCGCCGTGAGAGCCGATTCCGGCAGTGCGTCAGCCATGAGACGGGCAGCCCTTTCCTCTTGATGCTCGGATGCCGGGAGACGGCGAGATGCCGTGCCGTCGGCTAGCCTTCGCCGCGCACGGCGGCCAGCCCCGTGCCTCAATGAACGCTGCCTGGCGTCGCCTGCTTCCCGGCCTGGGTGGGGCGGCGGCGATGATAGGCCCGGCCTTCCCCGTTCCTGTCCAGGACGTTCACCGGGGTCTCGTCGGGCCCAGCACGTCCTCGGCCGCCAGCGCCCCTTTATCGCGTACTTGTTTCCCAGTCTTCGAGCTGGTCCGGCAGCTCCTCCGCTGACGTGAACCTAACCGCCTGCAGCCCCAGCGCCGTGGCCGCTAGCACGTTCTCGGCGCGGTCGTCGATAAACAGTACGGACTGGGGCGTTGCGCCTAGGTCATCGAGCACTGCTTCGTATACCGCAGGGTCGGGCTTGGCCAGTCCCAGCCGGCAGCTATAGAAACGACGATCGAAGCTGGCAGACCATCCGCTGTGGTCGATTACGGTGGCGAGCGGTTCCGGGGCGTTCGAGAGCAAGGCGAGCCGCACGCCTGCGTGAGTCCCGAACTTAATCAGCGCGGCAAGCGTCCGCGGGTTGAGCGTCATCCACCCGGCGACGTCCACCCGGACCATCGCCTCCACCAGCTGCGGCTCAGCCTGGAGCTCGCGGCCAAGGACAGCTGACCAGTAAGCACAGTCGGACTGGCCGAGGTCATAGGGCGGGCGGAATTTCCAGTACCGGTCGCGAAACTCGTCCGCCTGCTGTCCGGCGAGATCCGCCAGTTCACGGATGGTCTCAGCAGGCAAAGGGGCCGAGATCACCTCGCCGTAGTCGGACAGGACCCAGCGCGTCATGGTGTGCCGTCAGATCTGGCTGGAGCGGCTGGTCCTTGCGGAGCGTCACGCAGTGCGCGGGACACAAGGGTGCCGACGGCCACGAACGCGGTCAGGAAGGGCAGCAGACCGAGGGCCACAGGCAGGGACGCGAGTGAGGCGAGGTGACCGATCAATGGTGGGCCGCAAACGAAACCGGTCCAGCCGCAGGCCGACACGGTCGCGACAGCCGTGCCGGGGTGCAGTCCGGCAATGCGGCCCGCGGCGCTGAACACGGCGGGTACCACTGAGGCCAGGCCGATTCCGAGGAAGACGAAGCCCGCGATCGCGGCCGCCGGACGGCCGATCGCGAGTCCGGCCGCGAATCCGGCTGTCGCCACGGCCGCCAGCACCGGCAGCAGGCGGGCCGGCCTGAAGCGCCTGAGCAGCCGGTTGCCCGACAGCCGCACGGTGACCATCGCGAGCGCGAAGGCAGCATAGCCCAGGCCCGGCACAACGCCAGTGGCGTGCAGCGGTCCCGATAGATAGACCGACGCCCAATCGGCGCTGGCCCCCTCGCAGAGCATCCCGGCGAACGCGATCGCCCCGAGCAAAATCATTCCGCCGGACCAGCGGGAGACAGACGGAGTGTTGGTCTTCGGCCGCTCGTCAGAGCCCGTTCGCCCGATCGCATCCGGGAGCATTCGTGCTGTGAGCAGGCCAGCGCCGAGCAAGGCGATCGTGCCGAGGATGAGGAGCTGCGGGGTCAGGCTCAGCCCGGCGCCGACGGCCAGCGCGCCGATCCCGGCGCCGGCAAATGAGCCGATGCTCCAGCTTCCGTGCAGGCCCGACATCAGTGGGCGCCGGCCGGCTCGCTCCACCGCGATCGCCTGGGTGTTCATGGCCACGTCAAGCGTCCCCTGGAACGCGCCCCAGATGAAAAGCGCGCCGAACAGGGCGGCCAGGCTGCCCGTCAGACCGACCAGCGGCCCGGTCGCGCAGTAGCCGACGAGGGCGAACTGGACCACCCGGCGGCTGCCCAGCTTCGGAATCAGGTACGACGCCAGCATCATCGCGGCGACCGATCCGACCGGCGCCCCGAGCAGCGCGATGCCCAGTGTTCCGTCAGTCAGCCCGAGGTGCCGCATGACGTGCGGGATATGCGCCGTCCACGAGGCGAACAACAGTCCGTGCACCACGAACACGGCCGTTACCGCGACGCGCGGCGATCGGCTCCGGGCCGACCGGGCGCGGTGCGCAATCACCAGCGCCGGACTAGACACGCCGAACCTCCACCCCGGCGGCCTCGAGCTCCGCTAGCGGCTCGCTCGGGGCGGACGGGTCGGTCACCAGGATGTCGAACGCTGACAGCTTGCCGACCACCGCCAGGGCCGATCGCCCGAACTTCGCAGCGTCTGCGACGAGGATCCTTCGGCCGCCCGCCGCGAACAGCGCCTGCTTCACCGCGGCATCACCAAGATCGTGAGCCATGACGTATCCATCGGCGGAGATTCCGCAGCAGCCCAGCACTACCGTGTCGAACCGCAGTGTCGCGATGCTGGCCAGGGCGAGCGGGCCGACCATCGCCAGCTCGCC
>Ga0209693_10000398_pt1 | contig 17450 bp, 15 predicted proteins | sample HubBroMetageWRM3_FD_188345 | JGI IMG/M metagenome (GOLD analysis project Ga0209693, IMG submission 188345) | Warmed soil microbial communities from the Hubbard Brook experimental Forest, New Hampshire - Hubbard Brook CCASE Soil Metagenome WRM 3... | ecosystem: Environmental > Terrestrial > Soil... | reverse complement strand
CGCCGAACGCTGTTGTCTCGTCCTTGCTGATAGTGAAGAGATTTGCCGTGGCGGGCGCCGCGTCGCCGGCGTCGCTGGGATTGTCCTTATACTCAGCAGGCAAATCTAGCTGCGCGCGGCGAATCCAACCGCGCGAGGAGCCGGAAATCTGTACGTGCACCCACGCGCCTTCCATCTCGAGCACCTGAAACTCGTCTTCCGCATCAGCTGAAAAAAGCACCGGGGACCCTTCGGCGGGCTTGGAGAACACATGCGTGCCGGCCTTCTTCACGGTGGCCAAATCGGCCGGGCGCACTTGGTTGTGAAGAATGTCTTCAAAATTCTTAATATCAGTTGAAAGTTCCTGCGCCCTCTTTTCGACTGCTGCCCGCTGCAACTTCAGCGATTCCAAGTTTTCATTCGGCGAGATAGCAGGCGTCGCAGCCTCCGCCGGCTGGCGTGGCGCGCTCGAGAAGTCCCTACCTGCGGCGCCTTTGTTTGACGACGATTCTCCAATATCGAGGGGTGCTGGGTCGAGACGGGTCTGCGGCCGCAAGCCGCCGCTGCTCACCGGAGGCGCGGCAGCGACTACCGCCTTAGCCGCAGGTGAAGCTGTCGCAGAGCCGGCCGGTTTGGGGGACGAAGTTGGGCCCAGAGCCTCCTGAATCTGGTCCAGGAAGTCATTCTCGATGTGACCGTTAGAGATCAACACGCGATAACCAGAGCGCGCCGGCGTGGGATCGTTGTACCACGCAGTGATCTTGGCGCTGGCACGGACGGTCGCGCCGCCCGCAGGTGTGGCGACCACCTGAAACGTGCACTCATAGTAGCCGCGTTCGTAGTGATCAATCGGCAGATCGCCGGCTTCGACGAAGCCGTCCACCGTCGGGAGGCGGCCGCTGGACGATGGGCGCAGATTCCGCACTACGCGTTCGACATCTGTAGCAGGACTGGTAAACGTTCGTTCGTAAGGAGCAGCCTGCGCGGCAGCAAGGGCAGCTATCAACGTGAACGCAAGCGGCAGAATTCCAAAATGGGACGCGGCGTGAGGGGTTTTCTTCACGGTATCGGTTCCACCTGGTCGTTCCGCAGCCATCCGCGATGTCCGTCCACGGTTTCGACGCCGTACCAATACGGCGTCACGATCTCGATGAGCACGTCTGAATTGGCCGGTACGGTCTGCAGCGTCGCGGCATGTTGGAAGGGAGCTGATTTCAAATTGGCCTGGGCTTTCACGCGCAGTTCGGCTTTGTGCTGCAACTCATTGAGCTGCATTTGCAGGCTCTGCACAGAACTTTCGGCATCTTTCAGCCGCGCCGCTTCCGCTTCGCGCTCTTTTACATTCGCTTGCGCTGCTCGTTGCAATTGTTGACGCTGCTGCAGGTCCGCTGTTTGCCGTTCTTCGCGCTGGATGCGCACGATGTGGCTTTGAATCTCCGCGAACTCGCTCGTCTCCACCGTCGTGTCGGAGGTATGGACTCTCTTCGCTCCGTCTTCGATGAATACGGCGTCAATCTGTAGATGGGTGCGATCCGGGGCCACGCCTAGAACGATGTAACGCACGGTAATGGTTCCAATGTCCGTGCTGCCTTTGAAATGGGTCGGCGAAAGCGCCTGTTTGCGAATCTTGTAAAACGCATGGCCGGGACCCGTCCACGCTCCGTAGTATGTGGAACCAGTCGCGGGCTCCGCTTCGGTCAGTTCATCTTCCCGGGAATACACCTGCGTGCCGTGCAGTATCGTGTCTTGCGTCACCAGTTCGACAGCTTTCAGCACATCCGCTTCGGAAGCCTTCAGATCAATCGCGAAGCCTTCCGGCACGTCCGGTTTCTGGTCGTGGCGGGCAGCGATGGACCTCCCGGCAACAGAGCCGCAGAGTATCGCCAACGCAGCCAAGCCGAAAACGCAGCAGAATAGCCCGCTCAGCGGAATGAGGTTGGCAGACGCCAGGCGTTTTAAGGCGCTGCCCTTATCCGTGTTCGCCAACCATGGCACCAGAACGTTCCCCCGCGCACCGCCCAACTGGTTCTCCTATTCCACGCTCGAAGCACAAATTCATTCCGCTTCGGCCGCGCACCCTCAGACGGCCCCCCGTCCAGGTTGCGACGGTCAGAGTACTGGAAGCCGACAGAGCGTACAGGGCAAAATACACCAAAAGAGGGGCAAAGAACAAAGTGTTAAGTTTTGTTAATTTTTATCTTGCATTCTTAATCCAGCGGGAGTATTTTCCGGGACGTTTGGCGTCTTTATCGGCTAGGGGCCGCCAATGATCGAAGAAAGAAAGTTCCTGGAATGCGCGCATTTGAGATTCAACGTCGCCTTCTTTTCGCCAGCTCGCCAACTGCGCCAGTTGCTCCATCTGCCGTTTGCAGGCCAATTGCGAAACACATCGAAGCTATCCCGCCGATTGCAACAGGAGGGCGTATGTCCAAGAAGTTTCGAGAGGGTGCAAATCCTATGAACAAATTTTTCTCGCGATGGAAAACGATGTTGATGTGCGCATCTCTACTGATTGCGATCGTGGCCTGCGATGTGCGCACCGCGAGCGCTCTACCTACCAGCAAAGTGATCGCGATTCCGGCGTTTGCGCGAAAGTATGGCCTGCCGTGTTCGGCGTGTCATACGGCGTGGCCGGAACTAAATAATTTCGGGCAAGTGTTCCGCGACAACGGCTATCAACTGATGAACGACCGTGACTCTCCGATTTGGCAGAACCCCTCCTACTTCCCGATCTCATTCCGCATTACACCGAGCTGGCATCGTGAGACCGCCAACAATCAAGTATTCGACGCGGCTGGTTCTATATCTGGAGGGGGAATCGGCGCGGTTACTCAATCCGGATTCGACCTTTCCGGAATGGACCTCTGGTCGGCCGGGACGATCTACAAGAACATTTCCTTCGTGCTGCTGCCGTCCTCAGACCCGACGGCGGTATGGCACTTTGAGAGCGCTTTTATTCGCTTCGACAACCTGTGGCATTCGCCCTGGCTGAACGTGAAGTTCGGCCGGTTTGAGCTGGACAACTTAATTTCGGAAAAGCGCTTCCTGTTCCTTTCGAATAACGGAGGCATCTACCAGATTTATCACTTCAACGTTCCGGGTGATAGCAACAACTTCGGTTACGGAGACAATCAGATCGGCGTCGAACTGGCCGGTCACTCGGCGAACAGCTACACGCGCTATTCCGTTTCTGTGTTGAGCAGCAACGAGGGAGGCGTGAACTTTACGACCGACGTGGTGCCAGGGGCGCCCCCGGCCAGCCGGAGCTACGATGTGAACTTGGCGTTCAGTCAGGCTTTCAATGCTCCCGGGCCGCCGGGGGAAAGTGGTTTTGGTCAGGAGCGCATCGGTGCGTTCGCATACATCGGCCAGCGGCCAACCAGCTTCCAAACGCTGGATGGTCAACCACTGGTGGGCATCGATAACAAGCCGTTCTATCGCATCGGATTCGCCGCCGATTTGTCATACAAGAACCTGGAACTGCTGCCGCTATTCATGTACGGGCACGACAACCCGTACCTGGGGATTACTCCCGGCACTTCGTCCACGCTGCCAACACTTCCACTGGGTGCACAGGCTCCCACATTTTACGGCGGTTTCCTGGAAGCGCACTACTACTTCAATCCGCAGAACGTAGCCTTGGCGCGCTTCGAGCAGATCAACGTGGGCCAGCAGTCGTTTAACAATCTTGCCGCCGGCGCGTCCGGCAGCAACGGCAACATCACCGCGTTCTCATTCGGTTACCGCTGGTATCCGATCATGTTCAGCCGCGGCGGCGTGGCGCTGGACGGCGAATACTCCCGCGTAAGAACGATCGGACAGGAGCCGTTAAGCGGCGATGGCGACGGCACCGTCGCTGTGCCCAACGCGGCGGTCTGGAGCAGCAGCATTTATTTCGGAATTGATTTCGACTTTTAAGGGAGAGACCAGCAATGACACTCAAAAAATTCGCGGTGACATTCGCGCTGGGCTCAGCGGTTCTGCTTACGGCCGGCGCAACGCGCAGCACGGCGCAATCGCATGTGAATTCACCTGATCCTTTGCTCGGCACACCCAGCGTCGCGACGGAGACCAGCAACATTGATGGGGTCACCGGGCACGCCGAATCGGGCAAGCATCTCTACCGGCGCTTCTGCATCGGCTGTCACGGGCCCGACGGCAACGGCCAAGGCATGAACGCGCAATGGATTGACCCGCAACCGCGCGATTTCACCGAAGCCACGTTCAAGTGCCGTTCGACGCCCACCGGCACGCTGCCCACGGATAACGATCTCTACAACGCCATCACCCGCGGTTTCGTCACCACGAACATGCCGTCGTGGCGGCCACTCAATCCCCAACAGCGCGCCGATTTGGTTGCGTTCATCAAGACCTGGTCACCGCGCTGGGCCAAGGAAAAGCCGGGGGCGTCTCTAAACATCCCGCCGGAAACCCCCATCACTATCGAAAGCATCCTGCACGGCCGCGAACTCTTCCAGAAGCTGGAGTGCTGGAAGTGCCACGGCCCGACGGGAAATGCTGATGGTCCGTCGGCTGCGACGCTGACCGACAGCAAGGGTAATCCCATCAAGCCGTTTAATTTTACGACGGGCGACCGGTTCATGTGCGGCGATACCAATCGCGATTTGTACCGCATCTTCATGACCGGCCTCGACGGATCGCCGATGCCATCCTTTGCGGATGTGATTCAGCCGAACGACGCGTGGGATCTCGTGCATTTCCTGCGCACTCTGCAGGTGGCGCTCCCGAACCAGGAATTGACGCTCTGGCAAAGTTATAAGGCAGCTCACGGAAAGGATCTGAAACCGATCGGTCCGGATTCCGCGGGCGGCGCGCAGTAATTTCATATAAGAAGGAGGGACTGATTCGATGCGAATGAAATTCTTTGCAGTTTTGGGATTCACCGCGGCGATGTGCAGCGCGCTAATGGTTTTCGCCACCCCGCCCGCGGGCTCCGGTTCCATCACCGGCAAGGTGACTTACACCGGAACGCCGATGAAAATGAAACCGATTGATATGTCCAAGGAACCATCGTGCGCCAAGCAGCACGCGACTCCCATCACCACGGAAAACGTCACCACTGGGCCCGGCAACACTTTGAAATGGGTGGTTGTTTACATTTCAGCGGGAGACGAAGGCACCACTACTCCCTCTCAGGGCGTGCGTTACGACCAAAAAGGTTGCGAGTATTTGCCGCACATCCTGCCCATGGAAGTAGGCCAACAGCTTCAAATTTTTAACGACGACCAAACCTCGCACAACATCCATCCTCTGGCCAAAGTGAATCAGGAGTGGAACAAATCGCAGCCTCCCGGTTCGCCTCCGATCGACACCAAGTGGGATAAGCCCGAATTCATCTCGGTGAAGTGCAACATTCACCCGTGGATGCACGGGTATTTCGTGGTGTTGAAAACTTCTCACTACGCGGTCACCGGTGATGACGGCGCTTTCGATATCAAAGGACTTCCGCCTGGGAAATACACCGTAACCGCATGGCAGGAACAGTACGGAACGAAAACGCAGGAGGTCACCGTGGGCGCAGGCGCGGCCACTGCGAATTTCGTTTTCACCGCAACACCATACTGAGCTGGACGTGCCGTGTTTCAGACTACCGCACCCCTTGCTTTGAGGGCGAGGTGCAGATGCTCGAAGACTCGTTGGTTGTGACCGCAGCGCGTCGAGGCAAATAGATTATGGGCAAATTGTTTGCAGTGCTGGTGATCGTGATCGCGCTGATTTCGGTGTCGTTTTTCGTGCGGCATACCTGGTGGATGCCGACGGACATATCCACTACCGGCGCGGCAATCGACCATCAGCTCGACGAAACCATGATTGAGACGGGACTTCTGTTCCTGGCCGGGCAACTGGTTCTCGGTCTTTTCGTGTGGCAGGCCAGCGACAAGAACCCTGCGCGGAAGATCAAAATATTTCCCGGCGGGTCTAAGCCCGTGGTCATCGCTGCTATCTTTGTGGTCGGTATCGAGATTTTGGCTCTCACCTTTATCGGTTCGAAGGCGTGGGCCGCTGTGAACATCGCGCCGGCCGCTGCGGATTCCTTGCATATTGACGTTCAGGCCGAGCAGTTTGCCTTTTATTTCCGCTATGCCGGTCCGGACGGCCAGTTTGGCGGGCTCCATCCCGATAAGATTGACGATGGCAACGGCAACTACTTCGGTTTGGATCCAGCAAACGATGTGGCAGCTCGTGACGACGTGGTAGTGGGTTCGCTCGTTGTCCCGGTGAATCACCCCATCCTGCTCACTCTGCATTCCAAGGATGTCGGCCACTCTTTTTACGTTCCGGTTCTGCGGATTCAGCAGGACTTCGTCCCCGGCTTAGAAATCCCGGTGCATTTCACGGCCACGCAAACCGGCAAATTTGAAATAGTGTGCACCCAGCTTTGCGGGTTGGGCCACTACAACATGAAGGCGTACCTGCAAGTGATGTCGGAACCTGATTACGAGCAGTGGCTGAAGTCACAAGAAGGCCAGTAAACAGGTTTTTGCTCGTTCAGGCGCTTTCCGCGGGGGGGAGCAAGTTGCTTTCTTTGAGGTCCACATATGCATGAGACATCGGCAGCATCCGTCGCGCACCAACACGCGGCGCCAACCGGTTTTATCCGCAAGCACATCTTCAGCCTCGATCACAAAGTGATCGGCAAGCAATACTACGGGCTGGCGCTGCTCGCGGTTTTCATCGGCATGGTTCTTTCCTGGCTCATGCGTATTCACCTGGGCTGGCCGGCGTGGCCCATTCCGCTGCTGGACAAGCTCTCGGCCGTAGGCGCACCGCAGGGCGTCATGACTCCGGAATACTACCTCTCGCTGATGACGATGCATGGAACCATCATGGTTTTCTTCGTGCTTACCAACGCTCCCTTCGCCGCGTTTGGAAATTATTTCCTGCCCATTCAGATTGGCGCTGAGGACATGGCGTTCCCGCGATTCAACATGATGTCGTTCTGGGTCACATTTACCGCGTTTCTGGTCATGATGGCCGCGTTTTTCGTCAGCGACGGTCCGCCAATTTCCGGTTGGACCGCCTACGCTCCACTCAGCGCGGTGGGCGGGGACGCCGGGCCGGGACTCGCCTTGGGTCAAACCCTGTGGGCAATTTCGATCGCGATCTTTTGCATCGCCTCCCTGCTCGGCGCCCTCAATTTCATCGCCACTACGCTGGACCTGCGCACCAAGGGAATGTCGCTGGCGCGCATGCCTGCCAGCAGTTGGGCTTGGTTCGTTACGGCGGTGATCTCCTTGCTGGCCTTTGCCGTTTTGCTTCCGGCTTGCATCCTGCTGATCCTGGACCGCGTCGCGGGCACTAGCTTCTTCATCCCTGCGGGACTGATTCTTAGCGACAAGATGCAGCCACACGCCGGCGGTTCCGTGCTTTTATGGCAGCACCTCTTCTGGTTCTTTGGCCACCCGGAGGTTTACATCGCGATACTGCCTTCCATCGGAATCGTCTGCCATATCTTGCCGGTATTCGCGCGCAAGCCGCTCCTGGGTCCGCGCGCCGCCGTTGGTTGCATGATCGCCACCGGCTTTTTGAGCTACATGGTGTGGGGACATCACATGTTTGTAAGCGGAATGAGCCCGTTCTCAGCCAATTTGTTTTCGGTCCCCACGCTGATTATCACCATTCCCATGACCATCCTGACACTTCTGCTGATTTGCTCTGTTTACGGAGCGAAGATGCGCTTCACCGCGGCGTCGCTTTTTTGCCTGGGATTTATTTCCGTGTTCATCAGCGGCGGCATCAGCGGATTCTTTTTGGCGCAGCCCTCAATTGATATTTATCTGCACGCCACTTATTTCGTGGTGGCCCACTTTCATTTTGTGATGGCGGTGGCGTCGCTGTTCGGAGTATTTGCCGGAACCTATTTCTGGTTTCCCAAGATGTTTGGCCGCATGATGAACGAACCCCTGGGGAAATTGCATTTCTGGCTGACGTTCATCGGCGTGTACTGCATCTTCATGCCGATGCATTATCTGGGGCTAGCCGGCAACGTGCGCAGATATTCCGCGTTCGTGGATGATTATTTAATTCCGCTGATTCCGGTGCACAAATTCATCACCATCGCGGCACTGCTGACCGGCGCGGCTCAGTTCATCTTTTTGTTCAATCTGATCTGGAGCCGTTTCAAGGGCCCAGTCGCTTCCGAAAATCCCTGGGAGGCGACTTCGCTCGAGTGGTCCACCACTTCGCCTCCGCCCTTTGATAATTTTGCCGGCCGCCACATGGTCGTATTCAACGGCCCGAACGAATACGGCGTCCAGAACAACGGAACGGACTTCGTCATGCAGGTATCGCCGGAAAAGGTTTCCGCGAGCTAAGCGCGAACAAGAGCAACCAACCATGGCAACTACAACCCTACCTCCGGGCGCTGATATAACGTTCGACGACCAGGGCTCTGGCAAACCGCCAGAACTTGCTCCTCGTCCCGGTTATGTAATGCAGTCCGGATCACCCGCCCAGAAATCCGAGACTGGAATGTTGGTGGCAGTTTCGGCGATCGGGATGTCTTTTGCGGCGTTCACCAGCGCGATGTTCGTGCGCCAGGATTCTTCCACGGATTGGCAACACTTCCAGTTGCCTCACGTTCTTTATCTCAACACCCTGATTCTCATCGGCAGCAGCGTTACGTTGCAGTTGTCGCGGCAGCGCTTTGCAGCGATTCCACAGGCCGCCCAGCGTGCATCCGCTTCTGTGAAGGTTTTATCGGCCAGCGGGATTTACTGGTTGTACCTCACCGCCGCTCTGGGACTGATTTTCGTACTCGGCCAGATTCTGGCTTGGCGCAACTTGGCGGTGCAGGGACTGTTTCTTGCGACCAATCCCAGTTCGTCCTTCTTCTATCTTTTTACCGCGTTGCACGCGGTACATTTGCTGGGCGGAATGGGCGGCTTGTTCTATGTGCTGCGCAAGCTCATTCGCGACGGCGGCGCAGCGGAGACCAGCGGGCTTAGCGCATTCTCCATCTACTGGCACTTCATGGATTTGCTGTGGGTGTACTTGCTCTTGCTGCTTGCGATCCGCATCTAGCTGGAAATTTCAGGAGGAGCTGTGAGCGAATCGGAAATGACATTGGGAGCAGGCCAGGCGACCGCGTTCGAGCCTTCGCCGTACGGCGTTCAGTCGAAAAAATTGACGATGTGGCTGTTTATCGCTTCAGATGCCGTCACATTTGGCGCGATCCTCTTCGGTTACGCGTACTTGCGAGCTGGCACACCAGACTGGCCCACGCCATTCCAATTTTCGCCGAGCATTGTGAACGGTTTGATCATGACGTTAGTGCTGCTGACGAGCAGCCTGACAATGCTGGCGGCGGTGGCTGCCGCGAAGCAGGGCCGCAAGTCATCGGCCCTCTTGTGGATCAGCGCGACCATCGTCCTGGGCATCATTTTCGCCACGCTGCACTTGCGCGAGTGGTTCCACATGTTTGCCGAAGGCTGGAGCCTGTCCAAAAATCCGCTCGGTGGAACCGTGATGTTCGGCGCGACTTTTTTCAGCATCACCGGCCTGCACCTGATGCACGTAATTTCCGGCGTCATCGCGCTCATCGTGATCGCCATCGGCTACAACACTGAATGGCTGGACGCCGGGCACGTCGAGACCACCGGGCTATACTGGCACTTTGTTGATCTTGTTTGGATGTTTGTGTTTCCGCTGCTGTATTTGATGAACGTGGCCCGCTGAAGCGAAATTGCCGAACAAGAAGGAGGCGCTGCCGTGACGGATACGAAAAACGGACCCGGAATGAAGGAGTACATCGCCATCTGGGTCGGTTTGTTGTGCATCGTCGGCATCGAGACATTTCTTACGACGATGCATATTTCCACACACCGCTTGCTGGCCGCCCTGCTGGTGCTGGCCTTTGTCGAGGCGGGAATCGCGCTGCTCTTTTTCATGCATCTGAAGTACGAAAGACCCAGGCTGTTCTGGACGCTCGTACCCCTGGTGATATTCGTGCTATTCATGATGAATCACATCTGGCCAGACGCCTATCGCATGCTGAATATGCGCGTGCCGATTCAGTAGGAAATGGCTGGCGCGCAGCTGCGGCGCGCTGGCTCGAAGCAAAGTGTCATTCGTGAAGTTGCAGCAATGCTAGGAGAGTGTGACTGCCATGGATGCAACGAAACCAGGAGCCGCCGGAATGATGGCCCGCGCTATTGCTGCACTGCTCGTGCTGGCCACTCCCGCGGCGCTCTACGCGCAGAGCTGCGCGATGTGCTATCAGAGCGCGGCAGCTTCAGGCCCGCGTTCGATTCATGCCTTGAAATTGGGCATCCTGATCCTGATGTTTCCTCCGCTGTTGATCACTGCCGGCGTCATGTACCTGGCCTATCGCAAGCGCGATCAGTTCAACCAGAACGCCTAGCGCTTCATCGTGCGGCCGAGGGCAAACTCAATTCCACAAGCAGTCCACCGTCCGGGCAATTTTCGGCTTTGACCTTTCCGCCATGGAGGCGAACGGCTCGCTCGGTGATAGAAAGGCCGAGGCCCGATCCGCCGGAGAAGCGGTCGCGCGCATCGCCCACGCGATAGAAGGGCAGGAAAATATCGCGTAACGACTCCTCGGGGACGCCGCGTCCATGATCACGAACGGAAATCACCGCGATTCCATTTCCATTCGCATGCGACTTCTTGAGCGTTATTTGGACTTCAGTGCCCTCGTCCGTGTAGTTGACGGCGTTGCGGATTACGTTCTCAATCGCGCCGCGCAGGAGCTGGCGATTTCCGAGGACCGTACAACCGTCCACCTGCGTGACGCGGACTCGACGGCTGCGGCCTTGAGCTTCAAAATCAGCGTCGGCGGCGACGTCGAGAACCACTTGATCGAGTGCGACCACCTCACCCTCTACTCTTTCACTACCGCCTTCAATCCGCGCGAGCCTAAGCAGGCTGCCAATTAGAGTGTTCAGGCGTTCGGCTTCGACTTCGATGCGGTCGAGCGCATTCGCGGATTCGGGATTGGCGTGAAGTCTCGCGAGGCCTAATGCAACCGTCAAACGAGCGAGCGGAGAGCGAAGTTCGTGCGAAATATCCGCGAGCAGCCGCCGCTGCGAAGAAATCAGCGACTCGATCTGCTCGGCCATGTGATCGAAGTCTCGGCTGAGTTCGGCCAGTTCGTCATGGCGATTTCCAGCAGCTTCGCCGACTCGCGTACTAAGATGTCCGGTGGCCAGGCGATGGGTGGCGGCTCGAAGATGCAGAATGGGCGCCGTGATATAACGCGTCAGCCAGAAACAAACAACACCCGCGATGAAGAAGACTGCTGCAGCGCGAATGAATTGCGTCTCGATGGGAGCGTTCAGTACTTCAGCCACGGACTCGATATGCGTGCCAATCACCAGCACGTAGTGTGTGCCGGTCGAGCCAGTAGTTCTGGTGGCGGCGAACCTGGTGCCGTGAGACGTCACAAAGCCAGTTTCGTTGGTTTGCAAGGCGGACTGCGCGATGGCGTCAACCTCGGGCGGCGATGGTTGCGACAAGATCTCTTTGCCCTCGTCGTCAAACAGGTACGCCTGCCAGTGCAAGGTGTTCGCTAGAGAATTGAGAAAGTCGGCCAGGGCGCCCATGCCGTGATCATCCAGGATGTCTGCCGCGCGGGCCGCCACAAGGGGCATGACCGTGCGGTCGAATTCTTCGGCGCGCATGGCTTTGAATTGGGATTGCGTGGCGATAACAGAAGCGATCAGAGTCGCGCTGACGAGCACCATCGCCAGCCAAAAAGAGAGGAAGATCTTTAGGAACAGGCTACGCATTTCGGATTCACTTTTTGCCGCTCACAAGCCAACGCTCAGTGCGGCGCGCCGGAGACTACATAAACGTAACCAACGTTGCGAATCGCCCGGATTCGCTCCGCTCCGTCCGGACAAGTCCCCAGCTTCTTGCGAAGGTTGCTGATGTGCACATCCAGGCTGCGATCTGAGGGTTCTGCATCGCGGCCCAGGGCGCCTCTCACCAAATCTTCGCGCGAGATTACTTGTCCCGGTGACTTGAAAAACAGCGCAAGCAGCTCGAATTCCGCGGAAGTAAGCTCCACGTCGCGCGCTTTATGGCGCGCAGCGCGGGCGCGCGTGTCCAACCGGATGTCATCCAGGAGAATCGAGGCGGGAGCGGCCGTGTCCGTTGGAGGCCCACCGTCGGTTCGCCGCAACACTGCGTGAATCCGCGCGGCGAGCTCGCGAGGATTGAATGGTTTCGGGAGATAGTCGTCGGCGCCGATTTCGAGCCCCACAATGCGGTCAACATCGTCACCATGCGCCGTGAGCATGATGATGGGGACCGCTGACTTGGCTCGAACGCGGCGCAGAACTTCAAAGCCACGAGTGCCTGGCAACATAACGTCGAGGATGATCAGCGAGTACGTGCCCGAAAGCGAGCGCTCAAGGCCCACCGAACCATCGTGGACAGCCTCAATCTGGAAGCCCTGGGATTTCAGATATTGCCCGACGAGCTCACAAAGCTCCACGTCGTCATCGACAATCAGGATGCGCTTGGCGGAGAAATCGTCCGGGGTATCGGTCTGGGATGGCCGCATTACACTACTTTATACCTTGCTCCGGCCGGAATCGGTAGCTTGAGAGACGAAGGACCAGCCGCGCATCCAATAGAGCTGGCAATAGTAGCGCCGCACGAATAACGATGGAGTTTTGGAGATGCCATCAAGGGCCCAGCCGACCAACCTTGCCTTCAGAATACGGAGCTTCAAATGGGGACATGAAGAATGTCTACGCGATAACTGGGAGTTATAACGATTTGTAAAGTTTTGTCAAGTGAATGTTATACTTCGCCGCGAGCCCGGATTTTCCGTTGCTGATTGCGGGCAATGGTTTTTCCACGCAAATTTAGGGGCTCATCCTGATGGATACCGGCAACTGGCGGGTCTGCCAAGTTGAGGTCGTGGCGCATCCGCCGGCACTGCCAGCGAGGTGACGATGTACGAGAATATGAAGCATTCTCTCTTCCAGGCCATCGCTCCAATCGCGATTTCAGTTCTATTCTGCGCCGGTGCAGTGGGCGCCCAGACAGATTACACACCGATCACGGTGCAGCACGGCGGCGCCATATCCGGCACGGTCACGTGGGCGGGCCCGATCCCCAAAATTCCCAAGCTGCCAATAACGAAGAACCCGGAAATTTGTGATCCCCAAGGGCTGAAGACGCGCGATCTGGAGCGCCTGCTGATTAATCCCGAAGGCAACGGAGTCGCCAACACCGTCGTATTCCTCCGAGGCGTCACCACGGGCAAGCCCATGGATCTGCCCGCCGACCGCCAGCAATTGGATCAGAAGACTTGCCGCTACACTCCGCACATCATGCTCGTGCCGCAGTCTGGCACACTGAAGATCGAGAGCAGTGATCCCGTGCTGCACACTGTGCAGATGTTTGGTGTTGCCACAAACAACATTCCTTTTCCTTTCCAGAACCAGTTCATCCCCGTCACGTTGCAGCGGCAAGGCGTAGTCGAATTGAAATGTAACGCGGGGCACGTGTGGATGAACGCCAACGTAATCGTGGTGCGGCATCCGTATTACGCGGTGACTGACGATCGCGGCGCATTTACTCTCTCGGACGTTCCGCCGGGCGAATACGAAATCGTAGCCTGGCACGAGGGTTGGCAAATTGCCTCGGAGGCAAAAGTTCTGGACGTCGGCGCGCAGGTGGAAGTACGGCGCCCGATATACAGCACGCCCGTTAGCTGGACGAAGAAAGTAACCGTGAAGCCCAGCCAGCCCACAGTTGTGGACTTCACGATTTCCGAGAAACACGAGTAAAGCGCTCGTGTGGGATTTGCAGTTCAGTCTGGCTTTAGTGGTGTCGTCGAAGATTAGAAGGAGAGTTTAGGTTTTCCGATTGCTGCGTTGTGCGCGGACGGATGGCCGACTCCGCGGTCATACCTAGGCAAGTCTCGTCCACGTTCAGGGCTCGACATAAATCCGGCCCGTCATTTGTTTAGGGCCGGTCCCGCAAGACTTGCAGCAACGGAATGAGTACGTTCCAGGCTCGGTCGCTTCGATGTCAACAGGAACGGCTTCGCCCTTTTTCAGTTTCCAGCAATCTTCACCGAAGATGAAAGCCAGGCCCGGCGGCGTGTTGGCTTTCGCCCCGTCCGGAAACGCGCTGATATGGATCCCGTGAGTCCGGTCGGACGAAATAACCTCCAGTCGAACTTTCTCTCCAACCTTGAGATGAATTTCCGCCGGATCAAATTCGAAATCCTTCGCGGTCATGGCGATGACGCGCGGAGGAGCTTCGCTTGGCGGCTTCGCTCTCGGTTGTTTGGTTTGCTCATCCTGCGTCGATCGGGAAGAGTCCCGCATGTACGCAGGCGTCGCGAATACCAGCACGGCCGCGACGGCGATAAAGAGTGTGACGCGCATGTTGTATCTCACGACGCCGGCTCCCGTTGAAATCGCAGCGCGCTCGGAATTCGACTCGGCGCTCGCGAGGTTGCGCAGGTTCGAAATGAACGGCCGTTGCGGAACACGCTATTCTATCGGCGAAATCGCCCGGCGTCGACCCAACAAAGAGGTACACCAACCAATGGCACAGATTCTCTGCAGCAATCGTTCGAGATCTCTGCCGTTTGATAGCGGCAGAGTGTCCGAAAACGGCTCGCGAATTATTCGAATTCGGACAAATTTTCCCAGTATCGCTAAAAAATACTTGACAATCCGATGAGTTCCTATATACATGCGACCCAGCGGTGCATAGCGACGTGGCGCTTTCCTCCCACGAGGGTGGTGTCTTCTAGTTTCGCTGCGGAAAATTGGGGGCGAACTGTGATGAATGCTCGAGTAAGGGTGTGTCTCGTGGTGTGCTCCGTAGTATTTCTTTTGGGATTTTCCCTTCCAGTCTGGGCGCAGAACGTAGGAAGTCTCCACGGCACCGTTCTTGACAAGTCCGGTGCAGCAGTCCCGGACGCGCAAGTGACTGCCACGGAAATAAGTACAGACAGCTCGCGCACCACCAAGACCGACAGCACAGGCGCGTTTAACTTCGCGCAAGTCAATCCGGGCACGTATCACCTACAAATCGAAAAGCCGGGCTTCAAGGTTTATCTCAACGGAAAAGTCGAAGTGTTGGTGGCCACTCCAACAAATGTGGACGCAGAGTTGGAGTTGGGTACCGTCAGTCAGTCAGTCACGGTTGAGTCCGAGGCTGTGCCTGCTCTGAACACCCAAGACGCCACAATGGGCAACACGTTCGGGCAAGACCAGGTACAAAGCCTTCCGTTTCTCGCGCGTAACGTGGTCAACCTGCTTACGTTGCAGCCCGGTGTGGTGTTCACAGGCATGTCCGACACCGATCAACTCGCGATGGGCACGACAAACGGACTAGATGCGCGCGATGGCGCTGTGGATGGTGTGCGCAGCAACCAGACCAACATCACAGTGGACGGAATCGACGCCAACGATTGGCAGAACCAGGCTGCTTTTACCAGCGCCCTGCCTATCACGCTTGACTCCGTCCAGGAATTCCGCGTGACCACCACGAATGCGAATGCCACTGACGGCATTGTCGGTGGAGCACAAGTCGCGCTGGTCACAAAAAGCGGCACCAACGAATTTCATGGAAATCTGCGCTGGTACTATCGGACATCGGGGCCTAACGCCAACGATTACTTCAACAATTTGAATGGCATCCCTCGCGGTAAGGATCAACGGAACATCGCTGGAGGGTCTTTGGGCGGCCCCATCAAGAAGAAACGAGCATTCTTCTTTGTGGATAACGAGGATCGCCGCGAAAGTGTAGCCGCACCCGCTCCAACTCGGAATGTACCAACCAACACTTTGGCCGATGGCGTACTGGTTTATCAATGCGCTACCGCGTCCGCTTGCCCGGCCAGCACGGTTACCGGCCTGGACGGAAAGCAATTCCAGATTGCCGCGGGAAATTTTGGATTGCCCCCAACATCAGCAACCGGCGCGTCCATCCAGTCCCTGGACCCTGCCGGATTGGGCGTCAATCCGGCGATGGTCGCGTACATGGCCCAATTGCCGCCGGGCAACAGCCCTGCTTCGGGCTTCGATGGCGGCTTAGCGTTTAACGGCCTCAATTTCGACACCCCGCTTCCCACGCGCGGCAATATCTACACCGCACGCGTGGACTACAACCTCACCCAGGACGGGCGCCAATCGATTTTCGTGCGTGGCTCTCTCGAAGGGCTAAGCACCGGATTACTTCCTGGCGAGTTTCCAGGTGAGCCATCGGCGCAGACGCTGCAGAACAACAGCAAAGGTATCGCTGTCAATTACAATGCGCAGTTCGGCTCGAACGTCGTAAATAGTTTGCGCTACGGTTTCACCCGCATTGGCGTAAATCTCTCGGGCGCTGCCGGACCACTCTTTGATGTGCGCAATTTCAGCGACATCGTAGACTTCGTGCGTCCTAACATTCGAACCGTGCCCGTGAATCAAGTCAGCGATGATCTAACCTGGAGCAAGGGAAAACACACGTTGTCTTTCGGTGGTTCGCAATATTTTGTGCGCAACCACACGATCAACGGTTTCAATTCGTTCCCCTCCTTCGTGGTAAACAGTGGTTTTTGCGTCAACCTCTGCGGAGATGCAATTCCCGATGGTACGAACGCCCCGGCGCCGAACAACCCGTTTGCGTTCACGTCGGCTTTCATGATGCTCACCGGTTCGATGACTCAGGTGAGCGCCACGTTTTTTGCTACCCGCGAGGGCCAGTTCCTGCCAGAGGGAAGCCTCGAGAACCGAAACTTTGCCGAGAACCTTTTTGAATCCTACGTGCAGGATAGCTGGAAGGTACGTTCGAATTTTACGGTGACACTGGGACTGCATCATGGTTATGAAACTCCACCGTGGGAAACCAATGGCAACCAGGTCGCTCCAACGATCAACCTCGGGCAGTACTTCCAGCAGCGCGAAATAAACATGGAGGCCGGGATTCCGTCGACCGCCTCCCCGCTGCTCAGCTGGCAATTGGCAGGCAAGGCAAACGGCAAGGATTCCTGGTACAACCCCAACCCTCACAACTTCGCGCCGCGCGTTGCCCTCGCATATTCGCCGAATTTCGGCAGTGATTGGGCAAAGAAGCTCTTTGGCAGCGGATCAGAGTCGGTATTCCGGCTCGGCGCGGGACTCTTCTACGACCGGGTTGGCCAAGCTCTCGCCGTTGACGCTGATCAAAATGGTTCTCCCGGCATCGCGACTTCACTCATCGACAATTCACAGCAATTCACTCTCGCCACTGCGCCGCGTTTCTCGGGCTCCTGCACCAGTGCAGGCTGCACGGGACTCCCAGACGCCGGACCGCCCTTCTTCACTCCGCCCGCGTCGGTTAGCTTCCCATTTACTCCGTCCTCGACTGCGTCCAATCTCGGTTTCGCGGTCGATCAGAACCTGCAGACTCCTTACTCGATCCACCTCACTGCCTCGTACCAACGCCAGTTGCCAAAAGGTGTGGTGCTCGACGTCGCATACGTGGGA
>Ga0209693_10000396_pt1 | contig 17495 bp, 16 predicted proteins | sample HubBroMetageWRM3_FD_188345 | JGI IMG/M metagenome (GOLD analysis project Ga0209693, IMG submission 188345) | Warmed soil microbial communities from the Hubbard Brook experimental Forest, New Hampshire - Hubbard Brook CCASE Soil Metagenome WRM 3... | ecosystem: Environmental > Terrestrial > Soil... | reverse complement strand
TATCGGGCGCGGCCTCGTACAAAGCATCTTCAACCAACTTCTTAAGCGTCTTGCCGGTGGAACCACAGCCGTGCCCGGTGACTTGAAGCTGCAACCGAACGACCCCAGCCTCGATTCCAAGCAGGTCTAATTCCCCTCCGCCTTTGCGCACTTGGGGACGAACTCGCTCCACCGCTTGCGCGACGCGACTTTCCACATTCAGCGGATGAAGGTCGTACAGGACCAAAAGACTGCTAACCAATGGATCGCGCCCGAGGTCTTCGATGGTGGGTTGCCCGGACTCGTCGTTTTTCGCGACGATCTCCATGACTCGCTCTAAACCAGCGCCGTGCAAGTCCAGCAGCAATTGCACTAACGCTTTTGTGCTTGCCCGAGCCTCCGGCTCTGCGATGTTCTCCAGTTCACCGACTAATTCGCCGATGCGCTGGACCTTTAGCTGAAAATCTCTGTCATCGGCCATAGAGTTTTCGTGTGTAAGTCCCTTGCCCCGCAACCCAAGCAGCGAAGGCAACAATATGCCCCTCACTCCCCAAAATGTCCAGCATGATCAACGTCCAGCATGATCAACGCTGAACGCCGAACATCGGGGAATGGTGAGTTTTCAAGACCTTCCCATCGCCCAGATACATGTGCACGCCGCAAGGCAAGCATGGATCAAAGCTTCGCACCGCGCGCATGATATCGATGCCCTTGAATTTATCCGGCCCGTTCTCCTCGAAGATCGGCGTATTCTGCACCGCATCCTCATACGGCCCTGGAGTCCCGTAAATGTCCCTCGGATTGGCATTCCAAGGCGTGGGAGGATACGGATGGTAGTTAGCGATCTTGCCTTTGCGAATCACCACGTGATGCGATAGCACGCCTCGAACGGCTTCGTGGAAGCCGCAGCCGACGGCCTCTTCCGGCACCTTGAAATCGGACCAGGTTTTGGTATGGCCGGCATGGAGTTCTTCCAACGCCTTCTCCGCGAAATGAAGGGCACACGCGGCCGCATAAGCCTGGAAGTAGGTGCGCGCCCGGTCACGTTCAATGGCGTTGCTCCACTGCGGGATCTTCCACTCGAACTCGACTTCAGGCTTTGACATGGTTTTCGGCAGGTAGATCTTCACGCTCTTGCCGGTAGCTTTGATGTAGCCAATATCGACCAGTCCTGCAAGCGCTGTGGCCCACAGCCGTGCAATCGGCCCACCGCCTGTATCCAGCGCGAGATGGTCGCCAGTGCGTTTGTCGAACCAGCGAGGCGACATCACCCAGGTGTACTTGCCGCCGAAGTCGCGCTTCTGTGGACGAGGGATCGTGGTCTGGTTCCAGGGATGGTTCTTATCGACTGGATTCCCGAGTGGATCGGTCTTCACAAACGTCTCGGCGTTCTTCCAGTCGTCGTAATAGGAACTTCCCAACAGAATCCGGATATTCAGATTGATATCCACCAAATCGGTGGTGACCAGCTTGCCATCGACGACGACACCAGGCGTAACAAACATTTTGCGGCCCCAGTGCGTCATGTTCTTGTAGGTGTAATCGCAGTGTTCGGGATCGTTGAAGGATCCCCAACATCCCAGCAGGACTCGGCGGCGTCCGACCTCTTCATATCCCGGCAGCGCGTCGTAAAAGAAATCGAACAAGTCGTCGTGCAGCGGCAGAACCTTCTTCATGAACTCGACATATTTCATTAGCCTGACGATGTAGTCAGTAAAAAGCTGCACAGTCGGAACCGTCCCGACTCCGCCCGGATAAAGAGTGGAGGGATGCACGTGGCGTCCTTCCATCAGGCAGAACATCTCGCGGGTCATGCGGCTCATCTGCAAAGCTTCCAGATAAAAGGATCCCGTGAAAGGATTGAGCGCCCGCATAATATCTGCGATGGTGCGGAAACCGTGCTCGTTGGAATGGGGCGCCGGAGTTGATTCGGCCTTGGCCAGAACTTTAGGGTTGGTCTCTTTGACCATCTGTTCGCAGAAGTCCACGCCGACCAGGTTGTCCTGGAAGATATTGTGATCGAACATGTATTCGGCGGCTTCGCCAAGGTTGACGATCCATTCCGCGATGTGCGGCGGCCTGACTCCGAAAGCCATGTTCTGCGCGTAGGTCGCACAGGTTGCATGGTTGTCGCCGCAGATGCCGCAAATGCGGCTGGTGATGAAGTGAGCGTCACGCGGGTCTTTCCCCTTCATGAAGATGCTGTATCCGCGAAAGATGGAAGACGTACTGTGACACTCGGCAACCTTGCGAGCCTCGAAATCAATCTTGGTAAAGATGCCCAGGCTGCCAACGATGCGGGTAATCGGGTCCCAATTCATCTCGACCAGCTTCTTCGATTTGCTGGGAACATCTTTCGTCGGTGCAGTGATGGTGCTCATAGCGATCGCTCCTCTGATTTCTGAGTCGGGATTTCAGCTGGGCCTCTAATAACCTCTTGGGTGGTAACCGCTAGTCAGCTCCGCGCGCGGATGCCGCCATTTAGGTTCTTTGTTCACCGTGTTTTGAGTAATCGAACGCAGCGCCCGGATGGCACGCCCATAAACGCCAATCGCGCTACTGGACACGTGCGCTCCCGGAGGCTCATCCATGAAGGGCATGAACTTGTCGGGGAAGCCTGGCATGGTGCATCCGATGCAGATGCCGCCCACGTTGGGGCAGCCGCCGATGCCTGCCATCCATCCCCGCTTGGGGACGTTGCAATTGACTACTGGACCCCAGCATCCGAGCTTCACGATGCACTTCGGGGAGCCGTAGACTTCCGCGAAATCGCCCTGCTCGTAGTAGCCGGCTCGGTCGCAACCGTCGTGCACAGTATTGCCGAAGAGCCAAGTGGGGCGCAGTTGGTCGTCCAACGGAATCATCGGGGCAAGCCCTGCCACCTGATAGAGAAGGTAGAGCACCGTCTCCATAAAATTGTCAGGCTGAACAGGACACCCAGGAACGTTCACGATCGGCAAACCCGCTTTGGACCGCCAATCCCAACCCAGGTAATCAGCGAGACCCATGCAACCCGTCGGATTCCCTTCCATGGCGTGAATGCCGCCATAAGTGGCGCACGTTCCGATGGCAATCACTGCCAATGCTTTCGGCGCCAACCGGTCGATCCACTCGTTGGTGGTAATAGGCTGTTTGGTCTCAGGGTCGGTGCCGAGCGCCGCCCAATATCCCTCTTTCTTGATCTTCTCGTTCGGGATCGAACCTTCGACCACCAGAACGAACGGCTCAAGCTTGCCTTCCCATGCCTGATAGAAAAACTTCATGAAGTCGTCACCAACTTCGACCGCAAGCACGGGATTGTGCAGATGTACCTTTGGCAATCCGGGAATCGCCCCCAATAACACATCTTCGATGCTGGGTTGCGTGGCGGCGGTAATTGAAACCGAATCTCCGTCACAGCCTAGGCCGGCGGTGATCCAGACTATGTGCACCTCTTTGACTGCCGGTGCCTTTTGCGTAGACCTGCCATATGGAACCGTAGCTGTTCCCATAGCTGGATTACTCCTTTCGTTCAAAATTGATCGCGAACCGCTCCTTACCATTCGAACGCACTTGAATCCTGCGACCCGCAAACAAATTGATCGCTGCGATTCCAAAGTCGAATCGGCAATCAGAATCGTCCTATTCTGAGAACGTTACAAGGGCAGCCGCCCTGTTTTACTTCTCCAAGGAAGTCCCACAGATCGCATCGGGGATTCCCCTAAATGTCGGGAAGCTACAGCGGAAGGGACTCTACCGACGGACGATGGTACCGAGGAAAGAACAAACCATCTAACCTCTTAGACGTAGAGCACTTGCTTCAGCAGGGTTTCAACACCATTCCACGTGATCTGCACTCCGATGCAGAGAAGCACGAATGCAATGATGCGGAGGATGCCGTGTGCTGTCTGGGGTGAAATTCGCTGGGTGATCTTTGGGGCATAGCGATAGCACACGTAGACCGTTAGACTCAAAGCCACGAGGGCCAGAGAAATTCCCAGGTGGGCGATCACATTCTGCAGCACACCGGGTTTCACTGAAGCGTGCGCGCTCAGGGTCAACATAACTACAATGCAGCCCGGACCCACGGTCACGGGAAACGTGAGCGGATAAAAAACCTGTTGCTCGATCGATAAGAAATTATCTTGCCTGACTACCGTCCGATCGGGATTCACGCTGCTCTCCTGCTGGTTCAGCAGGCTCCATCCCATGCTGGCAAGCACCAAGCCTCCGGCAACCTGCACTACCGGAAGCGAAATCCCGAAGAACTCCAGCAGCCCGGTCCCGACGAGCTCGATCACCAACATAAAGACAGTGGTGCTGATCGCAATTTTGCGGGCCAGATCGGCGAACACAGAGTCGGGCACGCTTCCAACGAAACCGAGAAACACCAACGCCGATCCCAGCGGATTCACTAATGGCAGGAGTGCGCTGAAAGTAAGCGCAAAGGACTTGAAGAGGAGGAGCACAATTGCCATATATAGCGAAACAGCATAACACTCCGAACACCGCTCAGGCTTCCCGATGGGCCTAGAGCACCATCAAAAGTGGCTCACGCCGTCCTTTCGCGCACATTCCACTGAACCGCGTGCTGCACCAGTTCTCGCGCGCTTCGCAGAGAGAGTTTCTCTTTGATATGCGCCTGGTAGGACTCGACGGTTTTCACACTGAGGTGCAGAGTCTCGGCGATCTGACGCGTTCCATGACCTTCCCCAATGAGCCGGAAAACCTCCAGTTCGCGATCGGTAAGGTCCGAGATCGACGAATGCTCGGAGGGATTGACGCCGCGAACGTAGTGTCGCAGCATGCTGTTGGCGATCCGGTCGCTTACATAAATCTCGCCACTCAGAATGCGACGCAGCGCCACGAGCACCTTTTCGGTTGCTTCCTGCTTCATGATGTAACCGTTCGCACCCGCGCGCAATGCCCGTTCCGCATAGATCGATTCATCGTGCATGGAGAGGATCAGGACCGGGAGACGCGGAGCTCCCAGCCTGATGTTCTTGAGCAGTTCGAGTCCATCTGGGCCGTTGAGCGAAATGTCGACGATAAGGATGTCCGGTCTGACCGCCTGAATGGCCGACAAGGCCGAGCGCATCTCTTCGGCTTCGCCACAAACTGTCAGATCAGTTTCCTGATTGATCAGGAGCGCGAGCCCCTGGCGCACGATGGGATGGTCATCGACGACGAAGACGGTTTTCTTTCTCGGCGCGAAATTGTTGTTTGCCTGTCTATTGATCATGAGCAACCTTCTTCAACCCTTTCTTGCCTTTTGCCAGCGGAAATAGACACGTAATCGTGATCCCGCGAGTTCCGCCACTCTCCACTTTCAAGGATCCGCCAATCATTCGGGCTCGATAGTTCATGATTTGCATCCCCATGCCCGAGTCATTCGTGGAAGGCTCCCGCATACCCAGGCCATCATTTTCTATCTTCAGAGTACCGTATTCGTTCCTGGCAAAAAGGCTAATCATGATCGTTTTCGCTTGCCCGTGCTTGATCGCGTTGTTCACGGCCTCCTGAGCAATGCGATAAAGATGAGTGGACATATTAGCGTCGTGAATCAAAACTGGTTCATCGGCTCGGAAGGAACAAGAAATATGAAACAAGTCTTCCACTTCAGCTGCCCACCGTTTCAGAGCCGACATGAGCCCGTGAGCATCCGCAATCACAGGAAGAAGGCCGTGCGCCAGCTCTCTGGTCTTATTGATAGCCTCGTTGACCAGGCCCACGATTCTTGCTGCCTCAGCAGCTTCCGCCAGGCCTTTCTCGGCAAGTTTTTGCTCTTGTACCTTGCTCATGAAGGCGATTCCGGTCAGGTGCTGCCCCAAACCGTCATGCAGATCTTGCCCAATTCGACGTTGTTCTTCCGCGCTAATTTCCAGAATCGCCTTCTCCAGGCGCTTGCGCTCTGTGATGTCGATCCCGGTCGCGATAATGTATGCAGGCGTTCCATCCTCTCCGGGAAGGATTGTGCTTGACCACGCAATCAGCCGCCGCGAGCCATCCCGCGCCACCCAGGACGTCTCGTAGTCTCTGGTGCTGTTCTCGATTCGCAACTGTTCGACAATGATCTTGAAGCGCTCTGCCTCCTCCGGTACTACGCACAGATCCCAAAAGTATTTCTCCTTGACCTCCACGAAGGAATAGCCGGAAACTTGCTCACACGCCCGGTTGAAGCGGACGATTCGACCCTGCGGATCAAGAACCACGACCAAAGCACCGACGGTATGCAATATCGCCGAGACGACGTTGCGTTCCTCCTGAAGCGCTTCTTCTGTCCGCTTGAGTTCGGTGATGTCAAACGCGATGCCGTGAATAAACCATGGGCGGCCATTCTTCCGGCGGATCATCTTGGCTTCGCAATGAAACCAGACCACCCTGCCATCACGCGCCAGCACTCGATATGCGGATCGGAGCGCCGAGCCTGAAAGAAACATCTGCGCCGCCTCGACGCTCCAGCGCTGTTTGTCGTCCGGGTGGATCTGCTGGTACCAGCGAATGGGATCTTCCAGCCACTCTTCCTGCGAAAAACCCAGACTAGCCTCAATTTGAGGGCTGACATAAGCTTCACCGATGCCTCGGTCCAGTTGGGCCATGAAAACCACTGCGGGAATCTGCTCGACCAGCGCTCTATAGATGGCGTCAACATTCGGCAACTGCTCTTCAGGCTCGTCTCCTGGGAGTACGGTATCCGGCGCTGACGGCTGAGTAGAGTTGCTGAGAAAAACAGCGGCAAGATCCGCGAGAAGAGTTTCTGCTTCCAAAGGACTGATGGCTTCCGCCTGACTCGCTTCCTGGTAGGCAGCGAGTCCTAAATCGATGATGGCGGGAGAAATCATACGGATTTGTCGAGTCCCTGATCGTCTTACGCTTACGAAACGACGTGCGAAATTCAACGAATCGTTCTACCCAGGTCGCTTGGCATCCTTCCGCCTGCGCCAACTCGGCTCTTTATTCAACGAAGCTTGCGTAAACCTGCGCAGCGCATGGATCGCTCTGCCGTAGGTCATCACCGCATTCGACGACAACAACGAACCCGGCGGCTGATTCATAAAGGGCATGAATTTGTCCGGAAATCCCGGCATCGTGCATCCGATGCAAATCCCGCCAACGTTGGGACAGCCGCCGATCCCGCCCATCCAACCGCGCTTGCCTACATTACACTGAACCACCGGACCCCAGCATCCGAGCTTTACGATGCAGAGAGGCGATCCGTATTCCTCGGCAAACTCTGCCTGCTCGTAGTAACCCCCGCGATCGCAACCTTCGTGAACCGTTGCGCCAAACAGCCATGTGGGCCGCAACGCCTCGTCGAGCGGGATCATCGGAGCCCGGCCGGCAGCCATGTACAGCAGATACAGCAGCGTCTCCATAAAGTTGTCGGGCTGGACGGGACATCCAGGGACGCACACAATCGGAATGTTTGCCGTGGACTTCCACTGCCATCCAAGATAGTCAGGAAGCCCCATACAACCGGTTGGGTTTCCTTGCATCGCATGGATTCCACCGTAGGTCGCACACGTTCCCGCCGCCACCACGGCCCACGCACGAGGTGCGAGCCGATCGATCCACTCACAGGTAGTGATTGGTTGGCCGGTTTTCTGGTCGGTCCCCATTGAGGCCCAGTAGCCTTCCTCTTTATTGTTCTCGTTAGGTATCGAACCTTCGACCACCAGAACGAAGGGAGCCACTTTGCCTTCGGCAGCAAGATGGAAACACCTTAGAAAATCGTCTCCGTTCTCGAGCGCGAGGAATGGATTGTGAAAATGCACCTTGGGGATCCAGGGCATCGCTCCGAGGACAATATCTTCGATGCTCGGTTGCGTCGCTGCAGTCATGGCAATCGTGTCCCCGTCACAGCCGAGACCAGCCGTTATCCAAAGGATGTCGATTTCTGCGATGGATCGCGAAGCTTGCGAGTTGCTTCCCCGAATCGTCGCAGTTTCAGCCACTCGATTTCCGCTCCGACAGGCCGAAGATAGTGGATCAACCGGTCACCGGGACCTGTTCCAACTGCGTATTCTACAGAAATCCCTGCGAGCGGATGGGTTAATTTGACAGGGGAACTGCGCTGCGCCGTTAACCCTGCTTCAGGGCAGAAAGTGGGCGAAGTGCTCGTTGCGATCATGCAGGACAATGCATAGCCCGAACCACAGTTTGGAGATGGACAAGGTACCATGAAATGAATTGGAAAACAGATCACATCGCGCGGATCTTTAGGTACCGTCGGGTATCCCTGATAGACGTGAGGAATACGTATCCTGCAAAAAGCAGGCCGGCTGTGCCCAATATGTTTCGGACTACCCTCAATGTGTTCATTGTGCTCCCTTCAAGGCCGATTTGGCGTGCGTCTTCGATGCCGTGGCTTTCGAAAAGGTTTTCACCTGTTGATTGCGAACTCGATGGGCGTGATCCCAACGGGCACGCAGGGATTACCTGGGCGGCAACCACGACTCCCTGGTCCGATCGGCCGGTCTTCGGGAAAATTCGATATATGTCTTTTGCCAGCACCACGACAATTCGATTCCCAGAAATACATCGACCAGATCGCAAGCCTCGAGAAGCGCGGCGTTCTCACAGACTAAGCTCTCGAAGCACGCTGATAAAAGTTTTTATACCGAATCTATGCGTCTGGGAATTTCGGTGTTCTTTACGAAGCTTTACGCCACGCTGACAAACTCTTTACAGAACTCCCCGCAAGCTCAGCCGACATTCGTCGTTCCCATAACGTGGACAGCAACTAACTGGGAATGAGAAAGGGGCTAAGGTCATGATGAATCACGGAACGATATTCTATGTCGACGATAATCCCAAGTCGCGAAGACTTTTGACCAGTGTGATCAAGAGTTGCGGATTTGAAGTGGTAGGTGCTGGCGATCCGATCGAGGCGCTATCGCGAATCAGGAAAAGTTCCTTCGACCTGGCATTGCTCGACTACCAGATGCCGCATTTGACCGGTTCACAGTTAGCGCAAAAAATCAAAAGCGCCAAACCTGACGTTCCCGTAGTGTTGCTCTCCGGTTTTTCAGCTCTGCCGCCCTTCGAATTGATCTTCGTGGATGCTCATGTAGGCCGCGGAGCAACTTTGGATGAGCTACTGGACACCATGCGCAACTTGATTCACCCGAGTGCTACTCTTCGGCTCCGAGTTCAGAGTTGTTCGGTGGAGCCGCGTTCTGATCTCGCTGAGCGTGCAATTCACGTAGCTTAAACCGCTGCAATTTCCCGGTAGCCGTTTTCGGGAGTTCCGGCAAGAACTCAATCCATCGGGGACGTTTGTAAGCGCCAATCCTTTCGGCAACCCAATCTTGCAAGTCCCGAATGAGTTGGTCGCTCGGGGTTACGTCGTCGTTTACAACAACGTAGGCGGCTGTCTTGGTGAGTCCGCTCTCATCGTCGCGAGCGACGACTGCTGCTTCCCGAATGGCTGGGTGCGCAATCAATGCGCTCTCGACTTCAGCCGGGCTTAGCCAGCGGCCGTTTACCTTAAACAGGTCATTGGCGCGTCCTGCGTACCAGAAATAGCCTTCTTCATCCAGGTGATACTTGTCTCCGGTGCGAAACCAGTGGCCCTCAAAAGTCTCCTTGGTCTTCTCATGCTGGTTCCAGTAACCCGAGCAGGTGGAATCTCCCTTGATCCACAGATTACCGATTTCTCCCGGAGCCACGGTTCGCGAGTCATCATCGACGACCTTGGCCTCGTAGCCGGGAATGATCTTGCCGCTGGATCCAGGCTTCGCTTCACCCGGACGGTTCGCGATTACCATCTGCAGAGTTTCGGTAGAGCCGAGGGAGTCGAGGATCTCGACGCCAAAGCGCTGTTTGAAGCGTTCAAAGAGTGGGGCAGGCAGAGACTCGCCCGCTGAGATTGCATGGCGCACGCTGGAAAGGTCGAAGTCCGTTTCTCCTTCGCGCGGGTAAGCCAGCAATGCGGCATAATTCGAGGGCACCGAGAACAATAGAGTCGGCCGGTAGCGCTCGATGTCAGCGTAGACACTAGCCGGCGTGGGACGCGCCGGAGAAAGAATTGTCGTTGCCCCGCAGCCCAACGGAAAATAGCCGGCATTCCCCAGACCGTAGGCAAAAAACAATCGGGCGACGCTGTAGCAACGGTCGCGCTCATTCATCCGCAAAATGTTTCTGGCATACAGTTCCGTGCACACCACCATATCGTGATGAAGGTGCACACAGCCCTTGGGAGAGCCGGTGCTTCCCGAGGAGTAGAGCCAGAAAGCGGAGTCATCTTTGTGAGTGGCTTCCGCTTCCAGGTCTGGCGAAGCGCCGCCCATCAACTCACTCAGGCAAGGATGCTGTCGATTGCTTCCGCCGACTACCACAATCTCTCGCAAATATTTGAGACGTTCGGGCTGTATCGATTGCAGTTGCGGAAGTAAAGCCTCGCTCACCAACACCACGCGGGCCCGAGTGTCGTTCAGCAGATATTCGTACTCATACGGCTTCAGCAGCGTGTTCGCGGGTACAGCCACGGCGCCGATCTTGATGGTCCCGAAAAAAGAATATAAAAACTCCGGAGTGTCCAACAGCAAAAGGAACACCCGTTCTTCGGGGCGTACGCCAAGGTTGCGAAGCGCATTGCCCACACGGTTCGTCTGCTCCAGCAGTTGCCGATAACTAACGTTTTCGTCGCCGCATTCAATCGCGGTCTTTTCTCCTCTTTCCTCGAGGACATTGCGATCCACAAAATAGGTCGCAACATTGAAAGCATCCGGCAAATTCGTCAGCGGCTGCGCAATCTTCTCCGGTGTTGGGCCGAGCCTAGACATGCGAGTCCGGGTAACGGACCGGGAGTATAACATAGGCCTCGACGATCCTCGTTTGCCCCGATTCCAGTTGCGTCTCACTCTTCGGGGTCGAGGGGCTTCCCATCGGCGTCGACCTGAACCTCTGATTTGTTGCCGCCGGTCACGACCTGCGCCTCGTAAGCCACCAGCTTGTCGTGCTTGGTTATGGATTCAACTTTGATCAATTTGCCTTTCCCAGCCTTGCCGTGAAGTCCGTCTCTGACCGCTGCCGGGAGCGAATCCATCGCGACCTGCTCTTCCACTTCGACGATTGCTCCGCTGGCATCCATTTCAATATCTCTGCTGTGACCGTTGATCATCAACTCAGCTTCATAACGGACCTGGCCATCTTCGGTCTCCTCCGAAAAGCCGCGAATCTCTGCTCCCTTACTTTGAGCCGCGACTGTTTTCTCAACCGCGGTCGGGAGGTCCGACCGTTTGATTTTCTTCTCCTGGGCGAACAACGTCGCGGAGAGCAACAGGGTCGGAACAGCGACCAGGGCAACGACGCGGAAAATACTCATGGTCTTTTATCCTTTCGGCAGTCGGAACAGGTTCAACCAGCGGATCTGTCCTGAATGAATTACATACTTACACGACCGACCTTAAAGGAAGCTGAAGCGCCTGACTTTTTCGCTAAGCCGCAGCCAGATACAAATAACGCAGAATAAACAGGACAGTAAGTATCCGAACCAGGTGGCAGCGGCGGAGGAGAGGCGGGTAGCAAACACCACGCCTTCAGCGGGCATGCCAGCTTGCGACAGGATCGGCGGATTGACGATGATGATGTAAGCCATCGTCAGGAAGGTAGTCAAGCCTCCAAGCAGCTCTTGCCGGAGCGTTGTCTGGTTCTCGGCCAGGTGAAAATAGCGCTCGATCAATCGTTCTCCATCGAATGTCACGTTCAAAGAACCACTTTCTTAATCGGCCGTCGCGGGCTGGCTCGGGCTGTCAATGTCGGATAGCCCATGTAGAAAACAAAAGTGGGCTGCCACACCGAGTCCCCTAGAACTTCAGCAAGCAAGCCAGCTACCCGCGGCGGTTTTCCCAGCGCCTTCTCATGGTCGATCATTTCGACGGCTTCATTGCAGGGCCGTCCGGCCAGGCCGCGAGCCGTCGCCAGCAAATGCGCCCGCTGCCAAATCCGCCCGGCGCTCAGGCAGTTTTCACGGTCATAACGGTCATGCACTGCAATGATGCCGATCATGGGCGCACTCAGCATCAACTCCGAGTACCGATCCTTTTCGCCTCGTGACGCAACCCGCTTCAGCATCCACAAAGGCATCATCTTGGAAACGGCAGCCGCAATCGGCGGAAGCCCGAAGGCATCAATGGTAAGGCCATCGCGAAACTTCTGGACCTCACTCCAGTTCATTCGAATCCATTGATCGCTGGCACGAACTACCTCTGGGTCAGAATAGATTTCGCGGTTCGCTGCGGAGCTTATTTCGGTAATCTCTTTTCGGTCCGCATCCGCCGTGAAGAGGAAAATCTTGACCTCTGTTTCATCGCCGGGCAAGCGGCTCAGACTGTCGATGAACTCGGGCGGTATCGGTTTCCGCGGCAGGTAGGCGCCGCGATTCGTATGCCGCGGCGGAATCGCATCGTACAGCTTGCTTCCCTCGCGTGTGCCCGGGGCCAGATCTACGCGCGCGAGGAGTTGCGCTTTGGACTCAACCGGATTCGAGCCAAGCTTTCCCGAAATCAGGCTCAGCCTGGCTGCGTAGCCATTGGCTGCCGCTGCCAGCATAAGGTTCTCCAGAGCGCAGCCCATCCCGATATGCTCTTCTCGCAGATAGGGATCCAGCGCACCGACGTTCCGGCTGCTATCGATATACAACTCGATCGACGAATTCGTAACCTTGAATAACCAGGGCTGCGTGTTATGCGGACTGGCGGCCAAAATCGCAGAGCGCACAAGTCCGAGGGCTCCATCGTTTGAATCCTTGCGCCAGTCTTTCCAGGGTTGGTAAGCTGCTCCTTCGCCGACACTGAAGACGCCCTGATCGCAGGCGCGCCAGACTCCACCGCTCACAACCACGACGGTGACAACTCCCGCGCCCTTTAGAAATGATCTACGTTGCATGGAGCAACTCTCGCCGGTCTTGTCCCGGGAAAACCGCAGAAGCACCGAAACTATACTCTTGTCCATGCTGTGGACCCTATAGATCCTGACCGTCGCGAATAACGCTAACTTGGTATAGTCACGATCAGACTAATGCTCGCGAAATTCAACTGCAATTCTCTCCTGCCCTGGCGACAGGACTTTCGCCTCACGCTCCGCCTTGCCCTGCCCCTGATCTTCGCGGAAGTGGGCTGGATGAGCATGGGAATTGTCGACACGATCATGGTAGGACGATTGCCGAACAGCGCCATCGCCATTGGAGCTACCGGCCTCGGCCAGAGTCTCTACGCCAGCGTCGCCATTTTTGCTGGCGGCCTGCTGCTTGGAATGGATACCTTCGTCGCTCACGCATTCGGACGCGAGGATTTAGACGACGCAAGACACTCCCTGGTGAATGGCCTGTTCCTCGCTTTCGCGCTTACGCCAGTTCTGATGCTCGTCGTGTCATTCTGGCCAGCGCTGATGCAGCGCTTCGGGATCAGCGTAGAACTAGTCGAACCGATGCGTCCATACTTGCGCGCGCTCAACTGGGGTTCGCTCCCGCTACTCGCATACTTCGCGCTCCGGCGATATCTGCAAGCGGTAAACGTGGCCCACCCCATCATGTTCGCTTTGATCTCTGCGAACATCGTCAACGCTATGGGAAACTGGATCCTCATCTACGGGCGCCTTGGGTTTCCCGCCATGGGTATTACCGGCTCGGGTTGGTCAACCTGCATCGCCCGCATCTACATGGCTTTCTGCCTCGCAGTCACGCTTGTCTGGGTGGAGTCGAAACGCCTCCGGCCGGGCTGGATTCGCACAGTCCGGATTGATGTCCACAGAATGTCGGCGCTACTAAAACTCGGGGCCCCGGCCGCAACCCAGATCCTGTGCGAGATCGGAGCCTTTTCCGCCGCGACCGCGTTGTGCGCCAGACTCGGCCCCGTTCCTCTCGCCGGTCATGAGATTGCCTTGAACTGTGCGTCACTCACCTTCATGGTGCCGTTAGGAATCAGTTCGGCCGCAGCCGTGCGAGTCGGACAGCAACTGGGAAGACGCGATCCTGACGGGGCGCGGCGCGCGGGATGGTCCGCGATCATCATCGGCGTCGGGTTCATGGCCTGTTCTGGATCGGTGTTCGTCTCCTTACCAAAACTGATCGCCCGCCTGTTCACCCCAAACCCGGCCGTGATTCAAGTGGGCGCACAGCTTTTATTGGTCGCTGCCGCGTTCCAGTTATTTGATGGCCTGCAAACCGTCGCCACGGGAGCATTGCGCGGCGCAGGCGATACGCGAACCCCCATGCTCGCCAACTTTGTCGCCTACTGGCTGATGGGGCTGCCATTGGGCTACGTCTTGTGCTTCAGGCTAGGATGGGGCGCACTCGGCATTTGGATCGGGCTCTGTGGTGGCTTGATGATCATCGGATCGGCCTTGCTGGTCGCGTGGCACAAGCGAAAGCTTTTCTGAGTTTGGTTTCGGCTTGCCAGCTGCTCACCGGTCTGCGTATCATGCAACCGTTATGACAACCGAGAATGTAGCTCTGCAAACCGGCCTTCGCCAGAAGGCACAATTGATGTCGGCGTCTGAAATGGACCGAACCCTGGTTCGCCTTGCGTACCAGATTGTGGAAGAGAATGGAACGGACGGTTTGGGGCTGATTGGTGTCCGCCGTCGCGGCGTCCCGCTGGCGGAGCGGCTCAGCAAGTCGATTGGGCATATCGAAGACGTTCAGGTTCCGGTGGGCACACTGGATATCACTTTCTATCGCGACGACCTTTCAACCGTCGGACCCAAACCGGTAGTGCACGAATCTGAAATCGGCTTCTCCATTCAAGACAAGAATATCGTCCTGGTCGACGACGTACTCTTCACCGGTCGCACCGTCCGCGCTGCCCTGGACGCTCTTTTTTCGCAAGGTCGTCCCCGCCGCGTGCAACTCTGTGTGCTGATCGACCGCGGCCACCGCGAATTACCCATCGAAGCCGCATTCATCGGGCGCACCGTGCAGACTATATTGCGCGAAGTAATCGAAGTTAAGTTGAAAGAGATTGATGGCATGGAAAAAGTCCTCCTTATGGAGAAGTAGGCTGTGCCAAACTCGCGTGAGGACAGCCGCCCCGGCTCTCCTGCCGAGCAAAGCTCGGCTAGTCCGCGCCCCCTTCCGGTGTCGAAAACCATAGCGCAAAGGGAAATCGAGGTTTAAAATCAGGCGCTATTCTTTTCTCTGCGTGAACTTTCGATGAACTCGACCCACAAACACGGCAAACAAAACGAACGCCTGCTTGCAGCAGCGCGGAAGGCCATGAAGCAGGCCTTCGCTCCATATTCACAGTTTAAAGTGGGCGCCGCGATACTGACCTCGAAGGGTGAAGTGTTCTCTGGCTGCAACGTCGAGAACGCATCCTACGGATTGTCGAACTGCGCCGAGCGTACCGCGATCTTCGCCGCCATCGCTCAGTCGGGCCCCGGACTCAACATTCGCGCCGTCGCGGTAGTGAACGACCAGGGAGTGCCGTGTTCCCCTTGCGGAGCTTGCCGGCAGGTGATTTACGAGTTCGGCCCGAACGCGACCGTCTATTTCCAGAGCGCGAAAGGCTGGAAGGAAAACCATATTACAGAACTCCTGCCGGAAGGATTCCGCCTCAAGTGACCCAGCTGCAAGCAAGCTCGACCCCAATTCGCGCCATCGATGTCATTCGCAAGAAGCGCGACGGGCAAGAGCTGTCGCCAGCCGAGATTGCGTATTTGGTCAGCGCGTATACCAAGGACGAAATTCCCGACTATCAGGTTTCGGCCTGGCTCATGGCCGTGATCCTGCGCGGACTCACGCGGGCCGAAACCTCGGTATTGACCGACGCCATGCTGCACTCGGGCGATGTGCTGGATCTTTCCGAGTTCCCTGCAACAAAAGTAGACAAGCATTCCACCGGTGGAGTCGGCGACAAGACTTCGCTCGTGCTGGCACCACTTGTGGCGGCAGGCGGCTTGATCGTGCCCATGATCAGCGGCCGGGGACTCGGGCATACCGGCGGCACTCTCGACAAACTCGAATCGATCCCCGGGTTCAATGTGAACCTGTCAATCCCTGAATTCCGCAGCGTCCTCAAAGCCTGCGGCTGCGCGATGATTGGCCAGACTTCCGAGATCGCTCCCGCCGATCGAAAACTCTACGCCCTGCGCGATGTCACTGGTACGGTTGAAAGCCCTTACTTGATCTGTGCTTCGATCATGAGCAAGAAGTTAGCGGAAGGAATCGATGCTCTGGTTCTGGACGTCAAGACCGGCTGCGGGGCGTTCATGAAGAAGGATGAGGACGCCGAATTCCTGGCCGAACTGATGGTCGAGATCGGCGAGCGGATGGGGAAGTCGGTGATCGCGTTGATCACGAACATGGACCAGCCACTCGGGTTGTGCGTAGGCAATTCGCTGGAAGTCGCCGAGGTCATCGAGCTGTTGCGTGGCAGAGGACCGGAAGACCTCAGAGAATTGTGCCTGGAACTCGCGGCGCGGATGTTTCAACTGGGCGGAGCCGCGGACACGGTGGTGCAGGGCAAGTTGCTGGCTGAGCAATTGATCGCCTCGGGAAAAGCGTTGGAAACGTTCCGCCAGATGGTAGCCCTGCAAGGTGGCGCGACGCGCACGATCGACGATCCGGGCCGGCTGCCTCGTGCGAAATTTGCGCAAGATGTAACCAGCGCAAAGGGCGGGTTTGTGACCTTCATTGACTGTGAAGCCGTTGGCCACGCTTGCGTAATCCTTGGCGGCGGACGCGAGAAGAAGGAAGATACGGTCGATCCCGCGGTTGGAATAGTTCTGCATCGCAAGCTGGGCGATTCCGTGGCGGTGGGGGAACCGCTTTGCACAGTGCATTCCAATTCCGAAACCCGCGCTGCTCGTGCGATCGAGTTGCTGCTGGCGAGCTATCGGATCACGGACGCTCCTATGGCGCAGAAAAAGAAATTGGTTCATCGCGTGATTCGAGGATCGGGGGTATAGACGTGGGGCGATTCACCGGAATTTTGGGTTTGCTGACGATGTTGACGCTGGCATTTATTTTCTCCACCAACCGCCGAGCGATCCGTGGCAAAACGGTGGCCTGGGGATTGGGCCTGCAATTTGCTTTCGCTGTCTTCGTGCTGCGCGTCGACATCGGGCGGCGCATTTTTCAGTACGCTGGGGACGCGGTCAACAAACTCCTCAGCTACGCCTTCGTCGGTTCCCAGTTTGTCTTTGGGGATTTGGGCAAGCAGGGCTCCCATCTTGGTTTCTACTTTGCCTTTCAGGTGTTGCCGACGGTCATCTTCATTGCTGCGTTTTTCGCCGTGCTGTACCACTACGGAATCATGCAATTCATCATCAAGCAGGCGGCAAGGGTGATGACCCGGTTCATGGGAGCGAGCGGGGCGGAGTCGCTGAACGTGGCCGCCAGCATTTTTATGGGTCAGACGGAAGCGCCGTTGACCATCCGGCCTTTCTTGCCCGACCTTACCCGCTCGGAGTTGATGACTGTGATGACCAGCGGGATGGCCCATGTTTCTGGCGGGATCATGGCTGCTTATATCGCGTTTGGAATCGAGCCCAAACATCTTCTGAGCGCTGTAATAATGACCGCTCCGGGAACC
>Ga0209693_10000393_pt1 | contig 17529 bp, 20 predicted proteins | sample HubBroMetageWRM3_FD_188345 | JGI IMG/M metagenome (GOLD analysis project Ga0209693, IMG submission 188345) | Warmed soil microbial communities from the Hubbard Brook experimental Forest, New Hampshire - Hubbard Brook CCASE Soil Metagenome WRM 3... | ecosystem: Environmental > Terrestrial > Soil... | reverse complement strand
CAGTGGGTGATCGAAGAGATGGCTGGGTCGGACTGAGTTCCTGACCCCAACGATGAACAGCGAGCCCAGGTTGGAAACGCGCAAACCACCTACGAGAGCGAAATGGCGCTCTTCTTCGAGTGCATGCCTCAGTGCGCTCAAAAAGTGTTTGACACTGCCGACATTGTTAGAGATGGCGATGTTACAACAGCCAGAGTCAGGGGACTCACTGCGCAACCTGTAGACGGACTGTAGAATGCACAAGATGAAGGAATTCCACAGCGGACGTGAAGCCAAAGAGTTCCTGATTTCCAGAATTGTCTTGGAAGCACAGCGCGAAAACATTCCGCTTTCAGAGGTCGAGCGAAAGATGCTCTACTTCACGGAAAGCGGATGGACACTTCCTGATATGACCGCAGTCTCTGAGGACTTTGATCGTGACTACAGCCGGAACAAATATGAAAAGAAAATTGCAAAACTCATCGGAAAAGCTGCCAAGCACGACTACAAGGAATCCCGTGAAAACTATGACGCGTGGTGGTCCGCTATCCGTTTTCTGAAGAGAGAAGATCACTACATTTCGGTGATGATAAGAATTGCTGATTTGCGCCCTGCTGGCGATCAATTGAGGCTCTTTGGAACCGCCCTCGCTATCGTAATTTGCTTTACGCTGGTTTTGTTCCTTTCCATTAAGTATCAGATCGACTGGTCAAAATATTTAGGGACCAAGTACGACCGCGCTTTCTTTTTCTGGATAACAGGGGTCTGCGCAGCGACCACCTATTTTCTTCTCCGATTTATCATCGGCAGAAACAAAAGGGACGACTTGTATGTCAAGGCCGTGAAAGCAATTGTTCGTTTCTTTCATCGTGCCTGAATGAGGGTACAACTACCGTTAACAGGCGATTACACTCATTGACCCAGCTCCATGTACCGTCGCACGAAGTCCGGTAGTGTCCTAATAGTGCGTTGCTAAATTTAATCCTTTGCGATCGATCGGCGGTCCCGATGCGGATTGTCGCGCGGTTGGCCGCTGCTGAGTTTGCACTTTTTTCTCGGAGAGGCACCACAGGTCGGACAACGGACGGCAAGTATCCGTTTTGTCTTAGCAGATCGGGTCAATTTGGCCTTAGCGGAGGCAGCCTTGGCGCGGGCGACTGTGGTTGTTTTGTAGATCTTTCGTTTCGCCATTTCCGGCAGTTTGCCAATCTGCCGCGAAGGCCAGCAATACAGATGATCCTGTAAAAAGAGGGGAGGGCCGGAAAATCCAGCATGTTCCGGATAACTGTTGAGAACAGGCGATTACACTCATCGAGCACTGGGTTAGCCCCGGCCTGCGTCAATGAGCGTAATGCCGATTTTGCGCCAACCATCGCTTCTGGGACGACACCAACTTCCCAGCCTTCATTGACTTGCCCTACCTCTAGTCCTAAGATTCAGCCCAATGATCGGTCAAACCATCTCGCATTACCGCATCGTCGAGAACCTTGGCGGTGGTGGGATGGGCGTGGTGTACAAGGCCGAGGACGTAAAGCTTGGCCGCTTCGTTGCCCTCAAGTTCCTGCCCGACGACGTAGCCAAAGATCCGCAAGCACTCATCCGTTTTCAGCGTGAAGCCAAGGCAGCTTCGGCGTTGAATCATCCCAACATCTGCACTATCTATGAAATTGACGACCAACATGGCAAGGCGTTCATCGCCATGGAGTTTCTGGACGGAATTACGCTAAAGCACCGCATTGCGGGTCGGCCGATGGAGATTGAGACCATGCTGTCGCTGGGCATCGAGATTGCGGATGCTCTCGACGCAGCGCACGCAGAAGGCATCGTCCACCGCGACATCAAACCCGGCAATATCTTTGTAACGAAACGCGGTCATGCCAAGGTTTTGGATTTTGGGTTGGCGAAGATCTCACCCACAGGCAGTTCGTCGAGCCAGATTGCGTCAGCGAATACGCTAACCGAGATCGACGAACAGCAGTTGACCAGCCCGGGAACGATGCTGGGCACGGTGGCCTATATGTCGCCCGAGCAGGTGCGTGCGAAAGAATTGGATTTGCGCAGCGATCTATTCTCCTTCGGCGCGGTGCTGTATGAGATGGCGACTGGCAAGGTGCCATTCGAAGGCGCCAGCTCGGGAGAGATCTGCGGTGCGATCCTGCACAAGAAGCCACGACCGGCGGCCCAGCTTAATCCGCAGCTTCCGGGGCAAGTCGAATCAATTATCGACAAAGCCCTGGAGAAAGACCGCAACCTGCGCTATCAGAGGGCCGCGGAGATTCGAGCCGACCTGCAGCGGCTGAAGCGGGACACCGAGAGCGGGCACAGTATAACAGCAACCGCATGCACAGTAACCGTATCGGAAGCTCCTGCGGTTCGGGTTTTGAAGGTCTGGAAGATTGGGGGTCCCATCCTGCTGAGCGTTCTGCTCGTGGCAGCTGGCCTCTACTATCATTCTCGTCGAAACAACCCACTTACCGATAAAGACACCATCGTTCTCGCCGATTTTGCCAACAGCACGGGTGATGCCGTATTCGACGACACACTGAAGACGGCGCTCAGCGTCTCCCTGCGGCAATCGCCTTTCTTAAATATGCTCTCGGACAGCGAAGCGGCCAAGGTCCTACAACAAATGACCCGTCCGGTCGGCACGAAACTTACCCGCCCGGTAGCTCGCGAACTCTGTCAGCGCGCCCACAGCAAAGCCTACATTGCTGGATCGATTGGCAGTCTGGGCAGCGAATATGTGCTGGAACTGGAGGCGGTGAATTGCCAGAACGGAGACACCCTAGCCCAGCAGCAGGTCACCGCGTTGTCCAAGGAAAAGGTACTGGATGCTCTGGGCGAGGCGGCATCGAAGCTGCGCTCTGAGTTGGGCGAATCGTTGGCAACGGTGCAGAGGTTTGATGTTCCGCTCGCCCAGGCCACGACGTCTTCGCTTGAGGCGCTGAAGGCGTACAGCCTGGGCTGGGGAGCGAAGAGCGTGACGGCGGCCCTTCCGTACCACCAACGTGCCATAGCTCTTGATCCGAATTTTGCCATGGGATACAGGGCTGTGGGCAACGAGTATAACGGTCTCGGTCAAACAGAAAGGGCCGCCGAGTACTACACCAAGGCATTTGAGTTGCGAGAACATGCCAGCGAATGGGAAAAGCTGGTGATTGCCGGCGACTATTATCGCAATGTGACCGGGGAACTCGACAAAGCGGCGCAAACGTATGAGGAGTGGATCCGGAGCTATCCGCGGGTCGGCGCACCGTACGGTTATCTGGGCTTGGTTCTCGTCGCTCAGGGCCGATACGAGAAAGGAACCGAGATGATCAAGGAAAGCATACGCCTTGCACCCGATGACGGAGCGTCGTACAGCAATCTGGCCGGCTACTTCTTGGCCTTGCAGCGCTTCGACGAAGCCCGGCGGATCATCCACGAGGCGCAGGCCCGAAAACTGGACGAGTATCCCATGCACAGTGACCTGTATGCTTTGGCCTTTCTTGGGGCGGACTCTGCGGCTATGACGGCGCAGCTACAGTGGTTTGCCAGCCAGCCCGAGGTGGAGAACTGCGGACTTGCGCTCGCCTCCGATACCGAGGCGTACGCTGGCCATGTGAGCAGGGCGCGGGAACTCAACAAACAGGCTGTCGACTCTGCTGTGCGGGCCGACAGTAAAGAAGGGGGAGCGATTTATCTCGGAAACGCCGCGCTGCAACAAGCAGCGTATGGAAATGCGGCGGAAGCGCGGCAGTCCGCGGCAGCTTCTTTGAAACTTTTTCCTAGGAGCCCGGCGGTCGAGAGCGAAGCCGCACTTGCGCTCGCGATGGCGGGAGATGCGGCGCGCGCCGACTCGTTGGCACAGGACTTGGGGAAGCGTTTCCCGCTGGACACGCAAATGCAATCACTTTGGCTGCCCACAATTCGGGCAGAGTCGGCTCTGGCAAGAAAAAGTCCGGCGCGTGCCTTGAATGCCTTGCAGGCAGCGTCCTCCATCGAACTAGGAGACATTGAGTTCGTCAACAATCTTTCCTGTCTGTATTGGGTGTATGTACGCGGAGAGGCATACTTGGCAGCCGGACAGGGCAGTGCTGCTGCCGCCGAGTTTCAGAAGATTCTCGACCACAGCGGCATTGTCTGGAACTGCTGGACGGGAGCGTTAGCTCACCTGGGAGTGGCTCGCGCTAATGCGTTGCGGGCGAGAACCTCGCAGGGCGCGGACGCCGATGCCGCCCGCGTCCGCGCCCTCGCCGCCTACAAAGATTTCCTCACCCTCTGGAAAGACGCCGACCCCGACATCCCTATCCTGAAAGAAGCGAAGAAGGAGTACGCGAAACTGCAATAGCTGGAAAAAGTCCTACCTCGTCCCTTGCTGTTTGCCGATAACTGTCGATAACAGGCGACTACACTCATTGAGGATTGGGTGGCCCCGGCCTGGGTCAAAGAGTGTAATGGCGATCTTGCGGCTTCAGCCGTCAGGGCGTGAACGTCTCCGTGGGAATGTGGAGATTGTCGCAAGCCTTCAAGGACCCCAAGGGCGTTGGCATGGTTGGTGGCCCTGCTCTGTAAGCCTTGGTGAAGCGGACGCGGAGCAGCCAATAGATCATCAAGGGAAACGGCAGCAGGGCGAGGACGGTCAGGAAGATCGAGCCGCGCAGGAAAGGGGGAAAGACTTGTTGTTGGCCCAGGAAGAAGGAGCCTGTCGCAATGAAGAGTCCGTAGCACATGCGCCACAGGTGACGAGTGATGCGCTGCCGGCCCGAAATTCCGCCGCGGGCGAGCATTCGGATGTCCCCTCCGGTGGCGAGCAGTAGGATGGCGCCGAAGAAGAAGCTCATGCCCGCTGGGGCTGTAGTTTTGTCGACGCCCCCGGGGTTGTGGAGAGTGTAAACGCCCAAGGCGATAGCCGCAACTGCGCCGGCGAGGCCGATGAAAAGCGCACTCCAGTCAATAAGACGTGTGGGTTCTCCGCGTCGCAAGCCAGGCCGTGCCGATTAGGTAGAAGGTGCCAACGCTGCCAACGATATTGCCCTCCTGGGATTTCAGGATGGCCAAGCAGAAGGCGCTGGTGGCCAGGGTAAGCATGGCAACCGTGAAGATGTTGCCGGACGCGCGGTGAAGGTTAGCACCTACAAGACCTTTCGCGTACGGCCCGCGGAAGTAAGGAACCGTCCGTTCCAAAGCCGTTTCGCCGTATCTCACCCAACGCGGAGTCGGACGCGGCGTTAGTGCCAACATGTTGGACAAGTGACACATGGACGGATGTAAATCCGCGACAAGCTTGATGAATGCTGTAAGGGGCACAGCGAGTAGCAGGCCCATCACACCCCACAACCAGCCCCAGAAGAGAATCCCAACCGTCGCCGCCACCGGCCCTATACTCACGCGAGTGGCAATAAACTTCGGAATAAGAAAATTCGCGGACACGACATGCAGGAAGAGAATGGTACGCTGGCAAACTTCGTGCAGACGGTTAACTTTGGCCTGACAGTTCAGGCGTCCACCGGTGCCACTCGCGAAGATCTATTGTGCGTGCGACATCCGTTCCTACAATGGGGAAATCGAGATCGTGCCTCGAACGAACAGCAACGGCGCCCTTGCCAAAGCACGATCTCCGTACACTGTGCATATCTCGAAAGAACTGATGGAACTGTACGCGGATTACCTTGCACACGAATACCAAGAGGCGACTCACGACTACGTTTTCGTGAACTGGTGGGGCGGGCGTATCGGGGCCCCGATGACCTACCCCACGGTGATCGATCTGTTCCGCAAGCTCAGCGCCAGAACTGGCCTGCACGCCACACCGCACATGTTCCGCCACACGCACGCGACCGATCTGTTACGTGCCGGATGGGACCGAGCGTATGTTCAGCGGCGTCTTGGGCACGCGCAGATCCAGACCACCGTAAACACTTATGCGCATTTGTCGAGCGGCGATCTGGGAAGCATGTTTGCACGCTATCAAAAGGAGCGTGCAAGGTGACCGGAAATACTTGGAATCGTGCCCGACAGCAATCTTTGCTTGGCCAGCTTTCAGAGTTCTGGAAGGAAGCATCTGGGACATGCGCACTAGCCCACTGCAAACTCAGCTTTCTGAAAAAACGAAGCAGCGCCGTCTACGCTTTGGCTGCAAATCGGCGACCGTAAACGGCGAACTCAAGTATGCGTGCTGGAAGAAGTTCTCCGATGGCGATTGGAGAAACACTCAGGAACTGGGCAGAGTTCACCCCATGGTGAAGTGGCTAAACAGTCTTGATCCCCTGCCGGCGTCCCTGATGAGCCGAGCCTTCGACGAATGGCGAGGGCTGTACACGGCGTATCTGAAACAACACGGCATGTACCGCCAGGGCACAACATTCCGCATGGATCGGGAGCAACAGCCACGCGTCAGTTCGCGCGACAGCCAATATATCAGTACGCTTCGGCAGGTCTATTTCATCCTGGAAGGCGCATACGATGACCGTCCTGAGCACGAGAAAGATGTGTGGGACCTGCAGCGGATGGCGATCCCCATCAGTCTCTCGCTCTCCAACGTCACGCTGAGTTTCCATCGCATCCAACAACCGTGGTTACGGAAGACAGTCAAGGCTTACATACGGTACTGTCTGCCGATCTATGCGGAAGGAACGTGCCGCACACGATTGCAGTCGCTGACGTGTTTCTCGGAGTTTCTCATGCAAGAACGACCCAGAGGCACTGCCAAGGCCATCACGCGCAAGCTGCTGATCGAATACCTGAGCTACCTACCGACGCGGGTGTGCATCTCTGTTCGTAAGAGTCACTTGCTCGATCTGCGAAACTTCCTCGAAACGGCCGCACGTGAGCGCTGGCTACCCATCGAGGCCGAGCGAATGATCTTTGACGACGAGATACCGCGCCCGCCCAAGGCCCAACCTCGCTACCTCCCGGCTGCGGTCCTGGACCAACTGAACTCGCATCTGGGCAGCCTGAAGGCTCCCTGGATCGCAGATGGTTCTCATTCTTCAAGAGTGTGAAATGCGAATCAGTGAACTCCTGCAACTGCCGCTGGACTGCCTGACGCAGGATGCTAGGGGCACGTTCTATCTGCGATTCATGCAGGGCAAGATGAAAAGAGAACACACGATCCCGGTTTCGCAGGAGATCGCCCGCGTTGTACAGGAACAGCAGCAGGTGGTCCGGACCACCGGACGATCGACAACTTTGCTGTTTCCGAATGCGAAAGGCGGCGTTAGCAAACAACAGAGTTTTGCGCAACGAATCAACCGCCTGGCCTACGACCATCAAGTCCGGGACGCCACCGGCAAACTTTTCCGCTTCCAGTCTCATCAGTTTCGCCACACCGTCGGAACGCGAATGATCAACCTTGGCGTTCCCCACCACTTCATCCAACGCTACCTCGGCCATCTTGGGCCAGAAATGACGAACCGGTACGCGCATATCCATGACTCCACTATGCGGGAAAAACTCTCTCAGTACCTGCAAGGGACGTTGGTGGATGTGACGGGCAAGGCGGTGGCGGAAGGGTCGTTCGACACAAGTGATCTACGCTGGTTCACGCGGAACGTGATGGCTCAAGCCCTGCCGAATGGCTATTGTGCCATTCCCGTCGTCGCTGGGCCTTGTCCTCATCCAAATGCGTGTCTGAGTTGCGCTCACTTCCGCACCGACGCCAGCTTCCTCGACGTGCATAAGGCGGAGCTGCGCGACACCGAGCGAGTCATCACCAAGGCCAGCGCGAATGGATGGACTCGGCAGATCGAAATGAATGAACGGAAGCGGAACAACCTGGTCAACATCGTCACATCACTGGAGCGAACACATGCCTAGAAATATTGAGGGTCTCAAGCGGAGCGCGCGACTGCGCACCGAGACTGTTATGCAGCGGGCTCTGGCAGCTTTGCAGCGAATGGACGCTTCTCATCGGGAGATTAACTTCCGAACTGTAGCCACGCAGGCAGGGGTCTCGACGGCATGGTTGTACAGCCAGGAGGAACTGCGGGGCCGTATCATGCGGTCGCGCCGGGCCACGATTGACGTTCCACCTCCAGCGTCGCTCTCACAGGATCGAGAACGCGCGTCTAAGCAGAACATAGTCGCGACTCTCCGGCTCCGCATCAAGAATCTTGAGGAGAAGAATCGCGAGCTGACCGGCCTTCTGGAGTTGGTGTATGGGGAACTTGCCTCGGCACGCGAGCAGAACTTCTCCGTACGCGCCGCACCTTGAGCGATCTGAAGAGCCTCGTCGCTAACCGACTCTGCACTCTCGGTGGTTAAGGAGTACGGAGGATTGCAAAAAGTTCCCAATTTCTCGGTTGCCCGTGATCCAGGAGCCATCCGCGAATGGTTTTTGCCACAATGCGCGGAAGCCGTAGCAGCGTAGCTCTCGATTTCGCAAGAGTTAGACTGTGCTGGCTGCGTGAGCGTCTGGTAACTCGAATTCCCGACCGCAATCGAAACAGACCCGATAGGTTCGGTGTTTGATCGTAAACACGCGACTTCGGTGACGGTGACGGCACCCAAAAACAAAATGGAAGACACCCAAGAGCAATTTCACAAGTCCTGCGCTCGCTGGCGCCGCTCGCAACTTCCATTGGCGTCCAGCCAATCCAGCAGAGAGCGAACACTGGCCCGAGCGAGGGCAATCGCGCAATCCGCGGCTCCGTAGTAAATGTTGAGAGTGTCGCCATCGGCGTCCATCGTGTATCCGCAAGGGAACACGACATCGTCGACGTCGCCGTGGCGCTCATACTCGGCTTCTGGACCAAAGATCCACGAATCTCCTCGTAGCAGGCATTTTTCCGGATTCTCGAGATCGAAGAGGGCCAAACCCAACCGATACAGACAGCCCGAGGGCGTGTGGCGCACTCCGTGGTAGAACACGAGCCATCCTCTGGAAGTCTCGATGGGAGGCGGCGATAACCCGATTTTGTTGGCGTCCCACCAGGCGCCGCGGCGAGCTTCCAGCATGAGCCTGTGCCTACCCCAGTAACGCAGGTCGGGAGAATAGGAAATCCACATGTGCGATCCGAGGGTCGTCATTGGGCGATGAATCAGCGCCCAGCATCCGTCGATTCTCCGGGGCAGAAGTGCGGAGTCTTTGTCGTCCGGCGGCATAATTACGCCGTATCGTTCGAAGGTGCGGAAGTCTTTGGTCAGAGCCAGCGACACACCGGGACCGCCGCGTGAATAAGAGGTATAGGTCACGACGTATTGCTGCAATTCGGGGATGAACGTGATGCGAGGATCTTCAATGCCCCAGATCTCCTCGGGAAAACTCTTTGGATCGGGCATGAGAGTGGGCTCGCCATCGATTTGCCATCCGTCGACGCCGTTTCGTGATCGCGCGGCGCAGAGATGCGACAGCCCACGACGATCTTCAACGCGGCAAAGCAGCAGGGTCGTGCCGTCCGCGAGCATCGTTGCGCCAGCATTGAACACACTGTTAATGGGATACGGCCAGTCCTTGCTCGTGAGGATGGGGTTGGCGCTATGGCGATGCAGCAATGGCTCGAACGGAGTGCTGAGAAGGCTCACTTGCTTTTCCACGGGTACGGTCATGAAAGGATTTCCTTTGGTTCAGATTCAGGCAGTGAGCGCATTTCGAGGAGTGCCATGAGGAACGACAGGGTTGATTCTGCTCCTTGGTTTTCATTGGCACGGTCGGGATGCAGGCCGTCCCGGCAACCGCCGGTAACGGAATCATAGAGGGGCACTTGCAGATCGTTGTCGCCGAGGAACCAGTTGAAAGCTGACCATGCTTCGTTGCGCCAGCGGCTGTCGCTAGTTACGCGGTATGCTTGCAGACACGCAGAGACCGCGCCGGCGGCTTCAATCGGCTGTTGATCAAAACGAGCCTTCTCTCCATCCTGTCGATAGAAACCTTGCGAACCGATTGGCACAAAGTGACAGTTGATTTCGCAGTGTTGCGTCTTTGACAGCCAATCCAGCGATTCGAGTCCGGCGGAAATCATGCGATCATCGGAGCATGCTGCGCCCGCCAGGAGCAGGGCCTGAGGCAGTCTCGCGTTGCCATAGGCCAGAACGTTCTCGAACCATTTCCACTCCGGTCGTCGGATTGACACATACATTTCGAGCAATCGCCGACTAAGGGCGGATCGTATTTTTTGCGCGTCGCGGTCGCCTGGATACGAACTGAGGTATTCCTGAATTCCGAGTAGGGTGTAGGCCCAGGCCCGCGGACTGCTGAATTCCAGGACCGCGGGCAGAGAAAACTCGAACAATCGCCGGGCAGCGCCCCGACATCCCTGATCCTGTGATCGGCCTAGAACCGATCCCAACGCCCACAGGGCACGGCCATGACAGTCTTCGGAGCCCACCGGTTCGTTCCATCGACGATCGTAGAGGAGAAAGTTCTTGAATCGGCCCTTCTCAGGATTGAAGGCATGCTCCAGGAATGACAAATACGGACTCGACGAATTCGCGGATTCAAGTGGATATTTGTCCAACTGCTCTAGCAGAACAGTAAGTATGAGGGCGCGAGCATTGTCGTCCGTGGTATAGCCCTCCGCGCGGTTCGGGACCGTGAAGATCGCATGCTGCAGCATTCCCGTGTCGTCGGTCATGCGATTTAGATGATCACGCTTCAACTCCGGCAACTGATCCAGCGACTTGTGCGCCATCCGGGCGGAGAACTGAACACGCGGATTCTCCATGCGGTCGCTGCGCACTCGTGCGAAGCTTTCCATGTAGCCTTGCGCCACTCTTTTCCAGACCATATCGCGCGCAAACAGATAGGCGCGCTTCCGCATGGCGTGGCGTTTTGCGGGAGTGTCCAGCAGTTCAATTGTCTTCTGCGCAATCGCGTCGGGATCCTGGAACGGGACCAGCGCACCACGGCGGTCATCGAGCAACTCGATCGCGTGCCAATACGGAGTCGAGATGATCGCCTTACCCGCGCCTAGTGCATAGGCGAGCGTTCCGGAAACCACCTGAGCCTCGTACCTGTAAGGAGTGACGTAAATGTCGGCAGCGCCAATGAACTCAACCATCTCCTCAGGGCTGACGAAACGGTTATGGAAGATCACCTGCGATTCCACTCCCACTTCCTTCGCCAAAGCCTGCAAGCTATCTCGATATCTGTCACCCTCGCGACGGAGAATGTGTGGATGAGTCGCGCCCGCGACGATGTAGGCGACATTCGAGTGCCTGGAAAGAATCTGCGGCAGGGCTCGAATTACGTTTTCAATTCCCTTGTTGGGCGAGAGCAGCCCGAACGTGAGCAAAACCGCTTTTCCTTCCACCCCAAAGCGGTCCTTGTAGAAATTGGGATCCAGGAATGGAAGGTCGGGGACTCCATGCGGCACCATGTCGATCTTGCTACCCGGCACCTTGAAGATTTCCTGGAGGAACTGGGATGACAACTGGCTCATGACAATGAGGCGGTCGGAGAGTTCAGCGATCTCCTCCATCACCAACATCTGATCAGGATTTGGCTCGCGCAGCACCGTATGCAGCGTTGTCACCACGGGCATCTTCAGACCGCGCAGTAAATGCAGAATATGGCTTCCAGCCGGACCACCGAAGATCCCATACTCGTGCTGCAGGCACACCATGTCGATGTTGTTGAAGTTGAGGAATTCTGCCGCCTCCTCATACGACCTTACGTCATCCTGGGCGAGCGACCATCGCACGCGCGACGGGTAGTCGTACCCCTCGTCCGTGTCGTTCACCGGGAGCGCCAACAGGCGAGCATTCCCATACTCTGCGGAAATGGCACCGCACAGGTCGGTCGTGAACGTTGCGATTCCGCAATGACGCGGGAGATAATTCCCGATTACCGCGATACGACTGGGCAGGGATGCCTTTGATTGCAATCGGGCACGAGGCGCTGCGGTGCCTTCCTGAGCCAAGGGCCGCGGGCTGACTACTTCCAGAACTCGCTTTGGGAAAATTGTGCTTGGCAACGACATTTGCTCCTAACTTGACGACAAAGCGGGGCGGAAAGCGCCGCTCGCAATTCGTTCGGTGTGGCGACACTACCGCGTTGAGACCGTAGCCACACCACACTCTAAGCACCGGCTTTTCAGCGATGTGATCAATCCGCAAGCTGGGCACATTCTTTGTGATCGAACCTTGGCGCTCTGTGGTATCAGCTTGCGCATCGATAGGATCAGCAGGATCGTGAAGATCACGATAATCAGCCCGAAGACAATACTGGTTGCGTTCATAAGAGCGACCCTTCTTGGCGAGTTCTGGCTCCACCAAGCCAGTCAGGCAAGATGGCTATGGACGAAATGGTCAACCCCTTCACTCGCTGAAAAGCCTAAGGTGGGAGAGCTTCAGATGGACTGGCTTAGGTCAGAAGACCTGAAAGAGGAGAAAAACGTAACCGCCTCAACAACTATCATAGCAGCTCCTCCACTTTGGCGTCGCCAAGAGGCGGGGAGGCCTAGCATAGGGACATGAGCCGATTATCGGCTACACGGAAGTTGAGATTCTACCTGTGGTTCGCTTCGGCAAACTGGGAACGCGGCACGTCGTTTACATGTGGACGACGTGCCGCGCTGCATATCAACAAAGAAAGCTCTTGCCAACTACAGATAATTCGACGCACTGGGCCTCGATTGCCTCGGCATCGGTTAGTTTGACTACGCGGACGGGAAGTTTTTCGAGTTCCGCCAGTTTCGCCGCTCTCAGGCGGCGTGCCCCGGCGACCGCCTCGTATTTGCTTTCCTCCAGTTCGCGTACCAGAAGAGGGGCTAGTATCCCTTGCGTCTTAAAGCTGGCGGCCAGTTCTTCGAGGCTCTTTGCATCAAAGCGTTTGCGGGGATTGGTTGGTGACTCCGCAAGCGCGGTGATGGGAACGCTGCGGTATTCGTGGTTGTTGACTGCATTTTGCGTACTCGGCATGATTCTTTTCTCCTCTCAAGGTGTCTTTGGCTATGTGTTGGTGGACTCGGCGCACACGTCGGGCCTGAAAGCCAAACGTTGCAGGTGTTGACGTGCTATGCGGCTGCCGCGAGTGCCGCTGGCTCGGGGGCAATGCCCCCGAGAATCACGGCAGCGGTTTGTTGAACGGCTTGCAAGCTCTCGCGCAGGAGATTGGAGTCGCCGTGCCAAAGCTGGATGCAGTCCCGTTCTGAAGTCCGACCGATTGGCAGACCACAAAGGCCACGGCTTCAGCCTCGGTCTCGCGGACTTGCTTGGTGGTCAGGGTGCGGCGGTCGCCACGATGCAACATTTCGTGAGCAATCTCGTGCACGAGGGTGGAAAACTCCTCGGCTGGCTGCATCCCAGCAAGCAGCGTGATCTTCCCGCCATGCGAAAGACCCTTCGCGGGAGCAATTCGCTCTGCACGTGGTTTTGACGGTCACAAGGCAAGGCTTCACAGCTTTTTTTCCCTGAGAACAATACGGGTGGTGACACGCATAAGCGCCAACTTAAGTGGATTGCCGACAATCCGACCAGAATCGTCGGCGCACGCTCAGAACTCCAGGCGTGCCTGAAACGCGATCATGCGTGGACTGCTATCGCCACCCAAGCCCACGCCTAGCAGGCCGGTGGGCGGTGAAGTTGTATATGCAAGCGCTCCAAACCCTGTCTGCGTGGGAGGCTTTCCCGGAATCCCCGCTAGCGTCATGCTGGGAAGCCCAAAGTTCGGATGGTTGAATACATTGAAGAACTGGGCCTCTACTCTAAGCTTCACTCGCTCGCTCACCGGAAACCATTTCGTGAGATAGAAGTCATTCCAGACAAAATCGGGGCCGCGGAGGGCGTTGCGGCCGAGGTTTCCGAATTGGCAATGCTGTGGGTCGTCGCCACCGGCGCACTGCGCAGTACCGGGATCAACGGCGGAAACAAACGCGGCCGGATTGAGCCACTGGAGGGTGCCCGGTTGCGTTACACCAGCGACGGGATGATGCTCATAGAGCGGGACGCCCGTAACGACGCTCGCGAACTGCGGTCCGCTGCCCTGCACGATCCCCCTCGGGGTACAGGCCGCGTTGGGCGTCTCCTGCACGCACGCGGAATACGGCGTACTCAGGACCGAGAACGGCATCCCACTGTGCCAAAACATGGTCCCGGAAATTTGCCAGCCGTTGAGCGCGTGCGCCAACTGGTGATTCCGAACGTGGATGGGCAACTGATACACATATTGCGCGTTGAGGTTGTGCCGGATGTCATAGTCGCAAGGACCGTAATCGCGGGCCAGCTCTCCGGGCAACGGAGAGAGAATCCCTCCCGCAGAGAACTGAAGGAATCCTCCGTTCGAAACCGTATCCATACAGCGGCTCCTCGTGTAGTTGAATTGTCCTTGCAGACCGTGCCCCAGGCGCTTCATCGCGGTGAGTTGAAGGCCGTTGTAATGACTGTTCTCCCCGGTGGCGAGTTGGGTCACCGCGCTGAATCGTGGATCGGTCGGTTGCATGTAGGGGAATGGCCATGGGCACACACAGAATCACGCCGAATTACCGTCGCCGAGTGCTGCGACTGCCGGATCTGGATCATTGTAAAAGCGGCTGTTTTCAGCAGCCTCGGCTCGCCGGCTTCGCGCCGAGTCTACGAGTACGCCATCGACCAGTTCATCGCCTGGTACTGCTCCGAGCCTCGGCTGGCTTTCAACCGAATCGTCGTGGTGCGCTATCGCATGTACCTTGGAATCGCGGCATCTGGCCGCCAACACTATCAACCAGCAGCTTGCCGCCGTGCGCCGTCTTGCACACGAAGCTGCCGACTCAGGCTTGCTGAGTCCCGAACTGGCTGCAGGCATCAGCCGAGTCAAAGGAGTCAAGCAGCTCGGGTTTCGAATCCGGCAACTGGTTGAGCAACAGAGCAAAGCTCAGAAGTACTCAACACGCTTCTGGCGATAGCATGCGTGCCAAGCGAGATTATGCAATGCTGGCTATGCTGTTCGGTTGTGGCTTTCGCAGATCGGAACTAGTCGGCTTAGAGTTGGACGACATCCAGATGCGCTAGGGGCACTGGGCGGTGGTGGATCTCATCGGCAAGGGTGACCACATCCGCACCGTTCCCATTCCACGTTGGGTTAAAGCCGCGCTCGATCAGTGGACGGGGGCAGCCGGAATCAGGGAGGGAAGGATCTTTCGAGCCGTCGCCGGGGGCAAGGTATGGGGACAAGGCATCTCGCAAAATGTCGCGTGGTACGTCGTGAAGACCTGCTGCGAAAGAGCGGGCTTGGAGCATATTGCTCCACACGACTTGCGGAGGACTTGTGCGAAGCTGTGCCATACGAGCGGGGGCGAGCTTGAGCACATTCAGTCCTTGCTGGGGCATGCGTCCGTTCAGACCACGGAACGCTATCTCGGCTGCAAGCAGAATCTAGGGCACCTAGTAAACGACCTGTTCCGACTGGGAAACACAGACGCTGCCACGTATGTAGTTCTCGCGGGAACGGCGGTGCTAAGGGTGAAACCAGAGAGCGACCAGCCAAATAAAATGTCAGACGATGAAGGCAGTGGCAATCAAGAAGGGTCAGACTGGGGAACGAGCGCCGGATTTCACGGAGATGGGCACCCTTCGGTGTGATAGTTGCGGTGAGGAGTTCATTGTGTTTCATGATCCGCCCTCGTGGACAGGGCGGTCGCTGTGCGCCAAGCGCGCTGGCAACTGCCGGATTAGCGCCCACCCATCCCTGCAAGGGTCAATGAGTGCTAACGCCTGATTTCAACAACTATCGGGAGGCACCCGGCGCAGACGTGGGCCGCTTTTGCTCGATTCAACTTCTAGCGTCTATGGGGTACGTGGATTAATGGGGAACAGGAGCAAGAGTGCCATCGTCAGAGCCAGCACTCCAATAATGTCTCCAGTCGTAGTATTCAGGTACTCCCATTCTTCGGCGTCTCTTCTAGTCACATAACGCAGATAGCCTCCTTCCACATGCACTGGATACACCTGCTTGGTCTCGACGACCGGGGTGTGCGGAGCCGACACGTAGATGTCTGCTGCTTTGGACACGTGCCGGCTGCCGAAAAGAGCCCACAATCCTATGATGCAGCCCAGCAAAAGCTTGCGCCAAAGCGGCAAGTCTCCCAGATGTTGCAACTGTCCCCAGCCGTCAAAGAGCCCCATGAGGAGTCACCATGATGATTTGACGCCGAGAGCTGGGAAGCGCGCTAGCTACCTTTGGTAATCGACTGAATGTACTGGGGAGTTATCCGGTCCGAACCACGTCTCTCACAGTTGGCGAAACATCGCCAGTACACTCATTGACCTCGGCTCGGGGAGGGGGTGAGTGAAATCGCCCGATTTCGCCGGTTATCCGCTAAAATACTTGCCGAGAATGTATGGCCTATCGTGGTGAGCGCCTGAACCGCGTGCTCGGATACCAGCCGATCAGGATTAGTGCTGGGGTGAGACGAGCGATCTGGTCGTCGCTTCTAGCTATCCCTTTGGCCACGACGGCAACAGGAATATCGGATAGCGTGTCGGTTTCTGATGCTGTTCGCTACGTGGTTGCCCCTGGAACAATGCTCGCAGTTCGTTTTGTCCGGGTTGCGCCGAGTCATCGTGGCCCAGGCGTCTTTCTCGATGGCTTGCATTCGTACACAACCGTGATGTCGGTTGCCCTTCTACTAAATGCGATCTTCTATGCTCTATTCATCTTCGGGGTCACAACTCTACTTTCCGGCCTCAAGGAGAAAACGTCGTAGCAACGGTTGTCGAAATATCGCTATTACACTCATTGCCAGATTGCTGTTCGAGATTCTGGACGCTAGCGGACAGACAGCGGCCCCTCAAGAGAGTAAAAATCAGATGTGAGCGTCAAACTGCCCAAAACGATCAGCGAGGTAGCAGACGAACTGGAGCGGATTCAGCAAGAGCTGTTTTGCCTTCTAAAAGTGGTGGAGAAAATGGAAGAAGTCGATACTACCGGTCCTGTTATACGCGAAAAGAAATTAGCATCCCGCCACGGGCGCAGATGATCTCTAATGTCAACTGGCGAAATATCCCCATATCACTCATTGACCCCCGGCTGAGGGGGGTTTTGAGTGTAAACGCCTGTTAACGCCAGCTGAGATGCCGACGTATTGCCAACGGGTTAAGTCGAAGGAGGCATACGAGGCGTCCAGACCAGAAGCAAAAATGCAGCCGTCCCATAAAATATCGAGGCCTGCCACAATGTACCGTGAAACGCCATCCGTATCGACAATTCCCAACAAGCAACACCTACCGCCACTCCGAGACTGAAGACCTGTCCGGCCTCCCACTGTTTAGCACTTTTTGCGTTAGCGGCGTCGTTCACCGGCTTTTCTTTAGAACTTCGCAACAGCCGACCGCGCAATCGAAATGCGCCTGAGATTGACCAGACGGAGAAGCCGATCGCCAACCAATGCCCCCAAGTCCAGGCGCTTCTGCCACTGCTGCGTCCCATTTCCGCCAGCCAAGCAAACAGCGGAATAGCAGCTAGTAATGCCCACCAAATAAGCCGAAGCTTTTTGATCATTGACTCCATTTGATGGGGAATCCCTTGAACAGCATACGTTTTTGAGCAACCCGGGTCGACGTTACCTTCGGCGTTGAACAGCGCGTGCCGGTTGCCGGTTCCGGCAATTGACGTAACATCCCGACATTGTTATGGAATCATTACACTCATTGACC
>Ga0209693_10000392_pt1 | contig 17546 bp, 16 predicted proteins | sample HubBroMetageWRM3_FD_188345 | JGI IMG/M metagenome (GOLD analysis project Ga0209693, IMG submission 188345) | Warmed soil microbial communities from the Hubbard Brook experimental Forest, New Hampshire - Hubbard Brook CCASE Soil Metagenome WRM 3... | ecosystem: Environmental > Terrestrial > Soil... | reverse complement strand
GGTGCCCTGGATGCCGGCCGGCAGAAGTACGCCGGAAAAGTGGCCGCTGCCCCGCCAGCTGAACGCGGCCTGCCGGACATCGGTGCGGAACATCGGCGGTGCAATCATTTTCCACACCAGATCGGGGTACGCGGTGATGACGAACCGCATGTAGTCGCTGGCGCCCTGGGGGCCTTGCACGACCCAGTCAGTCAGGCGGGTTGTCGGAGTGTCCAAGACAAAGTCATCGGTCACTAGTTCCTTGAGCCGATCTGGCTCGTGACTGTTCCACGCGTCGATCCACCGCTGATACCAGGTGACAGCGAAATCGGGATCGAGGACTCCGGCCTCGGCCGCGGGGATGGTCGATGTCGACACCTTGGCTCCTTTGATCGGATCGGGTCAGATTCGGACGGGCGTCCGATTCTACTTATCTGAATTTAGCACGCATTAGAATCGGCGCAAATGCCCTGCGCTAAGGTCGGCTTGGTATGGGCGATGGACTAGACACCAAGGCGGTCAGGACGCGCCAACGCATCCTGACCTCGGCAGCGCGCGAGTTCGCAGCGCGCGGTTTCGATGGGACCAGCCTTCGTCAGGTGGCAGCCGGGGCCGACCTGACACTGGGCAGTCTCTACTTCCACTTCGCCACGAAAGCCGATCTCGTCGCTGAGGTTCTGCGCGACGCTGTCGACTTCGCACTTGCGCGCGTCGACCAGGCCATCTCCGATCTTCCCTCCGAGGCAGGCAACGCCGAGGCACTGTCGGCCGCCGTTCGGGCGCACCTGCATGCTCTGCACGAGAGTCGTGACCGCGGTGCGGCCGTCGTGCGGGTGATGGACCGGGCGTCCACCGCTCCTGTTCCGGCGGCGCGTGCCCACGCGCGCCGATACATCACCCGCTGGTGCACGCTTGTCAAATCAGCCCAGCGCCACAACGTGGTTAGTTCGGGCGTTGACCCTCGGCTTCTCACCGATCTGCTGCTTGGCGCGATGAACGCCACAGTCGGCTCCCGCCAGCTCGCGCCGCACCAGGTCGACACAATCGCTGTGACGGTATGCGACGTTTTCCTGCGGCCCGCGGCCAGCCCAGGATGAGAGTGCGGCTCGTTACGCGTAGCGGTTAGGTGCGCGAAACAGACCTCTGGCCGGCGCTCCACACGATCGCATGCAACACCCCGACAAATCCAGGTCGATGGCGGGCGAGTGTCATGCCCGAATCTTTGCGGACTGACTTTATAATGTCAAGCAGCAGTGACATTATCAATCGATTCGCGATCGGCAAACGGAAGCGGCGACATGAACGAGCTACTCGACGAAGTCCTCACGGCACACGGCGGCGCGCAGCGTTGGCGGTCCGTTTCGACGATCACGGCGCGCGGAAGTGTGAGTGGCCTGCTGCCGAAACGTTTCCCCGGCAACAAGCTGGCGCACTTCACCGTTGAGGTCCACGCCGCCGAACAGCACACCGTCCTGCAGGATTTCCCGCACGCCGGCAAGCGCGCCGTGTTCGACCGGGGTGCCGTGCGGGTCGAAACCGGCGATGGCGTACAACTCGCTACCCGAGCCGATCCACGTTCGGCCTTCTTCGGGCGCAGCGGAATCCGCCGCAACGTCCACTGGGATCCGCTCGACGTCACCTACTTCGCCGGATACGCCTTCTGGAACTACCTGACCGCACCACTGCTGCTCACCCGTGAGGACATCACCATCGCCGAGGGCCAACCCTTGCAAGAATCCGGACAGCAATGGCGGCGACTCCAGGCAACCTTCCCCGAGCAGATCGACACGCATTGCCGCCGACAGACCTTCTACGTCGACACTGCCGGACTGATCCGCCGCCACGACTTCGTCGCCGAACCCGTAGGCGCCTGGGCCAGCGCCACCCTCTACTGCGATGGGCACCACGAATTCGACGGACTCATCTTCCCCACCCGGCGGCGCGTACTACCGCGAGGACCCGGCGGTCGGGTTCTGCCCCGGCCGACCCTTCTGGCGCTCGACTTCGACGAAATCGAGATCCAGCAATGACAGCGCGGCGCTATTGGTAGTACCTCGCTGAGATCACGCGGTGACGTCGACTGAGGACGTGGGCGCGTCGAAGAAGGTTCGCAGGGCTGATTCGTCACCCTCGATGCCGACGAGCGCCCGGACATCGTCGAACGCCAGCACTCGCGCCGAGAGTCCGAGAACAAGCGCCCCGTCAGCGGTGAGCACCGCGTCGAGCTTGCGCTCGTCGGGCCTGGCGACCTCGACGCCAGACTCGGTGGCGCGCAGTTGGACCATTACGCCGTCCACTGCGACTCCCACGGCCACACCCTGATCGGCAGGCACACGACCGGCGAACAGGGCAGGCAGAGCCACCAACAGCCCCTCGGCGCGGAACTCATCACCTTCGGGCCCGCGGACCATCAGCGGTGTCGACCAGCGAATCAGCCCATTGATCGGGTCGCGCAGCTGCGCGCCCCACGGTGTGAGCGCGTAAGTGATCGCACTGCTGTCGTCGGACAATCGCCGCTCGATCACGCCGGCGGTTTCGAGGTCGCGCAGCCGGTCGGTCAGCAGGTTCGTCGCGATGCCGGATAGCCCCTCCCGCAGCTCGCCGTACCGCGCGGGCCCGATCAGGAGCTCGCGGACGATCAACAGGTTCCACCGGTCGCCCACGACATCCAGGGCCCGTGCGAGTCCGCAGTACTGACCGTAGTCTCGACTCATCGCCACCTACTTGCTATTTTAAAGGACGCTTGATTCTATCAGATTCATGAGTGGGGAGACGGACATGACAGTCACACAACGACCCGCGTGGGTCGACGACGAGTTGTTCCCGTTCGAGAGCCGATTCATCGACATCGACGGGCACCGCGTGCACTACCTGGACGAAGGATCAGGCCCCACGTTGCTGTTCCTGCACGGCAACCCGACCTGGTCGTTCGACTACAGCAAGGTCATCGAATCCCTGCGCTCCGAATTCCGTTGCGTCGCAGTGGACTACCCCGGATTCGGACTATCGGTGGCGGCGCCGGGATACGGGTATCTACCCACCGAGCACGCCGAGGTGATCGACAGGTTCGTGGAGGCACTCGAGCTAAGGGGGGCCACGCTGGTAGGCCACGACTGGGGCGGCCCGATCGGGCTGGCCACGGTGCAAAACCGACCTGCGGCCTTCGACCGGCTAGTGCTGACCAACACCTGGGCATGGCCCGTCGGCGACCCGCTCGTACAGATCATGTCCCACGTGATGGGAAGCCCGCCCGGGCGCCTGCTGATTCGGCAGCTCAACCTGTTCGTCAACGTCATGATTCCGATCGGGCACAGGCTGACCAAGCCCACCAGCGGGCAGATGGCCCACTACCAGAAGGCCCTCGACAGCCCCGAACGGCGGGAGGCCTCCGCCGTCTTCCCCCGCGAAATCACCTCCAGCCGAGCGTTTCTCGCCGACATCGAAGCCGGATTGGCCGACATCGCGGCACTGCCGACGCTGATCATCTGGGGCGACGCCGACTTCGCATTCGGAAACAACGAACTGCGACGGTGGGAACAGACCTTCACCGATCACGAGACCGTCATCGTCAACGGTGCCGGCCACTTCGTCCCCTCCGACGCTCCCGAGCAATTCGCAGCCGCGATCCGCCGCTGGCACAGCCCGTCGGGGGCATAGTGGCCCACGTCGAGCGCCCTGAACGCAACACCGTGAACCGCAAGGCGGGGATTCTCGCCGCCGTTTAGGTCGCGGTCCTCGCCATCAACCGCGACGTCACGATCGTCAACGTCGCCTTGCCGAGCATCGCGACCGAACTCCACGCCGACACCCGCGGCTTGCAGTGGGTCGTCGACGGCTACAACCTCTCACCTTCGCCGCGCTCGTCCTGGCGGCAGGCAGCTTGTCGGACCGCGGTCAACCCTGGCCACCGCCAAACGAAACTGCGCGAACTCCGCACGAGCGCCGGCCAGAATGAGGGTCAGCGAGCGGCGACCGCGATGGCCTTGGATCGCTGATGTATCACGCCGATCGCATGCTTCGGCAAACAAACTTGCCTCGAAACCTTGCAAGCACGTGCGAGTTGATCAGGCCACAGCCATCCCGGCAATCAGGGCCTCTCCCCTGCCGCATCTCGACCGATGCGGCGGTGCGTATCGGGAGGAAGCGGGTGCCGTCGCTGCTGGGCAGAATCGTCCAGCCCAAGGCATGGAACGGCTGTCCCCCTGGCCGGGTGCGACCACAATAAGGCCCAGGACTGCTAGTCAACCACGTTCATAGCGCACTGACCAGCACCAATCATGCATTTGAAGCGCAGGGCCATGCGGTGAGGTTTCGCTCTATGCGGATGTCATGTTGGGAACCTACTGTGGGAGTTGTGATAAACACCGGCAGGACGGCGATCGCGTTACGCGCAGGCGCCGGCTTGTTCGTCTTAATGGTCGGATGCGGTGCACTTGCCGGTGGTGTGTCGCAAAGCGGGGCACCCACACCTACCACGGCGACGAGCGCGCTATCCAGCGAAACACCCCCGCCCCCAAACGATCCCGGCGGTCCTACCGGTGGCGGCGGCGCCCTGCCAGTACGTCCCATCATATGTTATGCCGGCCTGAACTGTGGGTGCATTCGTGGCATCACATGTCCTGGCACTATCCCGCACCACCACCATCCCGCTCCCACAAATGACCAACCGCACGATGCTCCCGGCGACGCCCCCGCCGGTGGCGGCTGACTCTGGCCGCTGGGGTCAGCGGTGGGCCCGAGCGTTGTAAGACCGCGCAGCGGCGGCGCAGCGGCTGCAAGCTCGGCCCCGTCGTGTGGAACTTGTTTTCTGGGAACGGGAAGCCGTCTGGCGTCGGCACCGACGTTGTGCCGCAATGGATTTGCACCGCGGGCGGGCTGGGTCGGAAATCGCCAGCTCAACCGCCCATCCTCGACCGTCCTGGGGCTCTGCAAGTTCCCGGTTGAAGGCGATACCGCGGTCGGCTGCGTATTCGCGCGGGAACCCCAGTACGTGCTCACCGATGACATTGCGGGCCATTTCACTGCTGCCTCCAACGTGACAGTGCGCTGAGGACGACGACGACACCATCGCGCTGAACTACCACGCCCGCAACGCATACCTGGTGGTCGGCGGCACCGGCACACTCACTGTGACCAGAGACGGTGAGGCCAAACGAATCTCCGTGACTAGACCCCCCAATAGGTACCGATGGTGAGGGCGGTGAGGACGACCTTGCCCGGGACTCCGGCGAACATGGTCCGCGACTTGCTTTGCGACACTTCGCCCTCACCGGCACCCGCTTCACGTTCCGCGGTCTTCGCGTCACCGCAGGCACCAGTTGGTATGCGCTCGCCTTTGGGTACTTTGCCGCCACCCTTTCCGGCTCCGGTGCCTAGGGTGCGTGATAATCTCAGCTGGCGCGGTGGTCGCGGGCGGATCGGCGTGCCCGGCGCGGTCGCCGCTGGGTTGTCGCTGCCCACCGATGCAGTTGTGCCACCGCGCTGTCGAGCGCGTCCCGCAGTGGTGTGACGTCCCCGCGCACCCGGGCCAGCAGCATCCCGCCCTGCAGCGCGGCGATCACGGCGGTCGCTAGCCGGGCCGGGTCCGCGTCGGCGACCAGCTCGCCGCGGTCCTGCATCCGTTGCAGCCCGCGCGCGAGGGGCGCTTCCCAACGGCGGAAGGCGTCGTCGAGAAGCGGTCGAAACGTTTCGTCGTTTTTCAGCTCGGCGGCCATCGTACCCAGCGGACACGCGAACGGTCCTTCGGGCGCGGAGTGCACCCGCAAGATCTCCGCCGCCCAGGCGTCGATCCCGTCCCAGGAGTCGATGTTATGCAGGCTGGGCTGCTGGGCGAGCACCAGCTGCAGTTGCCGCTCGATAACCATGGCGACCAGCTCCGCTTTGCTGTCAAAGTAGTGATACAGCTGCGACTTACCGGAGCCGGCCGCCGCCAGCACGTCATCAAGGCTGGTCATGCTCACGCCGCGCTGATACATCAGCGTCGCCGCGGCGCCGATGATCGAAGCGCGGGTACGCCGCCCCCGCTCGGTCACCGGTAACGGGCGTGCAGCGGCGGCAGTTTGCGACGCGGGCACGAAATCCACTGTATAAGACATCTCTACGGGGGTTGGGAACTGGGCGCTGGCGCGGCGACGGCGCGATCGTCTAGGCAGTTGAAGCCTTGTCCACCGACTGTACTCTCAAGTACAGTGATGACGTTCGGGCGTACGCCCAACGGCGCCAGATCGGCTAGCCTCTACCCGGATACGACTTCGCACCGAACTACCTCGACGTCGACGGGCTGCGGATGCACTACCTCGATGCAGGGCCACGCGACGGCGCGCCGGTGGTGTGCTTTCACGGCGAGCCGAGCTGGGCTTACCTGTACCGCAAGATGATTGGCCCGCTCGTGGAGGGTGGGCACCGCGTCATCGTCCTCGACTACGCGGGCGGCGGCGGTCGGACAAGCTGACCGACCGCCGCTGGTACACATATGATCGCCACAGCGCGCTAATGATCGACGTGCTTGGTGCGCTTGATGTGCGCGAGGCGACTGTCGTTGTGCAGGACTGGGGTGGCCCGATCGGGCTGCGCTGGGCGATCGAGAACCCCGATCGCGTTGCGGCGCTGGCGATCTTCAATACCGGGCTGTTCACCGGCCGCGTGTCGTAGGGTTCCTCGCATGGCGCGAGTTCGCCGAGAGGAATCCCGATCTGCCCGTCGGATTAGTAAGGTTCTCGCGCGCCGTCGCTGCTCGACCACTTCGCCGCACAGGCGCGCAGGTGAGTTGGTGAGATTCGTCGAGGCCTGCGCTGCCCGGCGCACCGGGGATACACGCCGTCCCCCGGTGGTGCAGCGTGGCCGGTTAAGGCTTTTGCGCCACCACGTCGACCGACATGATCTCCGGGGGGGTACTGAACAGTTCGTTGGCGCGTTCGCCCAACGCTTTGGCCACCGGGCCGTCGAGATGGGTTCGGCGCGCATCGTCGTCGGGAAACGCGTCGAATATGCCGAAGCTGCTCGCGCCGAAGTGGATGGCGAACCATGGGCTGGTGCCGGGTTCCTGTTCCACGAGGGGAAGCGCCGAGCGGAGAAACTCAGCCACCGCGTCTTCTTTGCCGGGCTTGGCTTCGAGGCGGACGAGCAGTGCTTTGGTGGTCATCTAGGGACTCCTTGCGTGGTTGGACCCGGGGCGGCCGCGCGCCGCCACGGCATGACCGTACCGATCAGTACAGTCGGTTCGCAACCCCAGCGTCGGCGACGGGCGCGCGGCAGTGTCCTCGTCAATTCACAGCAACATCTTTGTGAATTCGGTTGTCGCACAGCCGGGCTAACGGCGGTGCGACAATTAACCGACTCCCGGCGACGAACAAATAAGTCACCTGGGCACAGCACCGCCGTCGAGAGCGTCATCGGCCCGCCGCCCTCCACGCGGGCGCTGACAACCATGGCTACCCGCCGCAGCAAACACCACTCCCTGGCCCGCTGCTGGGCTCATAGCGACTCTGCACAACACCCCGTTCACCGCAGGCAGCAGTAGCGACAACTCCATCGCAAACCCACGCAGACCAGCCGAATACGACAGTATCGAATACGGCGGGTTACCAGTAAACTGCTGCATATTCCGAAAATGGTGTCGCACACTATTGTTCATGCTGGCATCTAGACGTCTTACGCTGAGGCGTGAGTGCTGCTCCTCCTGCCACCGCACACGCGCCACAACACCCGAGCCCCGAACTACGGCTGCAGTACTAGAGGCGGCATTCAGCGGGAGATATGAAACCCTGGCCCCCGCCAAACTAAACTGCGCGAACTCCGCACGAGCGCCGGCCAGAATACGACGCTTGGCATCAGCAGCATCAGGCGGCATACCAACAGATTACAGAGTACCTACCCAGATAGTGACAACAGTTCAATTCGATATTGAGGGTCAGCGAACGGCGACTGCGATGGCCTTGGATCGCTGATGCCATCCCGGCAATCAGGGCCTCTCCCCTGCCGCATCTCGACCGATGCGGCGGTGCGTATCGGGGAGGAATACGGCGGAAACGAATATGGCGGGTTACCAGTAAACCTCGCCGTTTTCATCAGATGAATCGACCCACCCTTCGCCCGAGTCGGCCACGATCCCAGTTCAGTGTTGCGTGTAATCGCCCGCGTGAGCTTGGGTTTCAATCGATCTGCGGGCGCGCCATCTCGCCGGCCAGTAGGGCCAACTCTCTCCACGGCAACTACGTCACCGTGACGCTTCTCGCGGTCTGGCAGACGGCTAACGATATTCGCGCATTACTGGCAGCACATGGATGGCGGTTTGTGTGTTCATGGTCAGGCTTGTACCAGTAGGCGGATCGCCAGCCGGTCTATGGCTTGGTCGATCCGATCTTGGCTTTGTAGTTCGATGGCGACGAACGCGCGGGTCAGCTGGTAGTCGATCCGGTCTGGCGTGGTGTGGATGTTCATTTCATGGCTCCGATCTTTTCGCGTCCCTCGTTGATGTGAACGGTTTATGCTTTCGAATTGATTGCCGCCCAACCGGCATTCATTAGAGATCTTGATCACAAGCTCCGTTGTGCCGTCCTAGCTACGTCAGCGGTGAGCCCCCACGTACTGGCGCTTTGGCAGCGGCTAGGCGTCCCTGAGATAGAGGCCATGTCTCCTGCCACATCTCGACCGGTCTACTAATCCGTATCGGGAGGAATACGGCGGGATCGAATATGGCGGGTTACCAGTAAACTCCGCTTTCATCCGCGGAATCAGGCCGATCGTCCCCACGCCGGATGAATCAGGGACGTCAATCTCCTTGTCTACCAGCTCTGTTGGGCCGGGGTCTGCTCAGGATTAGCCAGCCGGCGGCACCGCTGGCGGGCGACAGACGTTGGCGGCCGGATCCCACCACCAGCCGTTGTCGCATGCCAGCGGTTGCGGCCCGACACCGAGCGGCCGGCATACATTCGCCGTCGGATCCCACCACTGGCCCGGCTCACATGCCAGCGGTTGTGGCCCGACACCGAGCGGTCGGCAGACCTTGCCCGTCGGGTCCCACCACTCGCCGTTCGCGCAGTCGGCCCAGCTCACAGCCGGCGTCGCGATCGTCACGGCTGCCATCGAGGCCAACGCCATCATGACGACGGCAACAAGATGGCGAACGCACGTCCTCACTGCGGGCCTCCCCTCATGATGTATGCATTATCGAACCGGGCCGTGCCATAGAGGTCAAGCCCGAGGGACGCAGGTGATGACGAGTTTGCCTTTGGGCGTGCCCTTGGTTTCGATTTCGGTGAGCGCGTCGATCGCGTCGGAAAGCGGGACGACGCGTGCGATTTTCGGGACGAGGCTGCCTCGCTGCGCGGCGTGAGAGATGCCCGTCATGTGGGCGGGGGTGGGGCTGCCGGCGGCGATGGCGTGCCGGGACGAGGTCAGGCTGGCCAGGACGGTGCGGATCGGGAAAGTGACGTGCACGGCGGGTCTAGCCTGCTCCTCTGTTGGGTACAACCTGTAACGGTTAGCCACCTGGACAACCTAACTTCAGGTACCGACAAATGCGCTTACCCCCCGCTGAAGCGGGGGGCTTGCGCGCTACGTTGACTGGTCAATGTCGCTGTCCTGTTTCGGGCGGGGAGATGAACAGCGGACTGGTCCAGACCTGGTGACCATCGAATTGCTTGGCCCGCAGGTAAACCGCACTGGCCGACGACGGGAGTCCCAGTGCCAGCTCGCCGGTCACGGTGGTCGGGAGTGCCGCAGGATCGGCAATCCGCTCGAGGTGCAACGTGAGGTTGAGCCCGCCCACGGCGAGGTCACGCTGCCCCTCGCCGATCAGCTCCGCGCCGGTGAGCTCTATGGTTGCGCCGAGATCCTCCTCGAGCACCGTGGTGTGGATCGCGAACCGCGCCTGCGCAAGGTCGCCGAGGGCGAGCACGATCCCGATGTCGGACCCGTAGGTCCTGGTTTGCCAGCTGATCGCCTCACCGTCGGTGTGGAAGTGCTGCTCGGGATGTGTTGCTGCCCAGGGGATCACAGCGTCCACGGTGGTCTCGCTGATCTGCACCCGGCCGGTCCAGGTGGCCCAGCGATATCTGTCTCGATGCCGGGCCCCGCCCCACCGGATCCGCACGAGGGTGTCCGACAGGCCCGCCTCGGCATGCAGGTCGCGACGCCAAGCCAGCCCTGCAGCATCGAAAATCTGCAGTTCTTCCCAGCCGGCGCTGCCGTAGAGGGCGTATTGCGCGACCAGACCGGCGGCGTCGGTCACAATGTCGTCGCCCATCCAGTGATCAGCGGAGCGCAGCAGGGCCACCGCCCGGGCGCCGGTGGTTGCCCAGGTACGGCGTGAGCGCAGCGCGCGCCCCACTTCCGTGGCGGTGAGCGCGGGTGCGAGAACTCCGGTCAGGCCGCCGAATCCGCCGAAGATGTTGGCGCCCGGCGCGCCGCCGCCGGGGCGCCCGCGGTGCTCGTCGCTCGCGGCGCTGGCCCCCAGGCGCAGCCCACGCGCCAGCGCGTCCTGGAAGAACCACGGGCTGCTTCCCCAGGCGGAGTGCACTTCTATCAGTCGCTCGAGTTCGGGGTGATGCCAGTCAAAGACCGCTCGACGGCCTCCGACATGAGGAATCAGTAGATAGGATTCGGGATCCTTGTCGTAAGCGGCGTAAAGCCGCGTGATCGGCCAAGTCTGCGGAACGGGAGCGGCGCTGGCCGCCATGCCCTGATGCCATTCGACGCAGCGGGCGAGGGTGGTGTCCGCACCGAGGAACACGACATTGTGATCGCCGCCGACTCCGGCGGTCCCGCACCACTCGATGCCCGGGTAGCACACGAACCGGCCGTCCTGCGATACGGACCGGCACGCCGCGACCGCGTCAGTCCAGGCTTGGTCGGTGATCTGGAAATCGTTGGCGGTGTATCCCAGCACGTCGAGGGCGCCGATGTCGCGGCCGTACCGAAGATTCCAGTCGGTGTCTTGTGTTCCGACCGTGTCGTTGGAATGCACGTGCAGGTCGCAGAAGTACGCGCGAGGCGCCGGAAAGTCGTCGATGACATCCAAGTGGCAGGCCGCTGGCCCGATCGTGCCCGCGCCGGACTCTGCGATCACCTCGATCTCGCCGGAGACCGCCGGCACCGACAGCGTGGCGCAGGCCCAGCCCTCGGCTGGAGTTGCTGCGCTCGCCACCAGCGCACCGTCGGCGTGGGCGCGCAGTGTGCCGGCCGCGATGTCGCGGCAGGCATTGCCCCACCGGTCCTCCAGATGGGCGTGCACTTCGACGTCGGCACTGCCGGCGCGTACGACGCGCGGACCGCTGATGACGAGTCGTTCCGGCGGCCCGGCAACGACGGCGATCCGGCACACATCGGCGTGGGCCATCCGCGAGGTCCCGAGCGCATCGACGAAGAGGTGAATCTCGAATTCGTCCTCGACGAACGTCTGCACGCGCGTGCCAGGGCTTCCGAATCGGCGGTCTCCGAGCCGGATCTCGATGACGTCACCGGGGCGCAGGTATCCATCGACGGCGTGGATGAGAAGCGACTTCTGGAACGGCCGCTCGCCGCCCTTGACGTCGTAGCGGGCATCCAGACGCTGCACGCTGGCCGCGCCGGCCTCCGATCCCCCGCCAACCAGTGAGCGACTGACGAGGCGGGCGGTGGCGAAATCCCGGCCGCCCGGATCGGCGGTTTGCAGATCCCAGTCCGAGTAGTAGCGGAAGCACAGTTTCAGCCACCCGCTGTCGGCGATGCCCGAGCGCCCCACGGTGTAGGTGAACACCACTTCTTCAATGGACCCGGCGACGATGATCGTCGCCGAGCAGGTCAGGGCGCCCAGGAAAGGAATCGCGTCGAAGTCGGCGGTGATGCGGTCGCGCACCGCCACCACCGAGCAGTCGTTGCTGTCGGTGCGCTGCTGCGGGCGCACCGCGACCGACGCAAGCGCCGACGACGATCCGGCGTGAAGCGGCGGGCCTTTGGACACAACGGTGATTTTCGACCCTATCAACTCAGGAGTCCAACACATAGATATGATCTGATTCATCATCGAGAGTGAAGAATGTGAATCTTCAGCAGCTGCGGTATGTCATCGCCTTGGCGGAGACCAGGAGTTTCACGCGCGCCGCTGACAGTGTGTTGGTCGTGCAGTCCGCACTGAGTCAGCAGGTGCGCAAATTCGAAGACGAACTCGGCGTACAGCTCTTTGAACGCACCACGAGGTCGGTGTCGCTGACGTCCGCGGGCGAGGCGCTCATGCCGTTGTTGCGCCAAGTCGTTGCGGGCGTGGACCAGATCAAGATCGACGCGCAGGCGCTGAGCGGGACCGTCGCCGGTCGACTGACCGTCGGCATGATGGAGGTGCCGTCAGAAAGCCTCGACGTCGCCGCCCTAATGGCGATGTTTCACGCACGTCATCCCGATGTCAGCGTGACGCTGCGCAGAGGCGGAAGCGACCTGCTGGTGGAGGGCACCCGCGACCGCAAGCTCGACGTCGCGATCGTCGGCGGCAGTGTGCCGTCGGGCACCCAAGGACTGACCTTCACCCATCTGTTCACCGAGTCGCTCATCGCGGTGGTGCCGGCCGGTCACCCATTGACGGCGGGATCGTCGGTGTCCCTGACCGCTCTCGCGGGCCTGCCGTTCATCGACTTCCCGCCCGGCTACGGCCTGCGCCACGAGACCGACCGCGGGTTCGCCGGTGTGCCCCGACGCGTCGCCTTCGAGGTCACCCGGGTCGACGAGGTCATCCACTTCGTGCGGAAGAATCTTGGCGTCGCGCTGCTGCCGGAATCCGTTGCGCGTAAACACGCTGACAGCGACCCGACTCTTGCGCTACTGCCCGTGCGCGGGGCCAGCCTGAAACGCCAAGTCCACATCGTCGCGCCGGACATCCAGCGCCGATCCGCCGCATGCCACGCCTTCATCCGATGCGTCGATGACCATCTACCCAACCCGTGGCCTGAAACCGAGTCACACGACCGCGGCTTACCCGGGTGAGGCCACTGCGGTCAGTGCGCGGCGCTTCGTGGTGCGCCGAGCCGGCGGTTATGGACATCGATCACGACGATCGACGCGTCGACGAGGGGCGTGCTGAGCCGATGGTTGCGGGCGTGTGCGGCAAGATCGGCGAGAACATCGACTTCGACCGGCCGGTTGGCCTGAAGGTCGCGAAACATCGACGGGCTGGATGTAGACGAAGGGTCGGTGAGAATGGCGTCGAGGCCGGCGCGGACGTTGGCCGCAAGCGGATGCCCCTCAGCTTCGGCGACCGAGGCCACCTCGGCCAAAATCGCTCGTGCTAAATCGATTCCGCCATCGGCTTGCGCGATCGGACCGATCGGCTCGCCCACCAGGCAGGTGAGCGCGGCCGTGGCCGTGATTAACGCGAATTTCTCCCACATCGCACTGATCACGTCGCTGCGAAGCGTCACCGCCACGTTGTCCACATCAAGTTCTGCCACCGTGTTGTCCAGGGCATCTGAGTGGCCACCATCAAGTTGGCCAAGCTCCATGTGGACGCCAGGCGCGAGCACGTCGATGGTGCCGTCGGGCAACAGCGACGCTGCCAGCCGTGCCGTAGCACCCAAGACGCGATCCTGTCCGAACGCTGCGGTGAGCAATGAAAGATGCCCGATCCCATTCACGATCGGCACGATTCGTGTCCGGGGCCCGACGGCCCCGTTGATGTCGCGAATCACTGATTCAACCGCGTCGGCTCGCACCGCCACCACGACGACGTCATACGGCCCGTTGAGACCCTCGACCGCGACTGCCTTTACTTGGACGGTCTGCACACCGGCCGCGCCGCGGACACGCAGGCCGTCGCGGGTGAGCCGCTTCAGCGTGCCCGGGTGAACCAAGAACGTGACGTCGCGCCCTGCGGCGATCAATTGCGCGCCGATGTAGCCGCCCCCTGCTCCTGCCCCAACGATCAAAACGCTCATGATCGACACCCCTCTGCAATGTTCATGGGTGACACCCTTCGCCGACGTGGCAGGAAAATCATTGGACCGTATGGCGTTTTACGCTAAGCCTTTCCGGTGGCTGCGGCGGACCCGAAATACGGGTTTGCCGGTTACGGCCGCTGTGTGAGCTCCAGCGCGGCCGCGACGATGGGCTTGGCCCAAGCCGGTGTAGAGGTCAAATCGGACGGCCCGACGATGCGGCCGCGCTCCCTGTGCAGCACCAAGACCGGCTGCGGTGCCTGCCCGGTCGCGGGGTCGGCGGTCGCAGAGTTGTCGTACACCCGTAGCTCGGTCAGCACAGGTAGTAATTTCACGAGATTAATCAGGCTGTGGCGGCAGCGACGGCGGATGTCGGCTTCGGGAATGTCATGCCCGCCGGCGCGGACCCTTTGTCGCACCCGCTCGATGTGGGCGTCGGCGCTGCCGAGCCCAACGTAGAAGACGTGGACCTCGATGCCACGCTTGGTGGCCTCGGCCAGCAGTGCCGGCATCGTGTTGCCGCCGAGCGTGGTCTCGAAGGTGAAATCGAGGCCTTGATCAATCGTCCGTTCCAGCAGCTTTCGGCCCTGTTCCCATGCCGCCGCGTTAGCCTCGGTCTGGCCCAGTCCGGGGTTGGCCGCCATGATCTCCCGTGCGGCCTCGTCGGGGTTGTAGTACTCACCGCCCTTATCGCGGATCGTCGCGCCGACGATGCTGCTCTTGCCGGCGCCGTTGACGCCTGCCAACACGCGTATCTGCGCCGGCTGCGTTGTTTTGCGTGGTCTGCGAACCATGGGCCGCGCCGGATCACCGCGGCTGCGCGGTGCGCGCCGCCTTCACCGCAGCGGCGCCCAGGTCCTCTGGTGTGGCGTCGAATGCCGCAGCGACTCCGGATTTGGCTTCCGGTGTCTGCATGGCGGCCAACAGCTTGTCGAAGCGCTCACTGAGGTCGTCGAGTGCAGGTGTGGCCGGTGCGGTCAGAGCCTCGAATTCGGCATACGACAGCAGCACCGCCCTGGGGGTGTCGTGCTTGGTGATGACCACCGCCCCGCTGCGTGCGACCTGCTCAAAGACCGTGCCGAACTCGTTTTTGAGGCGGCTGGCGGTCACCATGGGCACATCGACCAGCTTGCCGTCGCGGTTGCGGAACAGGACCGTGGACATGGTGTTCCCCTCGTTCGATAGCCGCACGGCCGCCATTTTAGCCGATTTGTCTATTTTGTGCGAATAGCACATTTTATCCCAACCTGGGTTACCGGTAGGCGAGGTCGATCTCACCCACCAGGAAGGGACGCAGTAAGTGGTTGTAGCGTGACCGCCGTGAAGTCCTCCCGCGTGTATTCCCCGGTCGCGCTCGCGGCCTGTGTAGCGGCAATCGTTCTGACGATCGCGTGTTCGGGCAAGGCAACCGCGGCGGGCTCGTGCCCAACCGCAGCACCGCCGAACGGTGCAACACCTGAATGGACGCTGGCCGGGACCACCGGCAGCATCGCGGTCACCGGGTCCACGGATACGACAGCTCCGGCCGTCAACGTGACGGCGCCGTTCAGCGTGACCCAGACCCAGGTGCATACGCTGCGCGCGGGAAATGGACCGGTGGTCCCGGGCACGGCCACGGTTTCCGTCTGCTACATGGGCGTCAATGGACGTGATGGGTCCGTGTTCGACAGCAGCTACGAACGGGGCGCCCCGGTTGACTTCTCGCTCAGCGGAGTCGTGCCGGGCTTCCAGAAGGCCATCGCGGGACAAACGGTCGGTTCTACGGTCGCGGTCGCAATGACTTCCGCCGATGGCTACCCCAACGGTCAGCCCAGCGCTGGAATCCGGCCGGGTGACACGCTCGTCTTCGCGATCAAGGTCCTCAGCGCCTCGAGCTGAGCTGCTGCGGAAGTCGACACCCGGCGCCCGGGGCTGCAGAAGAAGCGCAACACGGCGGGATCGAATATGGAGAGTTACCAGTAAAGCACTCCATATTCGCTATCCTGTTGGGCTGCAACTTATTTGATCATCTCCGATCCGGCAATATCGAGAGTAATCCGGGAAGACGTGAGAGCTGTCTGATTTGGGCGCTTCGAGCGTAGACGGGCGAGCCTGGCCTACCGCGGGTACATCTCGCCCACGCAGATCCACCGCGATTTCAAGCATTGCTCCGCCGGCGTCCAGGTACTCCACACTTCGACACGACCATGGGTAGGGCGCACACTTGTGCAATGGAGGTATGTCATCTCATCGCCGTTGCGCTGACCGCAGCCGCCCTGCCCGCGCCGCGGTTCTTGCGCCGGATTCAGGCGTCGACGTCACCGCGGCGGGCGTGATCATGCCCGCCGGCGGGCCTGAGCCCGAACCGCGCCGCCTGCTGAACGGCATCTCGGACGTACGCGCGTTCTTTCACACCAACGCCACGCCGCTGTACTTCATCTCGCCGACCCCGTTCAACCTGCTAGGCATCGACCGCTGGGTACGAAACTTCTTCTATCTGACTTACTTTGACTCTTTTGAGGGCGTGCATTCGCGCGTCTTCGTGCCCCGCCGGCGGGATCGCATTGATTTCGATTCCATGGGGGATGTATGCAACCACCTCCTGCGCGATGCCGAGACACTTGAGTTCATCGCGGGCCGAGGGCCCGGTGGCAAGGCCTGTTTCGTGATGATGGACGAGGAGACGCAGGCCCTCGCGCGCCAGGCGGGGCTGGAGGTCATGCACCCTCCCGTGGAGTTGCGCCATCGGCTGGGCTCCAAGATCGTCATGACGCGCCTGGCCGACGAGGCGGGCGTGCCGAGCGTGCCTCACGTGATCGGGCGGGCTGGCTCCTACGACGAGCTGTCGGCGCTCGCGGAAACCGCCGGGCTGGGCGATGACCTCGTCGTCGTGGCCGCTTATGGCGACGCCGGCAGCACGGTGTTCTTTGTGCGCGGCCAGCGCGACTGGGACGATCACGCCGGTGACCTGGCCGGGCAGGAAGTCAAAGTCATGAAGCGCATCCGCAATGTCGAGGTTTGCCTCGAGGGCGCCGTGACCCGGCACGGCACCGTGATCGGCCCCGCGATGACGAGTCTGGTCGGCTACCCGGAGTTGACTCCGGGCAAGGGCAGCTGGTGCGGCAATGACATCTGGCGCGAGGTGCTGCCGCCCGCACAGACCCACGCCGCGCGAGAAATCGTACGAAAGCTGGGCGACATCCTGAGCCGCGAGGGATACCGCGGCTACTTCGAGGTGGACCTTCTTCATGACCTGGACTCCGACGAGCTCTATCTCGGCGAGGTGAACCCGCGCCTGAGCGGCGCCAGCCCGATGACGAACTTGACCACCGAGGCCTACGCCGACATGCCGCTGTTCCTCTTCCACCTGCTTGAGTACATGGACGTGGACTACGAGCTCGACATCGACGAGATCAATTGGCGCTGGGCGCGGGGCTATGGCGAGGACGAGGTCTGGGGTCAGCTGATAATCAGTGAGACCTCGCAAAATGTCGAGATTTTCACTGCGACGCCACGCACCGGCGTGTGGCGCATCGACGACGACGGGCGTGTCTCCTTTGCGCGCCCCGCCAACGACTGGGCCACGCTGCTCGACGGGTCCGAGGCCTTCTACATGCGTGTCGCGGCGCCTGGCGACTTGCGCTGCGAAGGTGCACAACTCGGCGTGCTCGTCACCCGCGGGCATCT
>Ga0209693_10000391_pt1 | contig 17554 bp, 22 predicted proteins | sample HubBroMetageWRM3_FD_188345 | JGI IMG/M metagenome (GOLD analysis project Ga0209693, IMG submission 188345) | Warmed soil microbial communities from the Hubbard Brook experimental Forest, New Hampshire - Hubbard Brook CCASE Soil Metagenome WRM 3... | ecosystem: Environmental > Terrestrial > Soil... | reverse complement strand
GCGCATCACCGGTATTCGCCCGAACAGATCCGAGATGGAACCCCCCGGCAAAATCGTGGCAGCCAGGGCCAGCAAGTAGCCGCCGACGACCCACTGCTGTAGGCACAGGCCGCCGCCGAGGTCGCGTTGTATGGCCGGCAGGGCCAGGTTCACCACGGTGCTGTCGAGGAAGGCAACCATTGACACCATGATCGCCACCAGCATGACCCGGCTAGTCGCGGGGGCGTTGCGTAGTTTCACGCGTCATCCTGCTCGGCTGGTAGTGGCGAGTCCGATCCCGGGGGAAAGTTGCGCCGTGGTCATCGAAGCCCCACAGCGTTAGTAACCAGCACGGGCGTAACGGCGGTGGCGTTCATCGACGGGATATATGTCACTGGGTTACATGTGCCACAGGAACGACCGTCAGCACGCCGCCTACTGAGGGTGCGTCGCCAAATAGCCGGTGACGGGGATGGGTTCGGTTGCCGCGTAACCGATAGGCAAAAGCACGTCACCTGCGGTCGTTTGGTAGTAGGTATCCCACCGGTAGTAGCCGGCGAAAGCAGCCGGATCGCTTGCAAGCGCCGCGGCGTAGTCGTTGACCGCCGAGACGTAATGGCTCGAGTTGTTGTACCGGAAGATGGCGTGGTCGTGATCGCCGGCGAAGCCGTTGTCGGCGAGGAAGCGACCGGCCGCCATGATGCTGTCGTGGAGCGAGAGGATGTCGCCACCGTCGCCATATTTGGCGAACGTCGACGGTAGGAACTGCATAGGACCTTGCGCTCCGGCGGAGCTCACCCCGACGATGCGGCCGAGGCCGGTTTCGACAAAGTTGATCGCCGCCAGGTAGTTCCAGCCGACGCCGGTCGCCGCCTCCGCTTCGCGGTAGGAACCGAGCAACTCATCGGCAGGCGGTGGCGGGTCGATGCGCCAGGCAGGCAGTGTGTCTTTGGCTTCTCCCCCGCTCAGCGCGGTGAGGTGCCGCCGCGCGTCGACATTGCGGTCGTAGATTTCGAGGAGCGACGGCGGGATTCCCGGTCGCACGATCGGGTCCCACTCGGGGTGCCGTCCGAGGGCGCGGTAGGCCGCTTGCTGACGGTGCGCCGCCGCCACCAACACGCCCTCCGACGAGGACGGGTCGCGCAGTGCCTGCTCGTCGGCGGCCAAGTCGCCGGCGAGGAGCGCGGGGTCCGCAGCCAGCACCGGTTGCGCAGGGAGCGTGGTCGCTATCGGAGACGGGGTAGCAGCCCACGTTGCGGAGGGCACGGCGGTCGACGTTGACGCGGTCCATAACCTGGTGGACTCCGAGCAGGCGACAAGCCCCAACGTGATCATGACGACGAACAGCGTCGTGCTGCAACGCATCACGGGGAATCGGTGCGCGGGACCGTGCGTCGACCGCATACGGTTGGTGCTACGCATCCTTCTCCTTCGTTGCAACGACCTCCGCTATCGTCTCGACCTCACCGCTGCCGTGTACGAGCCGACGTCCCCGACACCTCGGGTCTGCTCGCGATCGTTACTCTCGACCCCGACGCTACTCAGACGTCGGCCGCAGCGGGTAGAAAGGTTGGGCAGGTATGCCGGATCCTGAAACCGACAAGCCCTCGCCGGTCTCGGCACCAAGGTTCGAACCCGATGCGGGCTGGGTTCCCGCTGACGAGCGCTTGTTCGGCGTGGATCGGCGCACCATCGCGCCAACACTGGCGGTATTCGCGCTGGTCATCGTGATGTCGGTGGTGTTGCCCGTCGTCAACGCAAAGGTGCCCTACGCCGACATCGTCAAAGCAGGTGATGTTGTGGAACTCCAAGGCGATGTGACATTCGTTCCTGAGACCGGCTGGGGTATCACATCCGGTGTCCGCGCTGGTAACGCCCCATTGTCCGGCGAGTATCCGGCGACCGCGACCGTCGAGGACAGGGCCGTGAAATTTAGCGTCCACACGGCACCATTCGATGGAGACGCCAACAAACTGCTCGACCAGATCGAGACCACCTCCGAGGCCGTCAACCACGGCCGTGGCGTCCAGGTGGCCGGCGCGCACACGACCATCGTCACTGATCAGGGCAAGCAGGGTGCGACAGCGCGGATCACAGGACCGCGCACCGCCGGCGTGGTCGCCGCCTTCGTATTCGATGGTCGCGGAGTTGAGGCTGTGGCGACCGGGCCGTCCGATACCGGCCCGGAGCCCACGGCCGCGGTTTTCCGAATGATCCGCAGCATCAGCCATCCCGGAGAGGGAAAGCAGTGACAACGACGCTTGCCGACCTCGATCGTGCGCGCGACATCGCACTCGACCTCTCCGGCTGGGGCCGGCGGTTCACCTTCTACCAGCCACGCAACTTCGCGTTCTGGGGATACCTGGTGCTAGTGGGCACCGGCATGTTTGTCTTCGCATCCAGCATCACCCTCAAGTACGACGCCTACGGCCAGGCGATCGCGCTGGCGGTGACGTCATTCGCCATCTACGCCGCGCTGTTCTGGTGGTTCACCCAGCACATCGATCACTACGCCAAACTCCCCGCCAAACTGATGGTCGTCGCTTTTCTGTGGGGCGGCTTCGCCGCCACCTGGGTGATGGCGGCTAACGCCAACGACTCGATCCTCGCCTTGTACGCAAAATCCTTCGGGCAGTCGTGGGCGCTGAACTGGGGTGCAGGGCTCTCGGCGCCGTTCACCGAAGAGACGGCGAAGGGTTCGGGGTTGCTGCTGCTCATCGCGTTGGCGCCGCGGCAGGTACGAACCGCGTTCGACGGTTTGATCCTGGGCGCATTCATCGGCCTGGGATTCCAGATCATCGAGGACATCGCCTACGCCATGACGTCGGCTAGCTCCCAGTTCGGCGCGAATCAAATTGGGGCGTCGATAGACACCATCTTTCTCCGAATGGTCAGCGGCGTCGCCGCGCACATCGTATACAGCGCGATCTTCTGCGCCGGTCTGATATATCTGCTCGGCCGGCCCGCCGAACCCCGTCGTGTCGGGAGGGGTCTGCTACTGGTGGCCACACCGATACTGCTGCACGGCACATGGGACTCGCTGGCGGCCATCGGCAGCCGCAGCGCGCTGACGCTGCTGAGCCTGCTCATTACGGTGATCGTGATAGCGCTCGTCATCGCCGTGCGGGTTTACGAGTTGACCGTAAGGCGGGAACGGGACTTCGTGCGCGACGTCATGACCCCTGAGCAAGCCCGAAACGTAATCACCGCGGCCGAACTCGACGCGATGGCCGGAAACCGCAAGGCCCGCAAGGCTTACCGCAAGGCCAGCGGTAAACATCGCGAACGCAAACGCACCCGCTACGTCCTCAACGCCGCGTATGACCTCGCCGATGAACTGGCTGCCGCGCGCGGCGCGGACACCGACCGGGTGCGCTTCGCCCGCGCCGAGGTCGGCAGAATCCGCGCGGGCGTCCCGTCATCATGGTGAGCTCATTCCCTCGTTGCTTTAGCTTGCGTGCCCTCAGCGGTGTGATGCATACCGGGCGCAACGAGGGCCTTCATGATTCGGCCGGCGCGGAGCGCGTCGAAGGCAGCCAGCGCATCGGGTAGTGGAGTGATTACCGTCGTGAGGTCTGCAACCGTGATTTGTTGGGTGGCCAATAGGTGGATCGCGCGATCGAATTCGTCGGTATAGATGTACGACCCCCGCACCGTAATCTCCTTGAGCAGGATCGGGGCCGAATCGAGGCCAGGGTCTGGCCCCGCCCCGACCACCACCAGAATGCCGCGGGGCCGTAGCAGTTTCAGCGCGGCAGAGGTGGCCGCGGCGCTGCCTGAGCACTCGAGCGCGACGTCGACCCCCAAATCGCGGGCGTCGCCTTGGGCTGCGTCGGCGGCGAGCGGGGCCAGCGCTCCATCGGCCTGCAGGCCCAGCGCCGTCTCCAAAGTGGCTTGGCGACAGAAGTTTGGCCGCCCGGACCGGCAGTACACACAAGACCCGTCCACATTGCCGTTGGGGTTGACCGTAACCCTTTGGCCCGCTGCCCAGTCCGCGACGTTGCCCCCGACTTCCACGACCCGGCCGGTGGGCTCGTGTCCGAGAATGCAGTCGCCCCGGTACACCTGCGGTAACTGAGAAGCGTGCAGATCGCTGCCGCAAATGCCGCACAGATCGACTTCGACCAGTATCTGATCAGGCCGCAGCCTCGGGCGTGGCCGGTCCTGCAGCGCAATCCGCCCCTGTTTGGTAAGCACCACTGCGGGCATCGTCATCTTCGGCGAGCTCCGTGTCGTTTCGTTACGGCGTAAACGAATACGGTCCGAACCGGCCCCAGGCGACGACGGCGGCAAGGACGATCAGCACCACATTCACAGCCACTTGTGGCGCTTCTTTGCGTCGAGCGTGCACCACGGCTGCGCCGGCCATCACCAGTATGAGCCCGACTGCAGCCAGCGGTACCAGTGTCGGGGCGATGTGAACTGCGGCCGGCAGGACTAGCCCGATGGCACCGAGAATCTCGGCCAGTCCGATCAATCGGATGCCGGTCGGGCTGACGTCTTGCGCCCAGCCCTGGCCAGACGTGACCAGCTTGTCTTTGGGCACAAACTGTTTCATCAGTCCGCTTCCGGCGAAGACAACGGCTAGAACTATCGCGATAATCCATAGCGACAAATTCATGACGACCTCCTTAGTGACGAGAATGGGTAGGTTGGTTGGGACGCAAACGTTCGCTGAATGCCGCGCTAAGGCTGGCGATTTCGTCGTCCTGCAACGACAATGACCCAGCGCCAAGGTTTTCCGCGAGGTGATTGCGGCTGGTGGTCCCCGGGATCAGCAGCACGTTGTCCGCAATGGCCAATAGCCAGGCGAGGGCAACCTGGGCCGGTGTGACGCCGTGGCCGACGGCGATGCCAGTGACGACCGGATTGGTGCGGATCGCGTCGTGCTGCTGCTTCGGCCAGCCCAGCGGACAAAACGGAACGAATGCGATGCGTCGCGCGGTGCACTCGTCAAGGACCGCAGCCGAAGACCGATCCGCGAGGTTGTAAGCGTTCTGAACACAGACGATGTCGGTGACCTCCTGCGCCCGCCGCAGGTGTCGTAGGGTTACGTTGCTGATCCCGATTCCTGCGATCAAACCTTCGTCCCGCGCGGCCACCAAAGCTCCGAGCTGGTCGACAAACCGTTCGTCAGGCACGGCGTTGTCCATCACGCGCAGGTTTACCGCGGTGAGTTGCTCGACGCCCAGCGTCGCAAGATTGTCTTCGATGCCCGCGCGGAGCTGATCGGGGTCGTCATAGGGCAGGACCCCGCCGACACCGTCCCGGCGCGCGGCGACCTTGCTAACCAAAGCCAGCTTGTCGGGGTAAGGGAAGAGCGCTTCCCGGATCAGCTGGTTTACCACCCCGGGGCCGTAATATTGCGCGGTGTCGATGTGATCTACCCCTGCGTCCACCGCGGCGCGTAAAACTGCGATTGCTTCATCACGGTCCCGCGGTGGGCCGAAGACGCCGTCTCCGGCCAGCTGCATAGCGCCGTACCCAACGCGCCAAACCGATTTGTCGCCAACCCGATACCGCATATGCGTCGGGCCGCCCGGATCTTGAGCTGCATCGAGCCTTTGCCGCGGCGTCGTCATTGTCGCTGCTCGCGAACTGAACCACGCCGCACTGAACGGTCAGGCATAAATGGGCGCCACGTCAAAGTAGACGCGGTAGTTGTCGATCTTGCCCGCGGCGTCTGTATGGAAGATCGTGACGCACGGGATGGTGACCTGTTGCCCATCCTTGCGGTCGTAGCTGACTTTGAATTCCACGATCGCATCGTCGCCTACGCTCCATTCGTTCACGATCCCGTGATGCAGGCCCGCGATCGTTGCGTAGAAAGCCGTTATTCCGGAACGGATCTCGTCGATTCCATGTAGAGGTTCGCCGTTGCCGAATACAACACGGCTATCCGAGGCGAAGAGGGCGAGCGTCGCGGGGATATCCATCGTGTCGACTGTGGCGAACAGGGCGCGCGTGTCGGGGCGGGTTGTCGCACTCATGGTGATCCTTCCTGGTTCCGGGCCCGATCTCGGGTGAGAATACGTGATACATCATCTATATCTCAAGAGATCGCTCACTTATTCCGGGCAAGCCTGTATCAAGAGCCCGGAGAACCGGGGGGATCTGGCCCTAGCGGGGCAGCGTCAGCGGCCCGTGCAGCGAATGATGGTTCATTCTCTCTTGCTCATAGGCGCTCACCATGGTGCCGGCGGCAAGGAGCTGTGGAAGTTCATATGGATGTGGACATGTTCCAACGCTGCAGTAAGGGGTGCGAGCAGCTCGTCGGGCAGCGGGTCGAAGAACAGACGCCGGACCAAGGCCACATGACCGGGAGCGGCGTCGTCGATCGCTTGACGACCCGCTTTAGTCAGGATCGCATCTGTTGCCCTGCCGTCGTCTTCTGACGGAACCCGGGCAGCCAGGCCGCGTTCACACAGCCGCCGCAGCTGGTGCGACGCGCGGCTCCGTTCCCAGCCGATCAGGGCCGCGAGGTCAGAAACCTGCAGCCGCCCGGCGGGTGCCGAAATTAGCGCGTTCAGAACGTGGTAGTCGGCAAGCGACAAATCGCTGTCGCTCTGAAGCTCCCGATTCATCTCGTAGTTCATCCGCATCTGTACGCGCATGAACGCACGCCAAGCTTGCAGCTGGGCGGCCGACAGCCAAGGCTCTTGAGGGGACTTTCGGCGCTGACTACGTGACACTTCGGCTATTTCCTTTGCTGGCTACCTGCCAAGGATATCGCGATGTGACCGCTAAGCGCCTCGCCGCCCCGGCAGAGACTGCGGATGGCAATCCTTTTGGTCGCGGCTTGACCGCAAGAGGGCACAACCTCCGGGATGGTTCGTCGCGACCACACGGAATCTCTACATGATCTATCACGTATTTGATTGTGTGGATCGATCGGAGTGCACCAACGTGGATCGTGAAGCGTTGGTAGCCGAAGCAAGAGGAGGCATGGTCGCTGTTGGCCTCAGCGGGTGGTGTCGATCGCAGCCCCGCGTGGTACTGGAACCTCATCGCCAACCCAGACGCCAGCATCGAAGTCGGAGACGAGCACCTCGACGTACATGCCGTTGAACTGAGCGGCGCAGAGCGCGATGCCAAGTACGCCGATCAGGCCCACCGGTATCCGCAATACGCCGAATACCAGCGCATGACGACACGTACCATCCCGGTTGTTGCACTCACGCCCACCAGGATGGCCAACGGATCGCAGCATATAGATTTCGATGCGCTTTACCGCGGCGAAAGCCCCGGCGAAAGCATAGCGCCGATGACCACACCACCGTGGGATACCAAGGTGCCCAGCGAGAGTGTCATCGCGTGGCAGACCAGCGGATGGGTCCACGGCGATGTTCTCGACGTCGGCTGCGGGCTCGGCGACAACGCTGTCTACCTGGCCAAGCACGATCCCCGGTGACCGGGTTGGATATCTCACCCACCGCCCTGATCACCGCCGAACGGCGGGCCAAGGACGCCGGAGTCGACGTGAAGCTCGCGGTGGCCGACTCCACCAAGCTCGACGGCTACACCGAAGCGTTCGACACCGTGATAGACAGCGGCCCGTTCCACTGCCTGGACGACAAAGGGAGACGTGGTTACGCCGCCGCCGTCCACCGCGCGACCCGACCGGGTGCCACTCTGTTGCTCAGTTGTTTCTCCGACAGGAACCCGGTAGGCGAGGAGCCGCGTGTCGCTGGAGCCTGCCACCGTGCCCGGCGAACTGGACGGCGCGCCAGTCGAAATGGCGTTCTGGTACCTCCGCGCACAACGGCGCTAGGCGATGTGAACTCAGTAGCTGGCGGATAACGCTCCGGCAGCCGCACAGTACTTGACATATCACGTATACTTGCGCTGAACTGACGCCCGCTAGCATCGGAGGATGCGTCATGACTGAGACCGTGAATGCCTTGATGGACGCCAATCTGCTCGGGGTTTTCAACGAACGCGATGCCGAGCGGATGGCCTCGGCAATCGAGAGAACCTATGCCCCGAATGTTGGGTGGACGGATGACGAGGGAACCACCGTTGGCCGTGAGGCATTGGCGGCCAAGGCAAAAGCACTGCAGTCGCACATGGATGGACTGGTTTTCACCAAAGCCGGGCCGGTCTACCAAACCCGTGGCCTCGGATACTTGGCATGGCAGCTCGGACCCGAAACCGGCGAGCCTGTCGCCACCGGATTCGACGTAGCCATCGTCCGCGACGGCCTCATCTCCGAGCTCTATACCGTCATTACTTCGTCGAGCGACGGCCAACCCGATGCGCAGTGATACGCCCTCACAGCTGCTGCAGGCGTTCGACCACTACCTTCGCGCGGGGCCAACCCAAGACGACCAGGAAGGCGCGGGGGTTCGTGACGGCTCGTTCCGCCTGGAAGCGGTCACGCGCGTTACACACGAGCTGGGGGGTGTCCCAGCCATCACGCTTGAACCACTTACGAGCGGGCCCGATCGCACCGTCCTTTACTTTCATGGAGGGGGCTACGTGACTGGCTCTCCGCCAGATCGCTATCTCCCCTTGGCTGCCGCAGTGGCTTTGGCCGCCAACGCCCGCGTGCACGTGGTGGATTATCGGCTCGCGCCGGAAACCCGCTTCCCGGGAGCTTTTGACGACTGCTTCTGCGCCTACGACTGGCTTGTGACGCACGGCAACATGGACCCACGATCGCTGACTGTGCTCGGCGACTCGGCTGGCGGCAACCTTGCCGTCGCCGTCACCGCGGCGGCCAGAGATCAGGGCTTGGCGCTTCCTGCCTGCGTCGCCGTGATCTCACCGTTGGCCGATCTGACTCTGAGCGGCTCCTCAATGGAGGAACGTAAACACTTGGACCCCTTGGTCACTCGTGAAATGCTCGCGTCGACGGTAACCGAATACCTGGCCGGCGCCGACCCCCGCGACCCCCGATGCTCTACGATCTTCGCCGACATGCACGGCCTTCCCCCGATTCTCATTCAGGTCGGCGAGAACGAAATCCTTTACGACGACGCGATCCGCATCCGAGATGCTGCCAATACCGCCGACGTGAACGTGACGTTCGAATCCTTGCGCCACGGATTCCACGTCTGGCCGGTGTTCATCTCCGCCGGGCTGCCCGAATCCGCCGCCGCCATCGAACATCTGGTGTCCTTTGTCAAAGCGCACGCTGCACCTTCAGCGCCACCGGATTCGCAATAGACAGTTCGGAACCCAGCAAGGAGGAGATCCGGTGGCTGATCGATGGGTGATCCACGGTACGGAGTTCGAGAATTGCCCCTGCGCCTGGGGCTGCCCGTGCCAGTTCGGTGCGCAACCAACTTACGGGCGCTGCGAGGCGTTGATGGGCGGCCACATCGAGGAGGGAAACTTCAACGACACGAATCTCGACGGCCTGGACTGGGCGATGCTCCTCTCCTGGCCGGGTCCGGTCCCCGAAGGCAACGGCACCCAGCAGGCCATCATCGACGAACGCGCGGATCCGACTCAGCGAGAAGCGCTGCGCAAGATCCTTCACGGCGAGTCGACCACCCCCGGAGCGACAGTTTTCTTCGTGTACAACAGCACGATGTCGACCGTGCTGGACACGCTTTACGCACCCATCGAACTGTCGATCGATGTCGATCAGCGAACGGCCAGCATGACGATCGAAGGGCTGGTCGAGTCACGCGGGGAGCCGCTCGCCCATCCGGCGAACCCGGGATTGCCGACCAGGATACAGCTCACTACGCCGGAGGGGCCGCGCTATCTCTATGCCGAGATGGGCAACGGCAACACCACAGCCCGGGCGGGAATCGAGCTTGACTTCAAGGACAGCTACTGCCAGTTCAACGTTATGCACCTGAACCAGGACGGACTGATCCGCTGACCACATCTTGGGTCCGGCGCCACCGAGACCGTCTGGCCGTACTGGCCGGCCTGGGTGGTATCACCGTCGCCGCCTGGGTTTACGTCGTGGTGACAGCGCGCCGAATGGCGACCGGGCCAGCGGGCATGAGCGGTCAATCGATGGCACCGACGATGGACGCCATGACCGGGATGCAGCCCTGGACGCCAACGGAGTTCGGCCTGAGACTGGCGATGTGGGCCGTGATGATGGTCGCCATGATGGTTCCCACCGCGGCGCCAATGACCCTGATGTACGCCGCAGTCGCCCGGAAGGCCGCGGCCCAGCACAACCCGCTGGCCCCGACGTTCGTATTCGTTACCGGTTACATCACGATGTGGACGCTCTTTAGTCTCGTGGCCACCATCGCTCAGCATGCTCTTGATCAGGCCGCGTTGCTGTCCCCGATGATGGTGTCCAGCAGCGCCATGTTCGGGGCGGCGCTGCTGATCGCGGCTGGCATCTACCAGTTCACCCCACTCAAGAATGCCTGTCTGAGGAACTGCCGGGCCCCAGCGCACTTCCTGTCCCGCTACTGGCGTACCGGCAACGTCGGCGCCTTCCGCATGGGACTGAGGCTCGGCGCATACTGCGTGGGCTGCTGCTGGATCCTGATGGGGCTGCTGTTCGTCGGCGGTGTGATGAATCTCCTGTGGATCGCGGCGATCGCCATCTTCGTCCTGCTGGAGAAGACGATCCCATTCGGCGACGTGAGTGGAAGATTCGCGGGCGCCGCCATGATCCTGGCAGGCGCGTTGAGTTTGGCCCTGTGACCCACGCGCTAGTGCGGACAGCGTCGGCTGACCTTGCGGCCAACGCCCTGACACGCCGATTGCCCCGAACAAGCATTGCTTGATGTGTCATTTGAATCTATTACTCTGGCGCTTACGACGGGTTCGAGTTCCCCCCAAGAAGCCTCCGGATCGCAGCACATCGATCTCGAAGCCCGTTACCGTGGCGAAAGCCCGGGCGAAGGTTTGGCGCCGATGACCACGCCACCATGGGATGCCAAGGCGCCCAGCGAAAGTGTGATCGCGTTACAGAGCCACCGCCCTGATCACCGCCGAGCAGCGGGCCAAGGATGCGGGAGTCGACGTAAAGTTCGCGGTGGCGGACGCCACCAAGCTCAGTGCGCAGTCGCCTCTAGGTGCAATATTGCCCGTTGAGCAGACAATTCGACGGTGGCGAGTAGGAACCGGTCAGCACGCCTCTTAGACCACCTGTGGCTGAACCACCGGGTGCAATGATGCGATTCCAATTCGCGGGGGTGAGCACATAGTGCGTGCCAGATTGGGTAAGGGTGCTATTCCACGTGTGCGAGACACCTTCTCCCACCGGCAAGTCGAATTCAAGCTTCCAATCGGTTAGCGGCACCATGCTCGAGTTGGTGATGGTGAAGTGGGCGATGAAACCGGTCTGCCACGAGTGTGACACCGACAACGTCGCCGTGGCCGCAGCCGCATGAGCTACGGGGGTGATGGCGAGTCCGAGGATGACAACTATCAATGCCGACACGGTTACGTGAAGCGCTGTGCGCCAGCGCTTCACGTAACTGTTCAGTCCGGCCATAGGAGCCAACACTATAGTCAAACAGGCGATATTGGCCACCGCATCGCGGATAAGCTGCAGTAACTTTGCTCAACCGAAACCGTCATGAAATTTTAGCCTCGGTCCACCGATACCCGCTCCTGGTCTGTGCGGTTACTGCAGTGCGCGGCGAGTGGCTGGGCACCGTGGTAGCCGTTCTCTGCGTTACATACCGACAGAAAATGCGACAGAGTTTTGAGGCCCTCGGCCGACGCTCGTCGACCATAAAAATTCAGTCGGCGGGTGAGTGCCGCGTGTGCCGGTGGATGTCCGATGGACGACCAGAAACTGGTTCGGCGTGTCGAATGCTGTCAGCAACTCGAAGTCGAGCCACCTGGTGCTGATGAAGTGGTTTCCCGGCTGGATGAGCGCGCCGCACACCTATGTGACGGACCGCTTGTGCGTCGTCATTTACCCGGGTGGTTTCGTGCGCCGGGTGGCAGGAACGCCGCACTACCACGGAGCGCTGGCCGGGGCCCCCGAACCCGCGGTCATCGCGTTTGGCGACCGGCCTGCCGGGGATCAAGAACCGTTGTTGCGACCTCCGCCTGAGCGTAGCGTTGATCTGCCGTTAGTCCGGCCCGCCCGCTGACGAGAGAAGCTCCGACATGACTAGCGTTCGGCAAGCAACCCTAGACCTGTTTCGCACGCACGGGCTGACCACATGGTTCGGTAATCCCGGCTCGTCGGAGCTGACCCTGCTGGAGGATTTTCCCGAAGATTTCCGCTATGTGCTGGGACTGCAGGAGATGGTGCCGGTGGGGATGGCCGACGCCTATGCCCAGATCACCCGACGACCCGCTGTGGTCAACGTTCACACCGCTCCAGGTATGGGCAACGCCCAGGGCGCGCTTTACAACGCATTCGTGAACAAGACCCCGTTGATTGTCACCGCAGGAAATCAGCGCCGGTTCATGCAAAACCAGTACTGTCTGCTGACCAACATCGACCCGACGACGGTGCCCAAGCCGTTCGTGAAGTGGGCGGCCGAACCGGCAATTGCGAGCGAGGCACCCGCTGTACTCGCTCATGCCATCCACTTGGCGACAACCCCGCCGATGGGGCCGGTGTTCGTGTCGTTGCCGATGGACGACATGCAGGCCGAACTCGACGACACCCAGGCCGCGGACGTTGCCGTGGTGCGCGACCGCAAAGTTACCCACGCGGTCGGCTTTCCGGCAGATCTCGCCGAGCAGATCTGTACGCGCATCGAGGCCGCAACCTCACCGGCTTTGATCGTGGGTGGCGATGTGGACCGCTACGACGCCTGGGATGCCGTGATCGGGTTGGCCGAACGCACCCAGTCTGTCGTCTGGACGGCCCCAATTACCGGGTGGAGTGGATTCCCCGAGAATCACCCGTTGTATCAGGGCCTGCTGCCGCCCGGTGCGGGCTGGGTCTCCCAAGCGTTAACGGGCCGCGACTTGGTGGTGGTAATCGGCGCACCGGTGTTCCGGTACTACCCGCGAGTCCCCGGACCCTATCTGCCCCAAGGCACAAGCCTGATTCACATCACCAACGATCCCGACGAAGCCGCCCGCGCTCCGGTGGGGGACGCGATCATCGCCGACGTGCGCAGCGCCGCCCAGGCCCTGCTCGCTGCGGCCAAACCAACCCAGCGGTCCGCTCCACCGCCACGCGCCCCGATCCCCGCCGTCGAGCACGCCGAAACACCACTCAAACCCGAATCACTGTGGGCGGCCGTCGGTCATGCCGCACCCGCAGACACGCTCTGGGTCAGCGAGGCCGGCAGCAACGAGATCGCGATCACCACCGCTATTCGGCCCGGCAACCCGCTCTCGCACTTAACAGCCGCCGGCGAAGGACTGGGCTTTGGGCTCCCCGCCGCCGTTGGCGCTCAACTCGCCGCGCCGGATCGCCCCGTGGTGGCGTTAATGGGCGACGGTTCCATGCATTACGCGATCACCGCGTTGTGGACCGCGGCGCACTATAAGATCCCGGTCACCATCGTGGTCGCCTCGAACGCCGAGTACGGAATCCTCAAAGAATTTGGCAAGTGGGAGAAAACGCCGGGGGTTCCCGGAATGGACCTGCCCGGTCTGAATGTCGTCGGCACCGCCGCCAGCTACGGCGTGGACGCCCACGAAGCACACACCACTGATGAGGTCATCAAGCTGGTGGAATCGGGTATTGCCGACCGCGAACGACCGACCCTCATCAACGCGCGCACCACACCTGTCGACGTCTAAGTCCTTGGCATCGTGTGGGATTGAACACCAGGTCGCCTAATCGACAATCAGAGTTCGTGTTGTCCCTTCCAGACTGAAGTCGCACGGTGCTCGAACCCGCGAGCAACGGGATGCCGAACCGTGAATCCCAATCATTCCCAACAATTGCGAATGTGCTTGGGCACCAAAGTACTTGAGAAATCCGTTACTCTCGTCGGAGTCGGACGTTGCCGGCCGATTCTCGGTCGTTATCGATGCGCAGGCGATGACCTTCGAGCACCGGTAAATGCTGTTGGGGCGCGTGACCTGCGGTTATTCGGCAATTCGGCACCCGTAATCGTACTACCGCAGCCAGTGTTGGCTAGGGAGATCGCAGGATGGTGATCGCGGCGTCGACCTTTTTGAAGGGCTTGAACGTGTCCGCGGGAACGCCGAAGACGGCGGACAACACGCGCGGTGGAAGCCTGCTCAGGGACTCACCTATGCCGATGTTGTCCTTGGATTCAGGCGCACTGGTGTTCTGGATGATCACTATTGTCATGTCGTCCGGGCCCCGGTTCTCGAAGTAGTGGAAGGAACCCTGGGGTGCGAACACGACGTCGTTGACATGTTGGTCGAAACCCTCGTGGTTGCCATTCCCGTCGATGACGACCCAAGCCGCGACTCCCTTGATGACGATGTTGATCTCCCACGCGCTGGGATGCCAGTGCGGCTCGCGGATACCGCCGGGCTGCAACGTGAGCAGCAAGACGCTGGCCTCTTGACCTTTGAGGATCGGAAAATTATCCTCGCTCGCCTGCTGAAATGAGCCCCCGTCATACGTGTTGTGGGGCTGAGCGCCGAGTGGGAACAGATGCGATTGGGAGGTGATCGTCTCGGAGGGTAGGCGCGGATTGCCAAAGCGTGCCGCATCATCGGTCATTGGCTCTACCTTGTCGGTGCTATAGCCGGGAGTGCCGTCGGAGATAAGACGGTCGACGCCTGCACCTGTCGCGGCCGCAGCGCCAGCCAGGCCCGCTCCACCCAAGACCTTGCGACGATTAATCGACATGCCCCGAATTTACCGAGAGACGCCTTCGGCGACAAGACAACGGCCTCGTCGATGTTTTCGCGCTTTTGCCGGATTTCGACAGTTATCCCGTCAACGCGGTTGTTCCTTCGCCCGGTTCTGGCAGTGACTTTCGAGGTCGCCGAGCACGCTCCGGCCTGCCGGCACACCACACCCGGTGGCCTGATAAATCCTTGCCATTGTCGGCGACGACCCGGGCGACGTGTCCGACGCCCCCGACGAGCGAGCTACTGAAGACGGCGATGGAGTGGGGCTGCGCGTCGCTGACTACTGTCCAGCCTGCCGCTTGGGCTTGGTTAGCCCAATTTTCGGCATTTCCGGCGAGCGCTTTGATGTAGTAGCCGGTGGTGCGCTGCCCAGCGCCCGCCTTCTAGGGAACGCTAGCGTTCACCTATGCCGAATCGCACTGTGAAATGCATTGCGGTGCACGCTCATTGCCGCGCAGTCGATCATCGCCGTGGTCCTGTTGAACGCGGGTTTTGCACTCGGCACGCCCTAATGGGACTCGGCGGGCTCGTCCCCACGGGTGTAGCCTGGGAAGTGCTGAGAATCTCAGCTGGTTCGGGATGAGTTCAGCTGTCCGCTGCAGAACTTGAGGAGCTTGGCTCCGAGGCCCCTACGCGCCGGTGATCGTCTGCACATCAGGATCACCATGACCGCTCCACAGAGTTTCTCCACACGTATCTGCAAGCCCGGCCCGCTGCTATCGCTGTTGGCTGCCGGGCTCCTACTGGCGGTCGCGCAGCTTGGCCCACTGGGAGCAGCCCCGACCGTTCACGCCGACACGACGGATGACACCTTCGTACAAGTACTGAGGGCTCACGGAATAACCAACGAGTCACCCCAATCCGCAATCGTGGCCGGTCATTTGGTTTGCCATCAACTTGCTATGGGCAAAACGCAGGAGCAGATCGCGACCGACGTGATGAGCAGCAGTAGCCTGGACGGCGATAATGCCGGGTACTTTGTCGCCGTTGCCGAACGTGCGTACTGCCCGCAGTATGCGTCGTGACGGCATACGTCGAGTTCACAGGCATCCGAGACCGGTAGCACATATCACGCACGGTGGTGCAGGGTCGGGCCGGGCCTCACCCCGCGCTTGCGGCGTCACCCGATTTGGGTGATTCGAAAACGGCTGCGCTGGTCCAGTCGTATGCGGGGCGCGCGCGCCTGAGGCTCTTCGGTTCTGCAGTATGGCGTGAGAGCCGTTGTGGGCTTGGGCGGTTCGGCGTCGAGGACGACACGCGGCCGCTTGCTGCGCCGCCTCACTGGTTTGCCCGCCAACTGACGTTGGTCACGTACTCCCGCACTGGCCGGTCAGCACCCGTTGTCGCCGGCCGGCTCAGGCTTGCGTTGGTCTGGTACCGGCGTTCGCCGCCTTCTAATGCAGGCCGGCGATGAGTTCGAGCCACTGTTGGGCGTCTTGTTGTGCGGGCAGCTGAAGGCGGTGCGGGATCGGGGCGGAGCTGTGATCGGTCGACGGCGTCGGCGATGGTTTTGGTGACATACATCAGCCTGTAGGGACGGTCGACGGGTTTGAACGCACCGCGGATCTCTGCCCGGCCAGCGCCCACGACTCTGATCCGCTGCCCGCCGTCGTGGTCGATTCTGGTGACGGCCGGCAGCACTGGCGTTGTGCTCATTGCGGGACCTCCCGTTTGTCGCTGCCCGAATGCGTCTAAAAAATAGAGAACACTGACGTCTAGTAACTTGTTCCCACCGCCATCGGATGCGCGACGTCGGCTGGATGGCTACGAAATGACCCGGTTTCGTCGGCCGTAGCCGGGTTGCCGGCGAAGCCACCACCACGACGCGGTGATAGTGCGGGGCGCGGAGTTGACTGCTGCCCGCGGCGGTAGGTGTAGGGGAAGCGACCGGGTCCGGCCGCCGCCAGGCGCCGTGGTCGGTCTCATCGACCCGTGGGACGCTTTGTCGTTGTTACTTGGCGTGCAGGCCCACCCTGGCTCGGGACTGTCCTCCGGCTTGGACGCTGTTGGGTGCGCTCGTCGCCACTGAGGTAGCGGCGTTGTAGCCGATCGATGAGAACCTGTGCCTCTCGGATGTCTCGGCGCAGCGCGGCTGCTTCCGACCGCATCGCGCATGCTCGGCCCTTCGTGCGGATGACATCCTGGCGTTCCAGACAGCCCAACTGGGCGCTCATCTCGCGCAGTTGATGGCGTAATGCGCGAACGAACTCCACAGCCTGGGCTGTGGCGGGGCACCAGGCGGTCTGGTCGGTTCGGTGCAAATCAGGTGATGTGGTCATCGTGATCCCAGCGTGCAGACGATCACCATGCATGTCGGCTACGGAGCGATATTCCTTGGGTTCTGCGGCGGACAGCGGAACTCATTCCCGGACCGGCTGAAATTCCCAGCGACCCCGAATCTACCCGATCTGATCGGGTAGTGGGAGGCGCGGAGCTTAGATCCGCACGCCGCCGGCCATCACTTCACCCAGTCGGCTTCTGGGGGCACGCGACAAAAAGCCCACCTTGTTCCCGCACGTCTCGCCCCGCTTTGCCATACTGGCGGATCGCACTATAACTGCAGGTCAAATGGTGGAGCTGCCGGGAATCGAACCCGGGTCCTACGGCATTCCCTCAAGGCTTCTCCGTGCGCAGTTCGCTATGTCTCTACTCGGATCTCCTGGTCCCGCGAACTAGCCAGGATGACGATCCCAGTCGCTGTGAATGTTCCGATGAGCCCCGCGACCGAACTCATCGGTGGATCCCTCTAGCTGATGCCAGGGTCCGGGCCGAGGGAGCTCCCGGTCTGACAGACTAGCTGTCGCTTAGGCAGCGAGAGCGTAGTCGCGCTGATGTGAATCGGCGCTTATATGGTTGCAACGACGCTTACGGTGGTCTCTTGCCTGCACCG